>VMHT01201300.1_pt1 | contig 19696 bp, 20 predicted proteins | sample 4693611 | NCBI WGS metagenome assembly VMHT01 (sample SAMN12280063, study PRJNA550983) | marine metagenome | isolation source: seawater sampled from same location over 5 years 0.02-0.2 micron viral filtrate | place: USA: collected off the coast of southern California halfway between the port... ...
AAGTTGAATGATATGTAATTACAAATCTTAATCTTTTGCCCGATAAATCTGCATTTGTTTGACTTGTTACTCCTCTTAATCTGAAAATAACACCATCTGAATAATTAACACAGGCTGTATAAGATTGCGATGTACTTATATTTTGTTCTAAAACAGCACCACCAGCAGATGAACCTGTAGAATCAGCAGTAATAGGAAGAGTTAACCTTGCAAGACTTGTATTTGTCGTAGTTGGATAAGTTACAATTATACAAGCAGTTACTAAATTTCCTACTTTTATATATGTATTTTGTTCAATAGTCAAAGAAAGACCAGCATCACTTCCATCCGTAGCAGTCCACGTACCTTTTTCGAAATCATCCAGAGTATTTGCATCTGAACTTGCATTTGGAGAGGCTGGAAATTTTAATTGTCCAGCTTTTAGGTCTACAACCCCATTGCTGTCTATTCTCATTCTTTCAGCACTACCTGTTACAAGCCTTATATCTTCTGCTCTAATTCCCATTGGTTTTAAAGCACTTCCAGCGGCATTAGTAACTTGTAATCCAAAAACACCAGAACCAATTTCACCTATACCAGAATTAAATGAACCTCTTGCATCTGTGCTAATATTTATATCTAAAGTGCCTATTGGATCTACTCCAATTCCAATTTTAGATGCAAATGTAGCATTTCCACTTAAATCTAATGTTCCATTCATATCAATAGTAGTTGCATTGATTTCTATTTCTGTATCACTTACTAAATCTAAAACTCCATCCGCTGATTGATGTATATATGTCCCTGTATCTCCAAACTGAAGTTGATTTGTACTATTCATGCTTAAAGCATTTGTACTTATTTTAAATCCAACCTCTGTTGCACTATCTCCATCTGTTATTGCAACTAATGTTGTGCCATTTAATCCACCATCTGGAAGAGCTAATAATTGCTCATACGATGATGCTATACTTGATCCTGTTAAACTTGCCATATTATTATCCTAAATCTTCCCAGTTTGAGTCTATGTTTTCCCATGATTCACTAATAGAGTTCCAAGTATCAAATAGGGTTTCTAATACTTGGTTGTACGCCTTAAATAAAGCTATACCTAATCCTAACATTAGTATATAAAGTTGATGTCGTTTGCATCAGGTGCGGATGAACCTGAAGTATGTCTTGCGCCTGTTGCTCTGATCGGTAGGATTGAGCCTGCATTTAGTCCTGCAAATGCTACCCAAGCTCCGTTCACATAAAAGTCATAACTCCCAGAAGCACCAATATATACAGCACGACTTTCATCGTTTGTAGTATTGTTATTGGTAATGTTGACAACAGATGCGCCTGGAGTGACTGCCTTCTGTACTGAAAAATCACGGAATGTACCCATATTTCCCTCGCTATTTAATGTTTGCAACGCTCTAAGCCTATGGTAAGCATGACCGAGCTGTTAGTTCAATAATATTAACGAGTTAGGGCGTATTTTGTTCCATTTCCTTTTGCAATTCTCTGCGTTTTCTATTTCTAGTATATTGTTTATACTCAGCTTCTAGTTTACGCAGTTCAATTTGTTGTTCTGGTGTAATGGTTTTACTGACTTTCTTTTGGTTTAATAACTTGAATCTTTCAAAGTCAAACGCAGGGCGATTTTCATAAACTTCTTTTCTTAAAAATAATTTACCTACAACTGGAAGATCTGCTTTAGACTCAATTTCCTTATTACTAAATGTTACAATATCATTTATGTTTTTAGTTAACCCACCTGTGGCAGCATTGGCAAATGCTTCTATCTTAACAGGAGATGCAAATTCGTATGCGCCAATATTATCATACATCCACCGACTTAATACTTTTGCCATAGGAATAGTATAATCTGTATATCTATCAGGTATTTCTTTTCTTTGCATACTTCTTGTTTCCAAAGGCGCACCATACCAAGTTTTATTAGATGCCACCAACATAAATGGTTTGATTACAGATAAATCTAATGGAGTACCAGGGTTCAGTTGCCTCAAAGATAATTTCAATGCTTCCTCTACACCTTCTTTATCAATATCATACATTTCATCCCAGTACGCCATTGGTATTCCACCAAATAAAGTACCTACTTCATGGGGCAGTGGTAAAGATATTATATCGCCTGATCCTCCAAAATCACCCGTGTCAATATGTATCTGAGAATATTTGAGTTCAGATGGTAATTTCTGATACCATTCTTTATCTTTATTTTGATACCAAAAATATAATGCAGGTACTGTAATCGTTGAGACTCCTCTAACTATTAGTCTCATTGGATTTTCTTTAGCTTCACGATATAATTTTTCACCACCTCTTATAGTAGGATTAAAAAATGGTATCATTTGGTTTAAATATTGAGATACGTTACCCATCATACTAAAGTTAATGGTTACATCTTGCGCATCTCTAAACGCTCTTATATAGGCAGCATCAGAATCTTTACCATATATTTTCTCATAATCTTTAGTTTTATTTTGCATTTCTGCAATTCTTGGAGCTAATTCAGGAGTTTGAAATATTCTTCGCAAAGCATCTACTGGATTTAAAACCACATTTTTAACTTTAGATATATTTGTTCCTGCTGCCTCATTAATAATGCGAGAGACCATCTGTTTATACCTTGCAGATCTATCTCTACCGTAAATAGTTGCCTGATCACCACCCATTGCTTTAAATCTTCTTGAAGCATCTTTTGCTGCTTTTGAACCTAATCCAAGATCAGCAGCTAACCCAACCATAGGAGCTGCTGGATTCGGTACTTTAGACTTTGAAAATAACATATAGGTTGAAAGATCTCGAATTGGATTTGTGATAAAAGTAAACCCTGCATTTAAACCAACAGCACCCAATTTCATTAGTCTTGTAGGCGCACCTAAAAAGAAATCTAGAGCAGGGTGAATTTGATAATGATCTAACCCTTGTAACATTTCATGTAGTCTAGGATCAAGCTCATAAAAAGATACATTCTCACCTTCATATATAGGAATAATGTTATCTTTTCCAAAATATCGCTTACCAACTGTAAATAAAGTAATCATTTCTGATCCACTAGGCTGTTTACGAAACAACTCTCCTGTTTGTGGATCAACAGAATTAAAAACACCAAAACCTTCTTTCTCTAATGTGTTAATCAATGTATTCAGCTTCATTTTCTTTATATCAGTAGGTGGCGGTACTTTTTCAATCAATGTACCAGGAAGAACACCTTGATCTACTGCATCTTTGATAGCGATAGCTACTCTAGTTTTATCCGCAGCAGAGTAAATATTTTCTACATATCTAATCATACTTTCAATCGGATTTAAGATTTGTCTACCACTACCTTTCAAACCTTTTACTGGTTTACCACCCGATACTCGACTTGCTTTACTTCTAAATCGCGGTTCGTCAGAAAAAAACCTATACAAAGGAAGATATACTGGATTTAATGATTTTATTTTATCACGAGTTTCTGGACTCATTCCTCTTGAGTCAACATAATACTCTAACACACGATCAGCAAAACCGCTTAATTCATCACTGGCTTCTCTAAATTTTTTACTATCATACTTATCAAAAACAAACTGAGCATCTGTTAACTCAATACCTGCATCTATATCAGGTCTGGATAACGCCCTTCTTGCGTATGCGTATGCTAAGAAATCTTCTAATTCTTTTTTAGTTTTAGAAACTGGCTTTATTACATCCACTAATCCTTTTCCTGTAATTCTACCTACATAATCAGTTGTGTTATATCTTATAGCCATTTCTGCTTTACTACGAGCCTTGCCCTTAAAAACTCTCATTAGCATTAAAGGGTCTTTGTCTGGAGATAATTCTGTAATGCTTTCTCGCTTATAAACATCTTCAAGAGGAGCAAGGTCATCTAAAAATTGCTTTCTAAAATTTAAACTTTTATCTTGTACGGTTTTTATCAATGGTTGCTCTGGAGCTTTCCCTTCAAAATTTATTTGAGACTTCACTCTTTCAACAGATCCCTGTTTATTGTAGCGAGTCATCAAGTCTCTTAATTTTAATATATCTTCATAAATCTTTGGGTGAGCTTTAGCAAAATCTCCTACAAAATAATCATAAAAAGTCGGAGCTAGTTCTTTTGCTTTTCCTGTACTTACAAAATGCCTAATAAACTCTGCAAAACCCTCACTGGTTCTTTGTTTAGTAGGGTCATAGTCCAGTTTACCTAGTTCATTTTGCCAGGGTCTAAAATGCGGTCTTTGTTTTGGCTGATTTCCCCATATCTTATTATCAATAAAGTGTGCTACTTCATGTGATAAAACATAAATATCATCGGTTATTGCCGACCTAACTGTTTTTGTAACTGGACTAAAAAACCCAGCTACACCTTTCATTTTATATGTAGCCTTACCTCGAATGGTAACATCGAAAGCATTTCGTAAAAATTGAGTGATCTCCGCTCTACTAACCCTCTCTACATCTTCTACTCTTTCTTTTGCTGCTTTCGTATCACTGAAATGCTGTACTCTTTCTGATGCTTCAATATTTGCTTGCCTTAAACTACTAGCATCCACATCTTTTATATCAGATTCAAATGGAAGTTCAGGAGCTTGAAATTCTGGCTCTTTGTCCTGTATTAGTTTAATCATTCTTTGTGCTGAACGCTGATCTTGTAATAACTGAGTATTAGTTCTATTGGGATCTGCAAGTCTTTCAAGGGTAGTATTAAGATTTGCTTTTAAATCTGATAATTCTTGCGACTCTCTTTGAGTGAGTTTTGGAGCTTGTATCTTTGGTTTTTCTACTCTAGGTTGAGTTGGTAAGGGTGCGGGAGATTGGTTGGTAAGATTCGCAACAACACTGGACAATTTATCACTTCTGACTGGCATAATAACACCGACTCTCTCACCACTGCTATAAATAGAGACTTTATTAAGTCTCCTATCAATAGGCTCTTTTGAATATGCAACTTTTATGTCTTTGCCTTCTGTAGTTAATCGAAAATCTGAATTTGGAAATTTTGATTTAATAAAATCATAATATTTACTATCAATAGCAGAATGTTTTACCCCATCACTTAATACTACCAACTTACCAGCACTAGATTGAAACCAACCAATAGGATTGGCAATAGGATCACTTGCACTACTCGGAGGGATAACAGGATCAAATGGTGGATTAGATGGTGAAATCGAAGTTTCTGGTGAAGGTTTACCTTTGATTAAATAATGACCATTTGAATATGCTGGTTTACCATCCATTTTACCAACAAGAACATTCATGTCATTCATTAAGGGGTCTTTGGTCACTTTCTTTTGAGAATAATAATCCATTAAAACACCTTCTTTTGCCAGTTTCTCATTCTGCGCTACTTGGTCTTTTGCCTGCTTACCCTTTTCTGTTAACCTATAACCACTCTCTACATTTCCCTCAACAAACCCCTGCTTTATGAGTTTTCCTAGCATTGTCTTAGTTGTTTTATTATTTGTATGACCTATACTACCACCATCATTAATTGTCATACTAGAGACTCTATCCATTAAAAAGTCTGTAACATATTTTGGAGCTTTTAAATCCTTATAGTTTCCAGTGCTTACCAATGGTTTTTCTAATGGTGGCTGTGCTGGTTTTGCTACTCTAGGAGGCTCTACTTTTGGCTGTGTTATAGGTCTACCTTCAGTGAGTAAACCTCTTGGTGCTTCTGTTAACTCTCCTGCTCTTTCTCGAATAACCACTTCTGATGACTTTGGTTTACCAAAAGTTTCTTTCACCTTTCCCCACCATGCTCTATCTACTAACTTAGTTACTTTTTCTGCGGGTACTCTTATTGTTACACCATCGCTTAGTGCTTTTCTATACTGTGATCCAGATAAGTTTAGATCTAAGAGTAAGTCTTTTTCTTCAGGACTAAATTTATCTTTCTTACCACCTCTTAACACAGATCTAACCTTGCCTGCATCCATATAAATATCTTGAGGTAGTTTGTATTCATCTATGTATTTTTTAGTTACCTGCTCAGAAAGTCTACCAAAAGCTCCTTTAGTACGATTACGAACACCACCAATAATCATACCCTTGCCAATTAAATCTAATATTTCAACAAATTCTTTAGATGTTCTTGTAGCATCATCTGGAAGTAGATCAGAAATATTCTTACCACCACCTAATTCATATTCCTCATCTGTTACAGCAGAAATGATAGCATTTTCTGCTTCATCTAAAGCCATAAAAGATGCTACACCTAATGCAGTGCTGATAGGATTGGTAGCTAGTCCTACTGTGACCGCACCTGTAAATGCAGTTTCAATAGACTCCATAGTGGTTGGATCGGGTTGAATACCAGTGATCTTTGGATCTCTAATTAGTAAATCATAATTCTTTTCTGCATCTCGTAGTGATCTGCCAGTATCCTGACTAATCTGATATATCATTTGACCTTTTACATTGGTTTCGGTCTTATCCTCAAAAATATTACGAATAAAGTTTTTAAATTTTTTCCCTACTGTTGGTTCTGGAGCAGCTCGTAATGAGGGTTGACTATCATCAATTTTAGGCGGTTGATCTTCTTTTGGAAAAAGGTCACTAACTTTAACAGTTTCTAGTTTAGGAGATTCTAACTCAAAGCCAGGTGGTAATGGTGGCATAGGAGTTTCTTCTATAACAAAACCCTCTGGTAATGGTGGTAAGCCTAGTCTATTGGTTGCCATTCGCCATTTCGCAATATAACTACTTCACCTGTACTTGGATTAACAGCTCTAGTCCCATCAAAAGATTGAGAAGATGTAGATTCTGTTTGTACTGTTTCTAATTGAGGTTGCACAATAGTTCGACTTCCTGTGCGAGCTGTATCCGTTAGTCTCATACCATCATCTTGAACAGATTGGCTACCTGTCATCTCTTTATATAATTTGACATCTACATTGTTTACATTACTAGCTAAATACTGATCGAATGTCATTCCTGCAAGGTTAGCTGATTCTATTAAAGATCTTTGTAGGTTTTTTAATTGTTGTTGTTCTATGGTAGATGGTGGAGTAGCCTCACCTCGTAAACCTAAACGCTTTTCAGCCTCTCTAGTCCTTACATCTTTGTCCATTTTAGTTGGCTGAGTACCTAAACCAATATCTTTTCTTGCTGCCATCGCACCTCTTTCAGCAGATTCAATCATTGGGTCTAGTGCTTCCGATCTAGCTTTTATCTCAGCATTTTTTTGCTGTGTTGTTTGATAGTCTAAATCTACACCTAAAATATCCAAACCATTGCTTGCGGTAATTTCACCTGTAGCAATTTTGCTTTTAATTGGTATGATCTTTGATAGATTTTCTGGAGTAGAAGGTAAACCAGCAATAACACTATTAAATGAGTTTAATTCCTTTGTACTATTATTCTTCCTATCTTCCCTTTCCTTCATAGCATTTTGCAAAGCGGTAGTTCCACCTTGCAAAGCTCCTGCTGCAAACGCTTTAGCAACTGCCTGACCCATACTTGGTCTTTTCTTTACTTTAAACTTGAAAGCCATTTATACCATCCCTCCAGTTAATAACTTGGTAAGCGCATTTACACCCACTTGACCTAGTGCTTGACCTGCTGATCCTGCACCTTGTCCCAACATAGTTTCCCACCACTCAGGTTGACTGTCTAAACTAGCCTGTATCTGAGCGCGTTGCGTTGATTCATCCATTAAAAATTTGCTCATAGCATCACTGAGAGCAGCTTGGTTGTATTCAGCTCCAATTTCAGTAGGAATGAATTGAGCTAATTGCTGTTGAGTTTGTGCCTTACTACCTGCTATTAAGTCCTGTAAAGACCTTGCGGATTGTTCTTGGATTTGAGGAGTAAATGCTTCTATTTGAGACTGATCACCACCTGAACCTAAAATTGCATTTTGGATTTGATTTAAGAGTTGTCCTTCTCTCCTCGCAGATACATTTTCAGCAAGTTCTTCTCTTAATCTGCCAGATTCAGTAATCCTACCTTCAAACTTAGAAACCTTTTCTTCTAATCCTTCTCTGCGCTCTACTTCATTTTCAGCAGCTCTTTTTTCTTCTTCAGAACCATAAGTTTCTCCAGTAATATCAGAAGTAAGGACTTCCTTGCTTAGTTTTACTAATTCAGCATCTGCTGCTCGATTTGCTTCACCTACTTTCTCTTCTCTGCGAAATCCAGCTTGATAATTATATGCTGGAATACTCCAACTTTGCAGAACCTCACCAGTATTCGTATCTACAATTTCGATCTTAGTTGTTCTACCTAATTTATTTTTCTTTGTTCGTTTCTCGTATCTCATGTGAGACTCCTATAAGTCCTTTGCTTGTTTTAATTCCGAAAAATGCCAATTCCCTTGTATTTTTACAGACATATATGCCTTACCATTACTGTGACAAATGCCAGTGTCACCGTCTATGCCTTCACTATTTGTAAAAAATTCCTGTTTCTCATTTAACATAACATCTTGTTTATTATCAAGTTCCACATCTACATCTCCTGTAGACTCAAAAACCAATCTACCCATTTGACCACCACCTCTAGCTGGTCTATCAGGATTTCCACCATAATCAGGATTTATTTCTGTATGTGCTTCTCTAGCCATTAGGGATTACTACCTAATAAATCATAATCTATGTCTATAGATTCAATTTCCATATTGCTTGCAGCGCAACTAATAGTAACAAATCCAATCTTACCTACACTGGAAAATGCTTTACTGACAGATGCAATCGCACTTTGTGAAGCAAAGGTAATCGTTGCATCGGCTGAAGAGAATGCATTGCTATCTAAAAATATAGTTACCGTTACCGCAGAAGATGCCTTATACACCATTGTTATCTTTCTAAATCTTTTTTGTATATCTGGTGTACCAAAATCAAATTTTTTGGTAGTAACCGTTGCAGTGTTACTTGCTGCTGAACCAGTATTTACCTCTTTGATTCTCGTAGAACTAGCCATCAATCCACCTCTAAATATTGTGCGCGTAAATCATTACTAATTATAAAATTACTTCTCTGTCCAGCACTTTCTATATCTCTTAAAACCCAACTCCCATTATCCATATTCATAACGTAGATTGTAGTAGTATTGGTATCTGGAACAAATAATAATTCATTGTCTACTCCATCATAACCAACCATAGGCTCATCAAAAGCTAATGCCTGATAAGTATCTCTAATAGGATAAGACAATTCACGCACTGCATTATTTGTTACCGAATAAATACCAGATTTATTGGAACACACAATTCCTAATGGAGTCTCAAATACTGCGTGCTTATGCTGTGCGCCTACTCCAACAAAAAGCTTTTCCATTTGTCTGCGAACATTATAGACATAGGTGTTATTTTTCTTAAAGATAAAAAGTCTATCACGGTATGCACACATTTTTATAATTATATCACCATCATTTCTACCTACATCAAAAAATCTACCAGGCATAATTTCATCATATTTAAATGGGTCTGTGTAATACACCCTATTATTGGCTCTAGCAGTTTGATTATTCTCGTCAACAGTATCTACATTTCCATAATATGCTCGGTTATTCACCACAGCAGCAGTATTCCATTTAATAGAATTAACAGGAGTTTCTGCTGCCCTACCTGTTAAACTGTTATAAGTAGCGAGTTTTAATCCATCGTGAGGTAAATACCATGTGGCTACTTTATCTGTGGAGATATCTGCTGCGAAGGCTCTTGCACTACTAAATGAAAATGGTGTTTGTGCGTGTTCTTCTCCAATCCAATTTTTCCAATTTACTGTAACACCAGATCCAGAAGTAACCTTTCCAGTTGTTAGATCTGAACTACTAATTGATTTTATTGCAGCAATAATTGTAGAGGTTTCTGCAAAGTTTGTTACATTTGTTGTAAAGGAGGCTGTGCTATTATCAGGATGAACGAAAACCATTTTTTCTGATCCTACGGATGGACTAAATCCAGAACCCCATGTTCCATCGGATGAACGAAACATAGAATCTGATGCTGCGCTAAGGTTTTCATAATTGTTAGAACTAATATTGCCACCAACTTCAGGGAATGGTTCTGCACAAGGAATCCAATATCCATTATTTGTTTTTGCAGTACCCAATCTAGTTACCACATCTGTGGAAGAATTTTTTGCTCTTGGATCTTCTGAGAATCCTTTATCAATATCGTATGATCCTACTAAATACCAATCTACATCATCTTCTGGTTGCCAATATAGGTTGACAGCAGTAATTCTTGGATTAAAGGAAGCTAAGTCTGTTCCTGTAAACATAACCAACTGAATACCAGGGCAATTTCCATCTACTACTGTATTTAAGGAAGGTACTCCAATATCTCCATTTGCATCTTTTCCTAACGCACTTTCTTGCACATAATCATATACAAAAGTGCAAGTATATTTATCTTTAGAGCTAAATGTACCAGTGTCCACATCTGGTATTAAAATTGTATCATCTCCGCTACCTGCTGGAAAATGAACAAAAATACCAATTTCATTTGCTGCATCTATATCATTATTTTGATCAAAAGCATATGGCATTGGAATTACGGTTGGCGCAGTGATAGCTAAATCCTGAACATACCAATTATTTACCAATGCTTGCATAGGTGGTTCTTCAAATCGAAAACCATCTTCATAGGTTTGGCTTTTACCAAATACATTTCGCTTTACATGACCATACCATTTGGAAGTATTAGCAAAGGTAGAATCGGATAACCGTAATATTTGACTATGAACAAATAGATCAGCAAATACATCCGATCCACTCCAACCCTCGACTACATTTTCAAAACCAGTGATTGTCGCAACTGTAATCGTAGCTTGACTATCTGTTGATCCACCTATAACATTATCCTTGAATAATAGTTGATCCCCAACCGTGTATCCTGTACCTGGGTTATTAATTGCAACAGTAGGGTTTCCTGAACCATCTGTGGTAATATCAAAAGTTGCACCTGATCCAGTAGTAATCCCCCCTTGATTGGGAACATTGGTATAGCTACCTCCTGCTGTAAATGCTCCCGTAGGAGTTGGAGTAGTATCAGAAAGGGTTTGAATTTTTCTGTCATTTTCTTTATCTAACCTTTGAACCAATACACCACTGGAATAAAACCACCATTGTGTACTTACATCATTATTACTACCATCTTTTTCCGTTCTATATAAAACCAGTTCAGTTTGTTTTTGTAAACCATCACCTTCTCCACTGACAGTTTGTTCTACATTTGGTCTTTCCAATTTACCAGGCTTTTTATTTTTTACCTTACTGAAAACCGTATATTTGTTTTCTTGTAGGTCAAATTCTGACTGATTTGTTACTAATCCACCAGAAAAGTCTCTAATACGCATTTTTGGCATTAGAAATCCTTGTAGTTAATATTAAACTTAGGCTCTCCTGCTCTACGCTGACGATCCATCACCACTTTTTCTTTCCACTCTAACCACTCATTCTTGAAATACGGTATCATATTCATGTCTCTTAATCTTTCTGCGGTTTTCCATGCTCCATAATAAACTAAACATTCGTGATAACGAGTATCTATCATAGGGACATCTGAATCACCAGATAGTGTAGTAGGTAAATGATAGTAGTACACCTTGATTTCTTTGACTACTTGAGGAATAGGGAATATTCCTAAGTTGACATCATTAATATAATATCCATAAGCAGAAGGCATTTGTACATCACCAACATCACTGGAAATATTGTAAATCTGATCCATACCAATGCGAGTCATTTGATCGCTGTCAAAGTCTACTCGATAAATACGAATCATATTTGCCAGATTAGAGCTACCTGCGGAAGCTGCATTTTCTACTTTTGTCCAAGAACTAATCGTATTACCATTTCCATTAACAAGCTGATATTCTCCAGTACCTGCAACACTATTTCTTGTTGCGTATCCATAAAACAAATTTGCCTCATCTGCTAAAATAATTTGAGCTTTGTTAATCAAATCGGTTAATACAGCATCTGCAACCACACTGGTATCTTCTACGCCAGTAATATTTCTTATTTCGGTTCTAATTTGAGTTAATGTCATAATCTCTCTAAGGCGGGGCGAGCAAAATGCCCGCCCCTTAGTTAGTTACTGATTACAGATCAGTTCTTGATGTTAAATACTGAATAACAGCGTAGTCTTTGCTGTCAAACGTACTCATTCCTACACCGTAGATTTGACCTGCTGCAATACCAAGTTTGTTTCCATAATCAAAGGTTTTTTCAACCCAGCTCATTTCATCCACTTTGGCATGACAAGCAGCTCCAGCACCAAGAAATAGGTTACGAGCATAAACAACAGAAGCTCCACCACCATCTGCTGCGGTAGTGATTCCTTCATGCTCATGCACGATTACACCATCATACATACCTAAAGCACCAGAAAAAATTGGATTTTCAGATCCTCTGACATTCGCATTTTTCTGAGCGTTTAGCCATGTGTCATCTTTAGCAAGATCATAGGCTACTTCAGGATGCACTAAAAGAACATAGTGATCTTTTCCATCTACTCTGATAGGCTTCATCTTGTAACTCTTAGTAGTACCAAGCATAGCCATCTTCTTTAGCTTAGAAATATCCTCTGCTGTAGCTAAATCAGTAGTAGCAACAGCAGCTTTTGGATCTGAGTCAGCATAGACAGATCCAGCAGTTTCTGAATCTGCTCTTAAATAAGCACCAGCACCTGATGTTTTTGTTAATGCACTAAAAATTTGTGCATCGTGATCTTCAGCATACTGTCTTTTTAACTGAGCAAGAGCTTCTGAACGAAAGTTATAAAGCACTTTACTATCATCAAAATTACCTGCATTGATAATACCGAAACGCCTTTGTGCAGTAGTAACAGTTACTTCATTAGAAGTAATATTTTGCTCGTTACTTTCCAATGGACTATCACCAGTTACTGCTGTTCCTGTGTATCCTACCAAACCAAAAGTCATATCTTTACCTTTACCTTCTGGCATAGATTTAGAAACGATCATTGATTCAAATGTGTCCCCCATGAACTTAGAGAAATAAATCTCTTTTCCAACTTCATACGCAAGTTGCTTCGCCCATCTGGAGACGTTTAAGCCTGTATCCCAGCTCATAATAAACTCCTATATTATTTAGGATTCTAACAAAGCCTGCATACGGACATCTTCAGGTAGTTTATTCCAATCTGCCTGAGAGATAGCATCAAAGTCAATCGCAGTTTTATTCCCACCAGTAGCATTAGAAAGTGTTGTTGGCACTTCATCTGCTTGGGTAAGTTTTTCTGTGACTTGTTTCACGCCTTCCGTTTTTGCTTTGCTTTTCTCCTGTTGTATTGTCATAAGCGTGTACGCATCTTCAATTTGTGCGATCCCACGCTCATCTCCGAATTTGGCAACAGCTTGGAGTGCTTCATTGGACATATCAGGGTGTGATTTGATAAAACCATCTATCATATCCTGTTGAGCTTGCTTCATTCGTTTCTCATTGATCTCTCTTTCTTGTACTTTACGCTGTTCAGCGAATTGTTTTTCTACGATTTTAGAGATATGTGGGGTGAATGAATTAGCATCATACGGATCTAATTCTGGTAATTCTGGCTCTACTTTCTGTGGAGCGGTATTTACCCTAACTTCATCAAGTGACTTACGCAGTTCACCAAGTTCATTGGTCTGCCTGCCATTGAGTTCCTGAAGATTCCTATAAGACTTATCTGTATTTGAAGCATATTCTACCAACTCATCCACAGAAGAAAATTCTCTGTCTCCGACTTTATAGCTTTGTGTTTCTGCAACAGGTGTCTCTGCTGTTTGCTCTGTTACATTTGATTGTGGAGAATCCGTGGCAGTGCCATCCAATTCTTTAGCCTCATCAATGTAGTTTACTTGCTCTTCCATTGTACCTTGTCCTTTGTTTCGGGGGTGTTATGAATCACGATTTATCCTTACCAGCCATAGGCTGTGCTTGCTGCGCTTGCATTTGTGAGGATCGCTCTTCTTCAAATTTCTCTAGGATTTCCCTTCCTGCATCCATGTCGGAAAGCTCTACATAAAGCGGGAATAAACTCGAAAATCCATTCCTGACAAGTTCGCCCACCTGCTGCGCTTTGGCAGCTTTCATTGTAGGTGAGTTCTCGCCCTTATCAAGAACAATATCAAATTCAAATTTTTCAAAGTTGGTTAAAAACCTTGCTATGGTTTCATTAATGACTTCTACCTCTTCTGGAGACTCTGCTTTTTCAGTTTCTGCACCAATAATTCTTTTAATTTTATCTGGAGTATAAAATTGTTGCATATTTTTTAATGCCTGCATCAGAACAGTGGTCTTAGTCATATCTAAGTTTTCCATCTGCTCTTGTAAGGTCATCATACCTTGTCGTATTCTGGTCTGAGCAGCAATACCACTTTCTTTGGTAGAAGTCGCTACCCCCATCATAGGATCAGTAGCACCACTAATTTCTTTGGCATCAAACTCTGCTTTTTGTTCCATAGCAGCAATACTGCCTACGATAGAAAGGTGAGAGTTTGACCATTGCTGCATAAAGTCCGTAATTCGCCCCTTAAAGCCAGGAATACCAATCCACCTACCTGATGTAGAGGCTTCGTTCATTTCCTCCTGTGAAACCTTATTTCCTGAAAAGACACCGCCACCTCTAGGGGATCGGTTGATAATATCCAACATCTGTGAACGCCTTTTATCTTTTTCACGCTGTGGGTCTTTCATATTTTCTACAATACCAAAGGTTTCAATGTAATCACCCATATCTTCAAAGTGATAAAAGTAAGGAATCAACGGAAATTCGTTGTGCATATACGGATTATTCTTTTTTTCCTGTAAAATGTGCATACCAGCAGTTAATGTCACATAGGTTTTAGGAACTACCCTACTAATGACACCAAAATCTGTTTTCATAGGTACTTTTGCAGCCTCTTCAAGAGCTTGTAACTCTTTAATTTGTTTTTCTGCTGCTCTTTTGGACTCAAAACCGTTTGGAGAAATTCTTGCAGAGGCTTTATTGATGATAAAATGCTCTTTTTCGTACTCTCTGTTCCACATTTCCAAGACTCTGACCTTTCTATGAGCAGGATCTAAGTGATATGCAGGGTTAATCGGTTCAGCATTACGGTAATAACTACCAATTTCTTGCCCGATTTCGGCAGGTAAGTCCATAAAACTCTCTACCGTTTCCATTTCTCCTACTACATCTGGGTACATAGAGCGTAACTGATTTAATGTTAAATACTTAGTACGCGCTAAATAATTCCAATCTTTTGTATCTGGAGTTCTACATTCAGGATCTATATGAACATTTGCCCACGACTCTCTCTTTATCGTTAACTCACCATCATAATATTTCCCTGGTTCTACACATACATCAATCCACCCTCTTCCTGTAATCACACCATCTTTAAAAACGCGACTGAATAAGCTCTGTAATTTGCGATTTCTGTCCAAATGATATAAAAGAGCAGTCGTGAGCATAGCTTCATTCTCATCATCAGACTCTACAGGGCGCGCCTTCCATGAAGATCTACCCTGTCTTTCTACTCCAGTCACTAAATTGACTTTCGGTAAAATAATATTTAACTGTAATGGCGGTCTACCCTCTGCGCGTAATGTCTGTAAATCTGCTTCTTCCCATTGACCAGTGCCAAAACCACCTGTATAAAATCGTGCAGATTCCTCTGCTGCATCCATCCAGTGAGAATCATTCTCCAACATGGCTTCAAAAACTTCATGTATTTCGTGTAAATTCATGTACTCATCCAACTTGTGCGTTTATTTTGTGAAAAACCCCATAAGCCATAGTCATCACTAGGTTCATGGGGAGAAAAGCTATCTTCGACATAATGTACGAGATACCGTAAACAATCCATTGCGTGATCATTCTTTTTAACGGGTTCTTCTGGTAAGTTTTTATTTTCAAATCCGTGTTTGAGTTCCTTCCACTTATAATCAACGATCTCTTCCAGTAAAGGTTTCATATTTAATTTATTAAAAAACAATAACTTAGAGCGCATATTCTCATCTAGCTTCAAATACGAGGAGACTCTTTCAAATCCAGCACGCTTATCATTTTTTGCTTTTTCCCATTCAATTCCATAATCATACCACTCATCCGCAACACTATTCCCATCTCTTTCTGTGCGTACAATACTAGGATCTGCTAAAAAAGTGTAATTGATTCCGCTTTTTAACCTGCGTTCTACCTTTGGGACTAACATTTCTATGGTATGCTCCGATTCATAGATTAAATCGTACACATAAATCGTGCCTTCTTCATCCGTAGCAGCAAACAGTATAGAACTGGGGTTACGATACCCATAATCATAGACTACATAGTGATTCCACCATTTTGGAATTTCAAAAGACTTAATACAATGTGTTTCCTGCTTAAACTCTGGATATACCAACCCTGCAAAGTCATCCCAACTGCAATATACATACCTGTTGACCCATTGATCTGGCATAGACAGTAAATGTTTGATGTAATCGGCAGGTAAATGCGGATTATCGGAGTACAATGCTACTTCCTTGTCTGTTTTAGGCGCGGGTGCGCCTGGTTGCCAAGTCATAGTCTCAATTAATCTATAATCACCCTTCTTTTTATTCTGTTTTGCCTTATCTTTCTTCCATCGTTTCCATACCCAGTCATGCCCTGCTGGATTGCAAGTATGAAAGGAACAACGCATCGCGTTTTTTCTACGCATCTGACCCGCAGCAGCAATAAAGGTAGCTTCGGTCATTTCTTCGATCTGATCAAACGCAAACCACCCTAAATTCATAGATTTTATCCTTTGAATCGAATCTCTGGAGTCATCCAACGCCATATACACGATTTTAGACCTGTTTTTAAAGATAATTTCTCGGTCTTGGGCGCGATGTTTGTCAATAAACCCCTGACCAAGATCGAGCAACTGGATCAGTGTAGATTTCTTGAACGAATCCAATACTTTTCTGCCCATTAATCCTAAATTGCCCTGAAATGCTGCACTTTGATGGATCGCCTCCATACACATGGCTTCTGTTTTACCCGTTCCCAAAGATCCCGCTAATACTTGATGCTTGCTCCAACCTGTAAATAAATGATACTCTTCCTGATGGTCTAAAGGCGAGGTTGCGTTCCCTTCTCCATCTCTATACGATATATTGACTTCCACTAAGCCTGACCTCGATACCACATCTCCCAATCCAGTGGTAATTTTCCATTATCATCTAATTGAAAGAGATCTAATGCAAATTGAGTGGCTTCATTAGCCATAAATGGGGTTAACCCAAAAGATGTTCGTAGATAGACCTCAAAAATGTCTTTAGGAGTCATGTGAATGTTGTCGCGGATTGCTTCTCGTTCCAATCTGCTCAGTTTATCTTCATCTTTTTTAATACTGCTTCCCTATCCTTTGGTGAAGTGCCAGAAACCATCACATTCACCTGTGTATTTTGCTGATTTGTTCTATCTCTATACTTACCTGGGTCGTGTGCTTTGAGCTGAAAGATACGCTCGGTTACATTGCCCGCTTTTCCTGCTTGAGTAAAAGAAAGCTTTTCGAGTTCATCCAATCTATCGGTTAAAAATCCTTGTTGTATTTCTTTGACTGCCTGCTGAAATGCAGGATCACCTTTCATCGCGAATCGTACCGATTGTGGGAAATAACCCATTTCTTTAGCAGCATGGGATATAAACCCGTTGTTTGCTACTAAGTATGTCAAGAATTTGTCTTTTTTTGCGGTAAAACGAGTTTTTAAGCCTGTTTCTTCTTCATAGTCAGCAAGAAATGTCTTTAAATAAGGATTGTCCTGCGCGTTTTTCGTAGCTTGCTTAATCACTTCCGTCTTACTCTTCTTTTTTCTTGGCATATAAGTATAACGAAAACATACACTTATAGTTCCCTCAATATCAAGACTGGGGTTTACAAAGTATATTGGATACTCCGCGATACTCTGAGTATCCTGAAAATTACTAAGTGTCTATATAAGTGGATTTAGAGGTAGCGTACTTTGCGTACTTAGAGTACGATAAAAAAAGCCTTTTAGGCATAAAAAATGATCTGGGTGGTATAATACGCCCCCTGTGCATTTGTCGGAGCGGTGCATGGGGGGGGTGGTTGACATGGTTTGTCGCTCGTTGTTTTGGCTACCCTCCTTATAGTATAAGCTGCGGATTTCTTTTCTATATACTGTGCTGTAAGTATAATAAAATTAAGTATTTATAATGCGGTGCGGTGTGCGGTGCGGTCTTATATACTTATTACATACTATTAGAAACTATTATAAATTATTAGGAATGATATGTAATACTTTGTAATATTATGTAGCTCATGCGGAGCTAATGCAAACAGTTAACAAGGAGAAAAAATGCCAGTGCGATTTAAAGTAAATAAAAAAAGATCCTTTAAAATGATGTGTAAATCAATGTTAGAGGCAACAATGATTAAAGGACATGATGGATCTAACGATTATCATTATCACATGGAGCAAGTAAGTAAAGCTTTAGAAAAATTAAATCGAAATGAAATTGATTCGCTCCATTATGTAATGGAAACAATTAGGATTCAAGTAAATAATAAGTAAACCCTTTTTTAATAGGAAAGTTAGGAGGGTGGAATTGCTTTTCACCCTCTAAAAAGGAATAAAACACAATGAAAAAAGAACAAATAAAAAAATTATTGAATGAAGATTATAAAATTAAGGTATTTATCACAATTAACAATAACTCTGATAAAATGATTTTGAAAACTTGGATCTATAAAAACAATGAATGTTATGAGGTTTATTATAATCACATAAAAAGTTTTTTAAATCCGAATCAAATAAGATTTATAAAAGCATTCAAAAAGGCTAAAAATATCACTTTTCAAGATTTAATAAGTGCAAACATGGATGTAAAAACAATGCACTCAGCATTGAAAAAACTTGAATACTTAGAACAGAATTAAAACCCTCTAAAAAGGAGAAAAAAAACCATGAAAACACTCAACCAAAGAAGAACAAAAGCAGTAAACGAGTTAAGAAAAGTAATAAATAAAATGATGCCAAAAGCCTACGAACTTTTAAAAGATGGATTTCAAATTAAAAAAGATGGCTCTTTATATCAAAAACAAGTTACCGCATTAAGAGAAATATTCCTTAAGCATCAAACAAGTAAAAGCCAACAATATTGGTTAGAAGAAAGTAATTACAATGTCTTAATGCGCTTTAAGACATCTTATTATGATACAGAAGAAAAGCGCTCTTGTTCTTATGCAGATGAACACCAATATATAATAAGGCATGATTATTCTTTAATGAGCGACTCTATTAAATCATCGGAATTATTAGCATTTAATACAAAACATTTTCCGACCTTTACAGAAAAGCAAGTTGAAAACAAATACAATAAAATCAGAAATATTGAAAAGAAGATTAAAATATTACAAGATTCTATTTCTGAGATTAAAAACCCTATAAGAAACCATATTAGATAATTAAAGGAGAAATAAAAAATGTTTGTTTGTTATTATTGCAGAAAAAAACGGGATTCTATGGCATATATGGAGACTAAAAAGCATCCTTGTTGTGCTAAGTGTAACCGAGAAAAAAAGATTAAGGATGACCCAAACAACCCGTACACAATAGCCATGAATAAATGGAAAGAACAAGAACTTAAAAAGCAATTAACCAAAGGAGAATAAAAGCTATGGTTTCATACATACATAATACTAAAAGCATAGAATTTGTTTATTACTATGATGTTTTTATAAAGCTATGGACAGTAATTAAATATGATAAAAATGATAATCATTAAGGTACTGAG
>VMHT01140688.1_pt1 | contig 19678 bp, 19 predicted proteins | sample 4693611 | NCBI WGS metagenome assembly VMHT01 (sample SAMN12280063, study PRJNA550983) | marine metagenome | isolation source: seawater sampled from same location over 5 years 0.02-0.2 micron viral filtrate | place: USA: collected off the coast of southern California halfway between the port... ...
TAGAAAAACTTTTTTTGAACATAAAAAATAACCGATTATATTTACAAAACCTGTGCACTCTTGTTGCCAAAAACTGTGCACTCTTATTTACCATTTTCTGCGCATTGTTACTTACCGATTACAGGAGTTATGAAACATATGGAACGTTTTAAAAAACTGATGCGCCTGGCCGAAGATTTAGATTGGATTGAAAAGAACCCAACCAAAAGGTTTAAACTCCGATTTGACCAAGTGGATATGGTCTACCTATCCAAAGCCGAATTACAGAAGATCAAGGAAAAGGAGTTCAAAAGATCTACACACAATATCAACAGAGATATTTTTGTATTCTGTTGCTATACCGGTTTGCCGTATGGCGATGTCAAAGTGCTAAAGAAAAAGCATATTCAGATAGGTGTTGATGGAAATAAGTGGATTTACACCCGAAGGATCAAAACGAATACGATGCTGAGAATCCCGCTGTTAGAAGAAGCCGAACGAATTCTTGAAAAGTACCAAGATCATCCAAAGGTATGTTCCAGTGATATTTTGCTTCCGGTCTATTCCAACCAGAAAACCAATCAATATTTACGAGAAATAACCAAAGCAGTAAAAATTGATAAAGAATTAAGTTTCCACGCCGCTAGGCATACTTTTGCCACAACGGTAACTTTAGCCAATGGCGTTCCCATAGAAACTGTTTCCAAACTTTTAGGGCATACAAAATTATCGACTACCCAAATTTATGCTCGGGTGATTGATTCTAAAATTTCAAGTGATATGGGCTCTCTAAGAATAAAATTAAATAATAAAAAATAAATTTTCTTTTATTAGAAATGCAGTTGATGGAAACCAAGATGTATGAAAATTTTGTCCCGCCTACGGGACGAAATCGATTTCCATGTTAAAACCAAGTAAAAATGATAAAAGATTTAGGCTACATTTTTAACATAGGGTTGCTGTCTTCTAACGACGGCACAGATCCTATGGACAAGTTTGTTCCTAACGTTGTTTACGATAAGCATCTTATTTTTACCTTCTTCGACCTTTCTTTCGAAATAAGTCTTGATATCCGGGTCGTGGTTGATTGCGGCCAGGGCACTCATATGGAGGTGTTTTTTGAGCGTTCTGTTGGCCATTGGATGTATTCTGGACTTACGTAATATCGAAGTCCCCGAGGTGTGTTCAAACGGTACTACACCACAATAACAGGCAAGTTGTTTGGGATTGTCGTACTTGGTAAAGAAGTTGGTGAAGACGGTCATATGCAGTGCCGTGATTTGGCCTATCCCCGTTACGGAAGTAACCAATCCAATGGTTTTATTGAGCCTGTCATCGGAGAGAATAAGTTTCTTTATTTCGCTTTCGATACGCTCAATTTCATCACAAAGGTTCTTGTTGATCTTTTTGAGGTTCTTTTTGGCGAGCTTGCCAAGTTCAGGGGAAAACAGTTCCAGTTCATTTGGATATTTATTTACATCCGCTCTGGTATTCACCAGTTTTCTTCTGATTTTCAGCAGTATTTTGACTTGTTCAAGCACTTCTGGAAGAGGTTGGTAAAGTTCGAGTTCTTTGTGGTTTTTAGAAGCATATTCCGCAATCCGTTTAGCATCGACTTTGTCATTCTTCCCCCTGTGAACACCTATACTGCGAGTGATTTGGATGGGCATTTCCACACAAAAATGAGCTTGTTTTTCCACAAGTTTGGTGATGATAAGCTTTCCGTACACACCGGTATGTTCCATACATATCAGCGTGTTTTCCAAAGGGATTTTCTGATTTTTAAGAAGTCTGATAAAAGCATTGCTCCCTTTCTTTGTGTTTTCAAATACATACGAGGTAGTCCTATCATTTTCAATAATAGCGGCATCAAAGAACTTTTTCGATATGTCAATACCGATAAAGTAACAAAAGTTTTGTCTGTCCATAATAGATAAGTTTTTAGATAAATGACCAGTATCCAGATAACCATCGAACCCCTGATAATAGGTCTAAAAACCTAAATTTCCATCTGATGCCGTTCCGGAGATAACTGACAAGGGCTTTTATCAAATAAGTATAAGCCCGAAGCTTTGAATAGCGTATAATTCGCCCCTATCAGTTTGGTCACAGTTTATTATTAGAGGGAGTATTCCCGATAGAAAGTTAACAATTATAGAAACTCACTAACATATATATAATCCCTAAATAAAGTGTGTTCGTAAAACTAAGGGAATAGCAAGAGGATAACACGCGAAGCGGTGTTATTCGATTTCTTTTTTTTACAACACCCTGATTTTACTGGGCTTTTAAATTTGAAACTTTTGATAAATATCCACCCTACTGGATATACCTCACTGGTAAGATCCGTAAAATAAGGATGGCGGTAGCCAGTAAATATTAAAATGGTATCCATAGTAATTTTTCTTGCATTTCGCAAAAGTTTCATTAAAATAGAAAAGTTCCTTAAAAATGTTTTGGACACGAGCCACAAAGATTGGTATATAAAATATGCAAAGAATAATACCAAATAAGCTTTTTGACTCAAGTCCGCTATGCGGTAACTAAAATTCAACGCTCAAGATTTTATAATTGTTTAAAGATCATTTTTACATCACATTACCTTTTGATGAAAAAAATCAAGCTTTAAAATTAACCGGAGCGCATAAACCGCTTTGCTATTTATAGCTCCTATATAATTTTAAAACTTGAAGATGAAGTACCATCAAAAGGTAATGTGATGGTACTGGAAGAAGTAAATAAAAATTAAGAATAAATCATTTCATCCTGAGCTACACTATTTTTTCTTTTCGCCGGCAAAAGGAAAATGCTCCGGATGAAAAAAGTAAATTGTGGGCTATATAATCTAATCCACACCAAAACCTATATCTAGTCATTTAAGATTGTTGCCTTCAATACCTCATAGAATTGATCAGGAGAGAAATTAGCCTTAATGTAAGCAATATTTTTACTTGAAGGTTTCACGTTAAATTTTATTCCTATCCCAGTCTGAAAAATAATGGGGTGATGAAACATATAGAACGCTTTAAAATGCTAATGCGCCTGGCCGAAGATTTAGATTGAATTGAAAAGAACTCTACCGAAAGGTCTAAACTCTATTTTGAATAGGTAGATATGGTGTACCTGTCCAAAGTAAAACTAAATAAGATTAAAGAATAAGAGTTCAAAAAGATACCCATAAAGTCAATCAAGATATTTTCGTGTTCTCTTGTTATACCGGTTTAACTTATGAAGATGTCATAAAGCTAAAGAAAAAGCATTCTCGAATTGGCGTTGATGGTAAAAATGAATTTCACCCAAAGGGTAAAAACCTATACGTTGCTCAGAATTCCATTATTGGTCGAAACCGAACGTATAATTGAGAAATACAAAGACCATTCTAGAGAAAGTACTCGTAGTATTTTAAACTTTGGAGGCATAATTTATCGATTACCCAGATTTATGCCCGGGTAGTTGATTTGGAGATCTCGAATGGTGTAGAAAAATTGAGAAAGAAGCTAATACTATGATTTTCTAGAGTGATGAGAGATTTCTGAAGATAAGAAATAGACAGTATATGTGGCTTTAGAGGAATTTAAAAACTAATGAAATCGAAGAACAGGACCAAATAATTCCCGCTTTAAATAAACTGAAGTAAGCATGTAAACAGTTTCAGTAGGAATGTATAAATCAGAAGCACAGATAGGCCAGACCACAAATCAAGTTAAAAATTCCTATAATTCCTTCCCGGTCATAGTTTTTGGACATTTTTTTCCGGTTACCAGTAGATCAAAATAAATGCTGAGAGAAATGAGGTTTAATATCCAAATTCGTTTAAAGTAATAGTACAAAAATGTTATAAGATTTCCCTGGTCATATTTTGTTAAACGTGGTAAAACCGCAAATATTTTAAAACAAACCCCTGATTTTAATAGGTACTATTACTATATTGCCTTGCCCTACCCAATAAATTATTAAATAAAATCTTTTAATTAATCTACTTTATGAGAAAAAATTACTTTTTGTTTTTCTGGCTTCTTATCCTTTTGACAGGGTGTCAAGAAGAAGAGCTTCCCAAACCCTTAGAAAATATCAATAAAATTAAAGCCACTCTTTATTCCAAGCAGGAAGTAAAAGATCAAAATCAGCAAGTAAGGTTATTCCTTAAAGAGATGGAAAGAGCACATAGTACTTTTAAATCATCTAAAAATAGGGATAAGGAGCATTTTAAAATACTTGAAGATCAGGTAAAGTTTTTAGAATTTCAGGATTACCACACCTATACTTTTGGAATTGAGCGAAGTAACAGCAAGTATCCTCTTGAAAACCTTCTTTTAAGTGTGAAAGAAGATGGCTCTTATGACTCGTACCTTGTCTTTTATGACATCAGCCAAAATGAAAAATTTACTATTGGAAGGGATACAGTTAGATCTTTCTGATAAAATATATTTTAAGAAGATTGAAATTAATCTTTTGCAAAATTTGTTTAAAAATAGCGATACCGTTCAAGAAGCAATATATGAATGCCCTCCTGGGAATTGCTGTGAAATTATACCAGATGTAAGCCCTAGTACCGGGTGGGACATTTATATTACTACTATTATTCCTTGTCCTTCCAGTGACGGAGGCGGATACGGGGGAGGTGGGGATAGTCCATCGTACCCAACAAATCCAGGTGGCGAACCTTCTAGCAATCCAAATCCAGCGGGAGATATTCCACTAGGTTTTGTAAACTATGATGGAATTTTCATCTCCAACCCTACTTCACCGGTTACAACCCCAGATGAGCAACCTGCATATCCTGATGGGTCAGAAACTGCAAGTGAGTTTTTAATCAATACCTTAACCCCGTTAAGCACCGCTCAAAAGCAATGGATTGAAGCCACAGAGAATAGTGCAGAAATAGGAGAAATTCTTGACTTTTTGTCTTCGCAAGGAAGAACAATAGAAACTAAAAACTTCGCCAAAGAAGCCATAAAGGCCGGGGTCGATGGTTCATTGATTTCCTTTTTTCCATTTTTTAAGTACCCTCAGGGAAGTAGTTATGCATCTGATTATCCAAAATTAACAGAGTACTTAAAAAATAAAATGCCCTTGGTAAAGGATATGCCGGTAATTACTGATGCAATACAGGATATTACAGATTTATCCTTAAACGAGATACAGGAAGATTTACAATGGGGTAAAGGACCTACTATTGTAATTCAAGAATTAGATGATTACTACCCCACTATCACCGATTATAGAACTGTAGGGTTGTTTGATCCTAATACTCCAGAATTTATATATTTGGATGAAGGTTACGTGGATTATTTAGAAAATGATGTTAATGATCAAGCTTTAGAAGATGGTCTATTATTTTATCTAGGAGTAGTTTTACTTCATGAGTATACTCATCAAGGCGTGAGTTTGCAAGGAATTGATTTTCCAGGTGAAGAAGGAATACAATTTGAAATTAATGCTTATGGGGAAAATCTAGAACCAAGTTCAGCCCGGGATCTAATACTTAGTAAATACTATGGTTATGAATAACAAAAGAGCATTTTATATTTCAATAATTTTCTGTTTTTTGATATCTATAAAGTCATTATATAGTAGCTCATTAAACGAAGAATGTTTAACAAGGACCCAAATAGAAATTTTAATTGAGGAAATTCTTAATGAGAAAAGAATTAGCAGGTACCTACATGCAGATCTATCTTCCAGATCTCCATTAAAGATTAAATGCAACGAATACATAAAGGTAAGTTATAATATAACTTATAAATCTAAAAAAATTCTGATTACAAAAAATGAAATTTATGATGATCTTATTGATATAAGATTCAAAGGAATCGAATGTGAAAATTCGGAGATTGTTCTATTTTTTGATTTCATCTCCAAAATAGAGGGAGTAGGCATTTTAGGAAAAGCTAATAAAAAAAATAATCAATGGCATATTGAAATTTTGAAAGAAGTACTAATTTAAGAAGATGAACGAAATATTATATTTAGATATTGATTTTGTAAATAGATTAGAAAATGAAGAATTTCCTGACCAAGCGTTTGAGGATGCTTATCTATTTTTTTTAAGTGTTACTATACTTCATGAATATGTACATTATGGTGATTATTTAAATGGAAATAATTATCAATATCCACAAGAAGAAGGTAATATGTTTGAAACGCGTGTATATGGAGAAGACATTAATCAAGGAACGTTACTCTTTATAGAAGATTAATTAAGATGAAAATAGTATATAATTTAATATTATTCTTATTCTTTACTTCTTGTAACGAAGAAGTAAAGAATAAGAATATTGATGAGAATAGTTTTAAATGTTTGATCACAAACGAAATTGATATTTACGTAGGTGAGATTCTAGAACAGCCTAAAGTTAGCTCTATTTTAACTTCCGCGAAGAATCACGGAATTTCTAATATAATGTTAAAAAATAAAATTCCTGGCTCAAGTAAATTAACAATAGATAAATATGAAATGACAATCTCTGATTCTTTAATAACGAAGAATGATTTAATTTTGATTTTAGAAAAAAATGATTGTCATTCAGGAACTTTCATATTAACAGCTAACCCAAAAAATACTTTTTCTATAGAAGGAAAGTTTTTTAAAATAAATAAAAAATGGAAAACTAAAATTTTAAAAAATGTAGAAATTTAGGATTAAGAAGACACTATCCCGCAAAGTGTGTAAAGTTAAAATAACAGGGGTTGGACTTTTTTAAAGTCTGACCCTTTTTTCATAGATCGTAAGGAACTGATTTAAGATAATGCCCCAGTTCCTAATAGGCATTGACCACTTTTTAGTGGCTTCCCTTGTAGCCAAATATACAGATTTCATCACTGCCTCATCTATAGGGAAGGATAGTTTATTTTTGGTATACTTCCTGATTTTCCCATTGAGGTTCTCGATAAGGTTCGTGGTATAAATGATCTTTCTTATCTCTAGGGGGAACTCAAAGAATACGGTAAGGTCTTCCCAGTTGTCCCTCCAGCTCTTAACTGCATACAAATATTTACTTTCCCATAGCCATAGCCCTGCAAAATCATCCAGGACAGCTTTAGCAGCTTGCTGGTTAGGTGCGTTGTAGATATGCTTCATATCTGCTGTAAAGGCTTTTTTGTCCTTCCATACCACATACCTGCAGGCGTTGCGTATTTGATGCACTACACAGATTTGGGTTTTGGACTCAGGGAATACGTTCCTGATGGTATCGGTAAACCAGTTTAGGTTGTCGGTAGCCGTGATAAGTATATCTTCAGTTCCTCTAGATTTTATATCGGCAAGAACACTCATCCAAAAAGCTGCAGATTCATTTTTGCCCAGCCAAAGTCCTAATACTTCTTTCTTTCCATCCCTGCGAAGTCCTACTGCTATCTATATTGTCTTGTTAATTACCTTGGAGTTCTTCCGTACTTTGAATACAATCCCATCCATCCAAACAATAAGATATACGGGTTCTAATGGACGGTTCTGCCAGGCCACGATATCTTCAGTGACCTTCTCGCTAATCCTGGAGATCATCGAAGTGGAAACTTCAAAATTTAAACTTCCCTGATCTGTTCTTCGATATCGCTATTACTCATTCCTTTAGCATAGAGCGATACGATGACGTTTTCTATACCAAGGGCCATATTGCCACGTTTAGGAACGATCATAGGGTTAAAGGAAGCATTACGGTCCCTGGGAACCTGGATCTGGGATTCTCCAAAGGAGGTACGAACCTTTTTTTGACCAAAACCATTGCGGGTTTGGATTGTTGGACTTTTGGTTCTTATCATAGCCTAAATGGCCATCCAATTCGCCTTCCAGCATTTTCTCAATGCCACGTTTCTGCAGTTGTTTTAAAAAGCCATTGAGCTCATCTCCACTTTTGAACTGTTTTAAAAATTCATCGCTAAATAAATCTTCTTTTTTCATACTGTGTAAAATTTAAAATTAGACAAAAAAATAACAGGGGTCGCGACCCCTATTATTTTTCTATTTACACAGTTTATGAGATAGTCCTATTAAGAATAATCTTATATGAATATTTTATTTTATTAAGTACCTCTCCCACAATTATTGATGGGGTATTGAAATTATCCCCCTTTTAAATAAACTGTACTGTTTTAATCAATAACCAACTTAAATGTTTAAAATATTATGGCTTTAATATCTCTTTTTCCATTACGACCAAAGGGAGCTATCAAGATGTGCCCCCAAGCACACATCAAACATCTTGCACTCTTACTCATTTGAAAATTTGATTAAATGCCTTGGTGGTGGAATTTAATTTTAACGGTTATAATCAGATAAGATTTTGCAGTCAAAATAATGACTTAAAAAATTTTAAAAACAGATTTTCTTTTCTTTACCTGCAATACATTCGAGAGAAGATATTTAACCTAATTATTTGTATATTTGGTTAGGTCAGAATATCAAACTGTACCAATACGTTCTATTTAAATTGTGAGTTAATCGTGAGTTCAAAAATTTGGAACTGCGTGAAACCATATAAATACCGGGGGTTTCAGCGTTTTAAAAGCGTTCTGCCACCCCAACTTTTTGAGTATCAAAATAGCTCAAAAACTACCTAAATAAATGATTTTCAGTGCTTTTAGCAAAACTGGGAATCATTTTTTTTGTTTGATATCAAATAAAATGTGACCTATTCGGTTACCTAATCGGTCACCCATTTTTTCTTACCTTTCAGTTGCCTTAGGGCTTTAGCGTGATTTGACTTCGACAATTATGTTAAATCGGTTACCTAAATGAAAGGCAATGAAAACAAAACCCACTTTTCGTATTCTCTTTTGGCTGAATTTAGCCAAGAAAAAAGATACTCTTGCACCTATTTATGCAAGGGTAACTGTCAATGGCCGTCGGGCAGAAATTAGTTTAAGACGGCAATGTGACCCGGAATCCTGGGATGATCGCGCCCACAGGTTAAAAGGAAGAAGCCTTGAAGCTACAGTTTTGAATAATTATCTGGACGCCAAGTATTCGAAACTATTACAGTGTTATGAAGACCTGCTTAAAGAAGATAGAATTATAACAGCCAAGGCTGTCAAAGCCCGTTTTCTTGGGGCTGATGCGACTTTTAAATCACTCCAGGAAATTCTTGAACATCATAAAACCACTATGGTTGATGTGCTTAAACCAGGAACGCTAAAAAATTACGGAGCTACAGAAAAGTATTTGAGTGATTACCTTTCCTGCGAGCATAGAATAAAAGATATCTATCTTAAAAATATAGATTATCAATTCGTTACCAGTTTCGACAAGTTTCTAAGAAGAAAAAAGGGGAAAAATGGCAAAAAGCAATTGAGTAATAATGGAATAATGAAACATATAGAGCGATTTAAGAAGCTCACAAATTTAGCCATTAAACTTGGTTGGCTGGATAAGGATCCATTCCGGGACTATAAAATGAAATTTGAAAAATTTGATCGTGCTTATTTGAGCCAAAGAGAACTGGATTATATTGAGGAGACCCGATTCAGAAGAGTAACACTGGAGACCACCAAGGATATTTTTGTTTTTTCCTGCTATACTGGTATGTGTTATGGGGAAATAAAAAACCTTACCCGAGATAACCTGATAAAAGGTGTGAATGGGAAGGACTGGATCTATAGCAGGCGGGAGAAAAGCAATGAACCGATTAAGGTACCGCTACTGGAAAAAGCCCGCAGTATTTTGTATAAATATGAAAAACCAACTTCAGAATTTCTATTACCGGTGTATAGCAACCAAAAAACAAATACTTACTTGAAGGAAATTGCAGAGCAGTGTAAAATTCCTAAAAAGCTTAGTTTTCACGTTGCCAGATATACTTTTGCTACAACGGTCACCCTATCCAATGGAGTGCCCATAGAAACCGTTTCAAAGCTCCTGGGACACACTAAATTATCAACTACGCAAATCTATGCCAGAGTAGTTGATCAAAAATTAGGAGACGATATGGATCAATTGCAATCTAAACTCTCCTAAAAAAGCGATGAAACGATGCAGAAGTGATGCGGGTCATAGCTCAATGTTATCAAGGCTTGCGGGAAGATCTGCATCAAAGCAACAAATTCTGAATACAACAAAGGAGAAAAGCCTCCGATAATTTCTTCTTTTTTTGATGAATCGATGCCAGATATAAATAAGACCAATAATACTGGGGATTTTCAGCCGCATCATTTCCGCATCACTTTGTCATCAAAAATAAAACGATGCTGAATTTTGTATAGATTTTGCAGGTTTTGATATAAAATAAGCTAGTTAAAAAAGAAAAAATATGGTCCCAAATCTACCATAACTTACAGCGCTGGATCCTATGCTGTTTTTATAGCGTACGGGAAGTTAAGTGTAAAGTAAAAACAGCATAGGGCGCAAAACCTATTTTGTTTTTGTAATACCAGTAAATTTTAACCTATTTTCAGGGTGTTCCAGTCCATTTACTGGTAATCTCGCGTTCATTTCACTACTCCGGTATAAAAATACTGTCTAATTCAAATTAGTTTTACTGCAAATTTCAACGGTTTTATTGGGGCTTTCAGGCTATTTGAGGTAAGTTTTTTATTTTAAAACCTTTGCAACCATCGGGCGCAAAGCAAGATTGTCATTACAATGACACATCTTGCTTTCCTTTTCTTTAATGCATTTGGAAAATGAGCTACTAATTCAGTTTAATAATTTCGAGATTTTACTCAAAGAAAAATTTTAACTGCCTACGTTCGCCATCACCTAGATAATAAAATTTACTTTTTTCATCTTGAGCATTTTCCTTTTTGCCGACGCCTAGAAGAAATCTTATAGATAAGGATGAACTGGTTTATTACGCTATTTTAATTTACTTCTTCCAGCGCCGTCGCATTACCTTTTGATGCTTTTACATCTTCAAGTTTTAAAATTATAGAGAAGCTATAAATAGCAAAGCGGTTTATGGGCTCCGGTTAATTTTAAAGCTTGTTTTTTTGCATCGAAAGGTAATGTGATGTAAGAATGATTTTAAAGAAATTCTGAAATCCTGATCGGTGAATTTTAGTTAACGCCTGGCAGACTTGATTCAAAATGCATTTTCGATATTATTCCTTCAGTATTTATATTCTAAGCTTTTTGGCTCGTGTCCAGGACAATTAGTAATGAACCTCTTTTGCTGAAATGGAGCCTTTGCGAGGTGGAGGTAAAAGTGATGAGTGACATTTGAACTAATTAATTTGTTGTTGGAGTATTAGCGTTACCTACTTTTTGAGAAGAGTTGGTAATACACATTTAGTTCTTAAACATTATACCTATTTGGTCAAAAGTTAGGACTGGTTTCTATTGTCTTTCTATAAAATTCCAGGAACTTGACTGTCGAACTTGCTTTTAAGCCTTTATTTTACCATAATGGATACTATTTTAATACTTACTGGCTACGGTCCTCTTGATTTTACAGCCCCTTCCAGCGGGATATATCCACTGGGGTTGATAGATTTCGAATTCAAATAATATATAAAGTACTTATAAGCAGCATTTTAAATATTTGGGGAGTCAAATGACATCGCTCTGCGTGTCATCCTCTTGCTTACTCCCCTTTACTTTCATACGAACTATTTCAAAAAATTAGCCTGTTTAGGAGTTAAAATACAGCATAAGAACAACTAATTAATTTAACAGTATGTTTGTTAACAATTTGACGCAACCAATCGAGAAAAAATGCATCTATTAAATAGAGTCATTAATTATAAACCTCACTGCAACAATAAATACCAATGTTTCCGTTACTCAATAGCTTTATGAAAAAAATACTACTCATAGCATTTTTACTACTTCAAATTAGCGTTTATTCTCAAAATAATACCCAATGGAGCTTCGGTATTGAATTTTCTACAGATAATATATCTTTTTCAGCTGAAAGAGATGGAATAGATTATATAGAGATGGAAGGAGCTAATGCAGTAGAGGTAGAATTCGACCAAAACAATTATAGTTTAGGACTGACAACCAATTACTATTTTGGAGAAAAATTAGCCGTATCTTCTGGATTTCTTTATTCCAACAAAGATTTTACTGGAACCTACAACGATTGCATTTTGTGTAATGTTCATTCTTTTTCGATTCCGGAAATCATAGAGCAAAGGTTTTTAGTTGTTCCCATTTCCGTTAATTATTCATTACTGACAGGTAAACTTAAACCAGTGATAAATGGTGGGCTCAAAAATAATGTTGAAATAAAAAATGACTTAGATAAATTAAGTAAAGGATATTTTTTAGAAGCCTTTCTTGGAGCTACTATCTATTATGAAATCATTAAAAATTTGGAAGCAGGAATAGGCTATAATTATCAGGCTGCCATAAGTGATTTATATAAAACTGACGAATTTAATCTAAGAACAAATAGTTTCTCTTTTAGAATAAATTATCTCTTTAAGTAAGTTTAATGCGAACTGAATTTTCATCTATAACCTTCTTTCAAATTGAAAAACCTTTTATTTCAAAGTGATATGAAAAAAATAATCCTCCTAATAATTACAGTTACAATTTTTATGGGCTGTTCGAAAAATGATGATGAAGAAGAAATTGACTGTTCACTTTATGATCCAGTATTTCCTTCTTTATATATCAGAATAGTTGATAGCACAGGGGCAAACCTAATCGATAACGGAACTATTGACCCAAATAATATTAGTGTAGAAGGCGATTTCCCCGGTGCTGGATTTCAATTTGTTCCTGCAAATGAATTTCTTAATTCTGATGCTGACCTAAGAGAGTTAGATAACTCACTTAGGTTATTTAATCCAAATGAATCGAAATTTCAATACACTATTAATTTGGATGATATCGATGAAACTATTAATATTGATTTTACCGCAGAACTAACAAGAATCCCTTGCGACATAACCTTTTTTAAACCGGATGAAGGTGTCTATAAGAACGAAATCTTGGAATTACGCGAAGTTCGTTCGCTTCAATTTGTTGGAGATCTAAAGATTTAAACACATTGCAATAACGCGTATTTTTAAAATTCCTTATCTTTGATTTACTATTTAAATCATTCTCAAAGTTACCTATTCGGTTACCACAGGATAAGAAAATAAAGAAAAGTACTGCATTTATTGGTATTACGGGAGCAGAAAATAAAGGCTGCCACCCCGACTAAATAAAAGCCTTTCATTAAAAAATGAGAGGCTTTTTTTATGGAAGAAAATTTCTACCCTGCTTCAGATCACCAAAAACTTATCTAGAAATACAAGGTTGTTGACCCCAAATACTTCATAAAGAGAAGAGTTTTTATTTAATTTTCTTCTTACAGTTATATCTAAGGAAACTCAGGAATTAGTTCTAGGAAGTTTCAATAAAAAATTAAATAAAAAGCTTTTTGTCTACCAATAATGGTTAATGACAGCGAAATTTTATAGGTATTTTAAGACAGGTTTTAAGTAGTCTTTCGTAATTTAAGTATTATGAAAAATAACGGTATTACATATCTAATTTTAACCAGTATTTTATTGGTAATAATTACCATCCTCGTATATTTTAATACCAATTTCCCATTGGTTTTCTATCTAACCTTCTTTGGGCAATGCTTATTGATCTATAGCGTTTATAGAATTCTTACCGATAATTACAAAACAGAAAGAACCTTTGATGATTGGTACGAAGATTACTCTCATAAGAACGAGGAAAATTAAAAGAGATTTATTCGACTTCAACATTTTTATTAAGGGATACCGTCTTTACTTATTGTTTAAGAGCTTCAATATTTATTATTCTCTGCCTTGTATTAATATTCTAATTCAAAAACATTAATATTTTTAATTTAGAAAGCTGAGAATAATCATAAATTACATCTGTTAGAAAGTTTTAAATTTGTAAATCCTAAAAAGATACAATGCAACTTAACCAATTTATAGATCACACCCTATTAAAACCCACGGCAACCCCTAAAGATATTGAGAACTTATGCAAAGAGGCGATAGCACACCAGTTTATTGCTGTTTGTATTCCTCCTTCTTATTTAAAGAACGCTAAATCGGTTTTAAAAGACTCTAATGTAAAATTAGCAACAGTAATAGGTTTCCCATTAGGAGCTATGACCACTAATGCTAAAGTTTTTGAGGCCAAAGATGCCCTTGCAAATGGTGCCGATGAAATTGATATGGTAATTAATATAGGAATGCTAAAAAGTGGTGAGGCCAATTACATAGAAAAGGAAATCGCCGAAATTAAAAAGGCTATAGGTTCTAAAATTCTTAAAGTGATTATTGAAACCTGCTATTTAACCAACGCTGAAAAAGAAGCGGCATGTAAAGCTGCTCTAAATGCAAATGCCGATTTCGTAAAAACTTCTACTGGTTTTGGAACTGCCGGCGCTACATTTGAAGATGTAAAACTGATGAAGAAAATTGGAGGAGATAAAATGCAAATTAAAGCTTCAGGCGGAATTAAGGATCGGGAAACCGCTATCAAATATATAGAACTGGGAATTTCCAGACTGGGAACGTCCTCGGGTATAAAATTAGTAACTTCAGAAGAAAACTAGTATGAGCGTACATATACAAGCAAAAAAAGGTGAAATCGCAGAAAATGTTTTACTTCCGGGAGATCCCTTAAGAGCAAAATGGATTGCCGAAAACTTCCTGGAAGATGCTGTTTGTTATAATGAAGTTAGAGGAATGCTGGGCTATACGGGAACATATAAAGGCAATAAGATTTCTGTGCAGGCAACCGGGATGGGTATTCCGTCGGCATTGATTTATGCCACAGAATTAATTACCGAATATGGAGCTAAAAAGCTTATTCGAGTTGGTTCTGCAGGTTCCTATCAAAAAGATTTAAAGGTTAACGATGTGGTTCTTGCTATGGCTGCATCTTCTAATTCGGGTTTTAACAAAGCTAAATTTCAACACGCCGACTTCGCTCCTACCGCAGACTTCGAATTATTGATGAATGCGGTAAAATTTGCCCAAACTAATGATATTCCGTTCAGAGCAGGTAATGTGCTTTCGTCTGATATATTTTATGAAGAAAACGATCTCGGTTATAAAAAATGGGCCGATTATGGAGTACTGTGTGTAGAAATGGAAACTGCGGGACTCTATACGGTTGCTGCCAAATATAACGTACAGGCACTTTCTGTACTTACCGTTTCAGACTCTTTGGTTACCGGTGAACATTTACCTGCAAAAGAAAGGGAACAAAGTTTTAGCCGAATGGTAGAAATAGCATTAGGCAGTATTTAAGCTGGTTTGGCGAAATTTCATTAAATTCGAGAATAAATAATAATCACTTCGGGTAAGCCACTAAGCCATTAAATCTATTTTTTTGGATTTAGCGGTAAGCCTAAAAGCAATTAATCTCGATTATCGAGTAAATCCTGAATAAAATGAAATTTCGAGCAGCTGTCTTTTTTATATTTATTGGTTTCCTTACCAATGCTCAAAATTCTACAAAAGAGCTTCAAAATAAAATAGCTTCTATTTTTGAAGAAAATAAAGGAGACTTCGCTATTGCTTTTAAGAATATTTCCGAAGAAAAAGATAGTATTTTACTAAATGCTCACGAAGATTTCCATGCTGCAAGTACAATGAAAACCCCAGTAATGATCGAGGTTTTTAAACAAGCTTCTGAAGGAAAATTTTCCCTTCATGATTCCCTGGTAATAAAGAATGACTTTAAAAGTATTTTGGACGGAAGTTCTTATTCTATGGAACTCGGTCGGGATAGCGGGGAACATCTCTACGAACAAATAGGTCAAAAAAGAAGTATTGAAGACCTGGTCACCGATATGATTATTTACAGTAGCAACCTGGCTACCAATATTATAATTGACCTGGTTGATGCTAAAAATGTAAACAAAACCATGCGCGAAATGGGTGCAATGGATATCAATGTACTTCGCGGTGTAGAAGATATGAAGGCTTATGAAGCCGGTTTGAGCAACTCTACTACTGCTTATGATCTAATGTTGATCTTTGAAGCTCTAGCCCAAGGCAAAGCAGTAAACGCTGAGGCAGATAATGAAATGCTTCACATCTTACAGCAACAAAAACACACCGATCTAATTCCCGCTCTACTTCCAGAAAATTTAAAAATTGCTAATAAAACCGGCTGGATTACCGGTGTACATCACGATTCGGCTTTAATTGAATTACCCGATGGCAAGAAATATGTTTTGGTGCTGCTTTCAAAAAACATGAAAGATATGGAGGCGGGCACCAAAATGTTATCTGAAGTTTCTAAGCTAATCTACGATCACGTAAACAATAACTAATATTATCAACTAAAATTTTTAAAATGAACATATTATTAAAATCAGGTTTATTGGCAGGTACTTTTGTATTTGCTTCAATCACTGCGTTTGCCCAGGAAAAAAATATCGAATTACCACCGGAAGCTACCGAATTCTATGAACCGGTTCCTCAAAAAATTGATGCAGGTGAATCTACAAATACACCTGCATCTGATGCTAAAATCTTATTTGATGGCTCAGATCTTTCGGCTTTTGTAAATGAGAAAGATGGTTCTGAACCCACCTGGAATATTGAGGGAGATGTCTTGACGGTAAATCCTGGTACCGGTGGTATAGTTACCAAAGAGAATTTTGGGGATATGCAATTACATATAGAATGGCGCTCACCCTCAGAAATTAAGGGCGAAGGCCAGGGACGAGGAAACAGCGGTGTGATAATTATGGGAAAATATGAAGTGCAAATCCTGGATTCTTATGAGAACGATACTTACACTAATGGACAGGCTGCCAGTATTTATAAGCAATCTCCCCCTTTAGTTAACGCAACAAAAGCTCCGGGCGAATGGAATACTTACGATATTATTTTCACCGCTCCCAGGTTTAATGACAACGGAATGTTATTAAGTCCGGCTAAATTAACGGTACTTCATAATGGCGTGGTAGTTCAAAATAATTATGAGTTACGAGGCCCAACGGAATACATAGGGATTCCCAATTACACCAAACATGAAGAAAAGCTTCCAATTCATTTTCAGGATCACGGGAACCCTGTGAGTTTTAGAAACATTTGGGTGCGGGAACTTGAATAATTTTAAAATACTATTTACTTAAATTAAACAGAATTAGACTTTATGAGTAACTATAAAGCTTCAGAAGATCGATACGAAAAAATGCAATACCGTCGCTGTGGGAAAAGCGGGATTAAACTTCCTTTACTATCCCTAGGGTTATGGCATAATTTCGGCGATAAGGATGATTTTGAAAATTCCAGAAATCTATTGAGAACTGCTTTCAATAATGGGATCACACACTTTGATCTTGCCAATAATTACGGCCCACCTTATGGTTCTGCCGAAAAGAATTTCGGGAAGATCTTTGCTGAAGATTTTAAACAATATCGGGATGAATTAATTATTTCTACAAAAGCCGGCTGGGATATGTGGCCCGGACCTTATGGAAATTTTGGCTCCAGGAAATACCTTATTGCCAGTTTAGACCAGTCTTTGCAAAGAATGGGGTTAGATTATGTAGATATATTTTATCACCACCGTCCAGACCCTGAAACGCCATTGGAAGAAACAATGGGCGCCTTAGATCAAATTGTTAGGCAGGGAAAGGCGCTTTATGTAGGGATTTCACAATATTCTGCAGAAGATACGGCTAAAGCGGCTAAAATTCTTAAAGCTCAAAATACTCCATTTCTAATACATCAACCCAGGTATAATATGATGGACCGCTGGGTAGAAGACGGTTTGTTAAATACCCTGGAACGCGAAGGAATTGGCAGCATTGTATTCTCTCCTTTAGAACAGGGAATTTTAACCGATAAATATCTAAACGGAATTCCAAAAGATAGTCGTGCGGCAACCCAGGGTAGTTATTTAGATGAATCGCAAATCACTCCTGAAGTAGTAACTAAAGTGCAAAAACTAAATGAAATCGCTCAATCTAGAAACCAAAGCTTAGCACAAATGGCGGTGGCCTGGTTGCTAAAGGATAACCGGGTGACTTCGGTATTGGTTGGAGCGAGTAAGGTTTCCCAATTAGAAGAGAATATAAATACTTTAGAAAACCTTGAATTCGGTAAAACTGAATTGAATAAAATAGAAAAAATCCTGCAGAATACATAGCAGGATTTTATTGAATAGAAGCTGTTTGAAAACAATTCAAACAGCTTTCTTTTATTTGATATAAACTTCTAAGAGTTCACAATTTTCAGCTGAAAGTTGAACGTTTTTATTTTCCGCAGGAATAAGTAAAGTCTCTCCCTGCCTGATCTTTTCTGAATTACCATTTACTGAAACCTGGCCATCTCCACCCACACACATATAGATTACAAAAGAATCTAAATTGCTATAATCTTTCTCTATTTCCCCTTTCACAGGTAAATAATTGGTGGTGAAATATTTACAACTGGCTACTTCAGAAGAAGTATTTACTTCCTTTTTGTAGTTCAGTTTAAAATCATCTTTTTTTTCGAAATCTATAGCATCAATGGCTAAGGCTGTATGGAGTTCTCTGGAATTTCCTTCATCATCGGTACGATCCCAATCGTAAATTCTATAAGTTACATCAGAGGTTTGCTGAATTTCAGCCAAAAGCACCCCTGCTCCTATTGCGTGTACTTTGCCGGTATTTATAAAGAAACTATCTCCCTTCTTTACTTCTTCAAAATTAAGAAGCTCTACAATTTTTCCTTCCTCTAATCTTGCTATATAATCTTCTTTCGAAACGCTTTCTTTAAACCCGATATTGATTTTCGCTCCTTTATCGGCCTGCATAATATACCACATTTCGGTTTTTCCAAAGGAATTATGGCGTTGCTGTGCAAGTTCATCGTTAGGATGCAATTGTACAGAAAGCTCTGTGTTGGCATCTATAAATTTAATGAGCAAAGGGAAGTCGGCGTCAAACTCTCTGTAAATCTTTTCACCTAAGATTCTATCTTTGTATTCCTCCAAAAGATCTTTTAAAGAAAAACCTTTAAATTCACCGTTAGCAACCACAGAAATATCTCCAGTTACCCCAGAAATCTCCCAGCTTTCGCCAAGGTCATCACGCTTGGTTTGTTTATGTAAAATATTTTTGAGTTTTTCACCACCCCAGATCTTTTCCTTTAAAATGGGATTGAATTTAATTGGATAATCAAGCATTTGTTGGTTAGTTTAAAATCGTCTCAATATAATCAAATATTGCCGTGTTAGAAAATGGATGATTTACTGGTTCTCTGTCTTTTCCAGCAAATAGAGTTCGCGATATAACCTTCGTTTATGTTTAGTACTTACCGGGTTCATATCTACACTATCTATTTTTGTTGTTTTATAATTACTAAAAACCTGTTTCAAGCTGTCACTAAGATAAGCTCCGGTTAGAATTAAAAACCTATTTGAGCTTGTTGCTTTTGCCTTATTTTTCTGGGTTAAAACCGGAATAGGCCTCCCATATTCCCAGATAATTTCAGGAGTAAAGGTCTTAAACTCATATACCTTTGTATCGTACTTTTTTAGATGCTTATCTATATTAACTATGCTATTGTAATCTTTATTTACATTGATCTTATCAGCCATCGGCAAGCCGAACCATACTACACTTATCAGAAAAAAGATACTTAAATAAAATACCGGTTTTATTTTCTTCAGCATTAAAAACCTAAACATTAAAACGCCAATGATAAATAAGAAAATTGAGCTTAAAATATACCATAGCAGTATGTCCTGCAACATAGGTTCAAAATAAAAATATGCAGCAATTGGGAAGATACAGCCTACTAAAGCAAATATTCCAAAATGAAAATA
>VMHT01222142.1_pt1 | contig 19678 bp, 15 predicted proteins | sample 4693611 | NCBI WGS metagenome assembly VMHT01 (sample SAMN12280063, study PRJNA550983) | marine metagenome | isolation source: seawater sampled from same location over 5 years 0.02-0.2 micron viral filtrate | place: USA: collected off the coast of southern California halfway between the port... ...
CCAGGGTTGTAGTCGTTCCAATGCACAAAGATCTGCAAACAATGGATATATATAATATTATGAAACCTCAATCTATTGGCAACAGCAGAGAACGATTAAAAAAGATCCTGGGGCATGGTGATCTGCACACCCTTCGCCATTCGTTTGCATCGCACCTGGAAGAGTTTGGTGCAACCAGATGGGAAACCAAATGTTTACTTGGCCATAAAGCAGATGATATTACTGCTCAATATGTTCATATAAATGTCGATAGATTATCGCCTATAATAAATCAATTATAAATTGTCACATTTTTGTCACATTTATAATACCACATCCTCTAACAACTCCTAACAACTTTAGACACCTTTATATAACAAAAAACCCCTCGTAAAGAAGGGTTTCTCGTCAAGTACGCCCGAGAGGATTCGAACCCCTAACCTCCTGGTCCGTAGCCACACATTGTTATATATATATGTGAACTTACAGGGATATGTCACATTATATATGTGACACTATACATGAAGGGCTCTACGAAACCAGCCAAACCAATATTTTTCCTGGGATGGTTTTTTAATTACAATACTTGCAAACTTCAATACTCTGTATGCTCGTAATCTTTCTGGTTCCAAGTTTTTACAGGCTGATAGAGTTGCTGGTCCAATACCTCCATCTACATCTATATCGTATGTATTTTTACCATTACAGGCTTTCTGCAATACTTTGACTGCACCTCTGCGACCAAAGTTTACAACCATATCAAAATAGATTTCTCGTATCTGTGCTGGTACTTGTCCTGCTTTAGATGGAACCCAGTAGTCATTATAGTATAATTCTTCTGCATCTTTCCTGGTAAGGTTTTCAATGTCCTCACCTGGATATGCTCTTTGACTTATACCAAACTTTGTAGTTCCACCAGGGTCATGGGGATCCTTTGTTATCTTGGATCCCCCTTCTGACTCTATTACTCTATCTATAATTTCATCAAACGTCATTAGAATGGCGTATCGTCATCTTCTTGGATTGATTGCTGGTTTGACTGTTCCTGGTAATCACTTATACTTAATGATAAGAAATTCATACTGGGGTCAGACTTGGATGTCTTTTTCCATCCAGCTAATCGTTTCTTACTACCATTGATAACTACATTGCCTGTGTAGTCAGGTTGGTTTTCTTTTTCTTTCCGATCATTTACGAAAAGAACACCGCTATTGTCGTATTCTGGCATTGGGTGTCTCCTTGTTGTTGTTAAAAAAAACTTTAGTCAGCAGGATAGCCTAAAGATTCTGCAATTTTATCGGTCACAGCATCGATAGAAGCAACAGCCATGGATACGCTTTGCTTATCAGTTACCTTTTCTTTTAATGCTTTTGGCAATTTAGATACAAGAGCCTTTGCGACTTGTTCCTCTACTTCTGGAGATTGTATATGCTTTACAACAATATCAAACACATACTTAAATATGAACTTCTTGTATTTTTTAAGGATTCTTCTCATGGGTTTTTCCTTTTATTTTGATTCCTAAATAAATAATACTCATTACTGCTACAATACACTGTAGCAACAAATTTATTTCAGCCAGGTACACACCGTAATTGGCAAAGCTAATACTGGTTACTTTTATACTATCCATTATTTTCCTGATCCATTGATACGACCAGATAAATATGAGACCTTGTCACTTAAATCGTCGATCTCACGAAGTACAGCCTCGTGACGGCGATTACGTTCATCCGATTGTTGCTCTGATTCTCTTTGAATCCTGTCTACAAGTTTTAAAATAATCGATTGACTATTTGATATAACTTCTGAAGTCTTGCTCAATATTTCTCTAATGGCTTCTAACTCTCCATCCTGGTGTTTTTGTGACTTTATTAAATTTGTAATCATAAAACCAAAAAGTAAACTGATAACCCCTGTGGCTCCTAATGTGCCCCAACTTTCTAATAAAAATACAGGATCCATATTTATCCTTTAAGGCAATCAGCAAATCGTTTTAAAACTCGCTTGGTTATGTAATGTTTACCTGGATTTCTTGCTATCATTAATAGGGCCTGTTCTCGTATTCTGGATTCTTGCTGTTCACTCACTGGACTTTGATCTCTTCGAGTCGATCATGCTTATAGCAATAGTTGACATCACTATAAACGTAACCATGATACCAATGAGTAACTGAATCAACATCCATAATCTCTGTAAATACCGTATTTGAAACAGAATCCGATGGTGTGATTGGGATATTTCCTACGATCCATCCCTGGCCTGTGCAACTTGTAAGTAACAGGAATGTTAAAAGAACTGCTGGTATTTTCATGTAGTACGATAAAATCCCCGTTATTTAGTTTCTTGACTTGGTTTTTCACCTAAACCCTGTTCTCTCAATCCATCCTCAAAGGCTTTTAATCCAAATTGCATTTGAACCAAGTTAAAATTTGCCCTCTCTATTTTATTCATAAGATCCTGTCTATGCGACAGCATTGCCTTTGCTTCTGGTGACATAGCATCTATGTCTTTTTGTGTATACTCTTTGCCGAGTATGTTTACTTTAGGCTCTTCTTTCTTTTTTGCCACTTGTAACTCCTAATCGTTATTAATTAAAGTTTCTTGAAATCTTCTATTGCTGTTGCTAATCCATCAGATTGTGCTTTTGCTCTTGCCATATCAGCATCATATCTTGCTTTTTCAGATTCTAATTGTGGTAAAGACCATTCTCTTTCACTATCTGCTAATACTTCACCACTTTCAGCATTCCATCTTTTTTCTACCATAGCAATATATGCTTCTTTCTTTTCTGCTACTGCTTGACGTACAACTTTGCCATCTTCATCTTTCACTTCACTAATAGCTTCTTGAACTACTCTTTCTTTGCTTTTAAAATCGGCTGTCTTGCCTTTTTTATCAGCGTATTTTGCCCAATTCATTATGAGACTCCTTATTTGTTAAACTTCTTCAGCTTGTTTATCCGCCCATGCTTTCTTTACTTCATCTGTCCATATTGCACCAGCCAAAGCCTGTATTTCTGCTGACTCTTCAGATACATCCATATCTGGTGTTAATACTTTTCTATGATACTTGTAAGAGATTTCTGAACCATCTTCCATGATGGATGTTTTAGTACGAACATTGATATGCTTGTACTCGCCTCTTACTTCATAATCATCTTTTTCTACTTTTGATAAAGCCATTTTAACTCCTTGTTGTTTCCAATTAATTATCCAATTAATCTGTAAAGTATGTTACTGAAAGATACGCTCTTCCATCTGGTGACCATTCTGCCACGCTCATATTGGTACTTCCACCAGTTGCATCTGCTACATATAAACCTATAAATTGATTAGTGTCATAAATATTACCATTTATAGAGTGTCCAGCAGTAATTGCTAAATTTTCATAATTCCCAAAAGTAACAGCAGTTCTATTTCCACTTGCTGGAGCAAAAGGTAATCCATGTATTGCTACAAACCCACTTGCACTATTGTCTGCCGATGTTACGCAAAGAGCATTGCAAGTAACCATCCTACCTACTTTTGTATATGTCCCAGCATTGCCAGAACCAGCAGTAAATGCTACAGGAGTTCCTTGAAAATCTTTTACTATCGGTGTCCAAGTGCCTTCTTCGTAGTCATCCAGAGTATGAGCATCTGAATCTGCATTTTGAGAATCTGGGAATTGTAACCTACCTTTATGCAACTGCACCCTGTCGTTACCATCACTACTTCCTACTGTAAGAGTCTTTGTCATGGTGTGAGCGCTTATAACATGAAACTCTAAAGAAGAGCTATGATTAGAGCTTATATTTCCAGAAGTTCCAATATTTGCAATACGAGCAGTTTCAGTTCCAGAAGTAAAATCATCTGCTGAAGATCTAAAAGCTATATGAGCCCCTGTTGTTCCTGTTGGACTGTCTGTATATCTTGCCTCAAAAGAACAAAGCTCATGTGAAGCGTTGTCATTAAAAGTAAAAGATGTAGAATTTTGCAAGTGAAAATCACCCATATGAACTTTAGCACCACTATCTTGTGCCATATACACAGCAGTTACATCTGCATTACCAAGTACAACTGAATTTGCTCCTTGTCCTACAGCATCAGAACCTATAACAGTTTCATTGTTTACATTTGCCCCACTACCTTCCGTATCATATCCAATAAAAGTGGATTTAGTAGCTCCTTCTGTTGTGTTTCCAGCTTGAAATCCTACTGCTGTACATTTACTCCCATCATCAACAGATTGTAATGATAAATAACCTACTGCTGTATTACCAGAACCAGTAGTCAATGCTGTAAGAGCATTCATTCCTATAGCAACTGTACCATTTGCCCCTGTATCTGTATTAACACCACCCTGAAATGCTTGATAACCTATTGCTACACAATTTCCTAAACCACTTGCACCAGTACCTATTGATGACATCGCACTTGAACCAATAGCAGTATTTTGTGATGATGCTTCAAGTGACTGTAAGACACTTGTTCCAACTGCTACATTATTATGAGTAGCTGTATTTGCTCCAAGAGATGATGTTCCGATTGCTACATTCGCAGAGCCTGATGTCACAGCATCTGATGATTGAAATCCTATAGCAATATTATTATTTCCAGTAACATTAGTTAATGCTTGATTTCCTACACCTACATTATAATTACCAGCATTTCCAACATTCATACAGGAAAAACCTAATGCTACATTACCTATACCATCGTCAGTTCCCGCTAAAGTACCTTCGCCAAATGCAACATTTTGTTGACTACCAGACATACTTGTTGATGATGATTTTCCAAAAATTGTATTAGATGTACCACCATCATTATTAGATAGCGAGATTCTGGAGTTGTCGTCAATTACCATTTTTTTAGTGGTACTTGTCCATAATTGAATATCAGCAGTAGATGCAACAACGAGACCATTGGTTGCTGTACTTAATATTTGATTAGTACCAGCTACGTTGCGACCAGATGTAGAAAAACCGGAAGAAATTGCTCTCATATATAAAGTTCCAGCATTAGAAGTTGCTTTAAAACCTCCAGATGCTACTGTTCCATTATGTGTATTTGTAAATTGCAAAGCTCTGTGAGTATTATCACTTTTTTCAATATCAACAAACTCTGTTGGTGTCATTCCAATACCAAGCGAACCAGCAAAATAACCATCTCCATCTTCATCTACAGAAAACTTAACTGTATTACTTGCTGTAGTATCTACTTGAATCATCTTTACATTTGCTGGTGGGTCTTCATGGTGTACTCTTAGCACTCCATTTGTAGCAGTAGCATTTGAGTTGTCTGCTGAAATGTTACCTACACTTGCAGTTGATGTACTTGCTGGAGCGTGTTTTATTAGTAAACCAGTTTGGTCTACTACATCATTTTGAACATAAAATCTTCCGTATGTGTTGGTAGTCCCAATTAAAACATTTTCTGACTTTATAAAAACAGTATTTGAATTAGCTCCATCTGTTAATACAAGAGAATCTGCACTTGCATCATGTAGTACCTGTGCTTTCAAAGTTGAGCCTTCACGAAACATTACAGTAGAATCTCTATCTGTAGCTGACCTTAAATCAATAGATGCACTTGAAACAGAATGAGTACACTCTATTAATAGATTAGTATCTGTGCTATTTCTAAACAAATGCAAAACAGCACTTGGACTCGCACCAATACCTAAAGCTCCATCTCCTGTAATTCTGGCTAAAAAAGCACCTCCAGATTTTACAGTTAATGGAGTTATCGAACTTGCAGAAGTATCCAAAGTAAACCCAGAACCATTAAAAGTCATAGTAGCAAATGTATCTACACCATCTCTCTTTATACCTATCTGATTATTTACAGTAAGTTCATGTGAAGGTGCTACACCCACACCTAATCTATCTGTATTCAAATAAAGTGGAGATCCTGTTCCATCTCCATCTACTACTTGTATTCCTGCCCCACTTGCTCCATCTACTAATGTATCTGTATTGCCATTTAATTTTAAAAGCGAGGTATAACTACTCGCTACGCTTACGCCTGATAAACTTGCCATAATATTCCTTTAGTCTAATTCATCCCAGGGAGTATCTAAATCCTCCCAATTCGATACAATAAGAGCCCAGCCACCTACAAGTCCTTCCAATACTTGTAAACAAGATCTGGCGAAATTGACTCCAAACTGAATCATAATTAATAAAGTAAGATAATATCACCACTGTCTACAGTTGCATCTCCAGTGGTGGTTGCTTTGGTTGGTCTAATCGGTAAGAAAGAACCAGCATTACAGTTTTTAAAGGTTACTGCTGTGCCATCTAACGTAAACTTATAATCGTCAGATACGCCTATGTATATGCCTTTTGGTTGTGCAAACGTACCTGTACCTGTATGTACAACTGCTTTGTTTGCTGATCCTAAACCTTTTACGGTTGATATTGACGAGCCACTTGCCATTTGTGCTAATCTCCTTTTAAAGAATGCTCTTTACTGTGGGGATAAAAAAAGCCCCAGGTTATGATTCCCAGGGCAACAGGAGTATTTAAATTTCCAAAGGTGTAGCAACCAAAGGCAAATTTATTTTAATAATTTATTTTAGGTTGTATGACTACTTTTTTTTGTGATTGCTTTTTAGATTTTTTCTCATCAAACGTAAAGCCTATTGCTTCTCTAAATGGTTTTTCTGCCTCACCTTTTGCAACTTTTATTGCACCAAAAAAAGTTCTTTTAATACCAGCATATGGCAACCCTAATGCTTTGGTAATTGCAAGTAAAAAATTATTAATAATATACCAGGTGTTTTCTGTATCTAAATCTTTTTTACCTAAATAGATTTGTCTCATTCTACCTAATGATTTATTCGCATCATTAAATGGATCTAATATAGATATTTCTCCTGCTTTACCATACCGTTTGCCACCTAATGTCTGTACAATAGTTTCTATGCCTTGACCAAAAAACATAATACCATAAAAAGGAGAAAGCACTACTGATAATATTTGATCTTCCTCATCAAATTCGAAACCATTAGAAATCCAGGTAAACAACGAAGGCAATACAAATTGAGAAATAAATATTTTACGAACATTTTCTGATATTGTTCCTCTTCCTGCCATAAGGTTTCTATACCCACTCATCCACATTCTGTAATATTGATTTGGAGATGTCATAAACATTGTAAACAGTTTAGCAAACGAACCACCTCGTTGTATGTCTGATAAATCTTCCAACTCTCCTGACTGCTGGGCTCGTAAAGTGCTTGATTCAAATTTCTTCATAGCAATTGCTTCTGCTTCTGCCTTTGTTTTTCCTGCCTTAATCGCCTTTTTATATTCATACTTATACAAAGGATACCCTCCCATGTATATTGCAGTTTTATCACCAAATTTTGTTAATGCATACGCTACATTGTTTAACAAGTCTGTACCTGTTAATCTGTTGCCTGGTTTTATTTGTCGCATCGCAAGAGCAATATCTCTTTCCATACCAGCTTCGTATCTCATATCCAACATATTTGATTTACTTAATGTTTTTAACATCTTTCTTGCTTCAATAGGATTGGCTAATGAAAAAAAGTTTTTGGTCCAATCTGCAATAGGAATATCACTTGCATATGCTGGTATAGATGCCAACTGTTTTAGGAATACAACAGGATTCAATCCAATAACTGCACGACTAAAATTTGCTCGTAATACATCTAAAAATCCTACGCTTTGACTTCGGTCTATACCACCCCTGGCCAAATCATCCATAAATTTATTTAACACTCTGCTAATAGGCTTTCCATGAAAATCAACAATCGATCTACTAATATTACGATTGCTAAATACAGTTCGCAGTTCTCTCATTACGTTTGTGTAGGCAATAAAATGTTCCATTTCTGTAATGTGCTGAAGCATAATAGTGTCACCATCAACCCACAATAATTCTTCTACATTGCTAACACGAGACTTTAACGAACCATTTTGAACAGACCCAAAAGGTGTTTTTTTCTTGTCAAAAGTTGGATCACCTTCATCCCCTTTAGATCCTATGCTTCGTTTGATAGGAGAGTACACAGGGTTGAACGGTAAGTTTACATAGAATCGTTGTCTAAATACTTTGTTTACTCTTTGATAGTACATTGGATAGAACTCATTTAGTTGCCATTTTGCCCAATCCAAAACTTCTTTTGGCAACTGTTCTTCTATCTGGCGTTGCGTTTTCATTACATCCCAACCCATTTTTTCAAACGTAGGATGCAATGTAGAATCCTGTAGTTCCATCCATTTTTTATAGGCTTGATTGTAGGTTAGTTCACTGGTAATCATTGGCCCTTTTATATCGCCTATCTTACCATCGTTGTGACGTAAAGTAATTGTATCTATGTTATTTTGATTGATTCTGTTTTTAAGTTTTCTGCCTTTAAGTTTGTATATCTCGGATGCTTTATCTTTTAATAAGGTTGTCATTTCTCTCATGCCATTAAACTCTGCAAGTTTTGCCTGGCGAATCTGTGGCATAAAATATTGATTAATTAAAGACTGTAACGGTTTTGATGTTTTATCCAACCTGGACAACTTATCAAATAAGTATTCCATAGATTGACTTCTATTATCAATTTCAGATAGTGCTTCTCGTATTGCACCCATTTCTTTTGGTTTTAATTGTTGTACCCCTGCCTGGGTTTGTGGTCCTGCTCCTCCTGTAATAATGTCTAATATCTGATCTGATATTTCTTTCATCCTGGTCTTATATGCTTCTCTATCTTCTAATACTTGCATACGACCTTGCTCTACCAAACTATCAAATTGTTCTGTGGCCCTGGCAATATCTTCTGTCGTTTTATCTTTTATAGCACCATAGGTCATCAATATATTTAAATCTAACGATTGTTGATCTGTAGGCTCTCCATTGTTATCAATCATTTCCATCAATAACTCTATCTTACTTTCTGTATCAGCAACAGATAGCTTGTACACTTTGTTTATTTCACTTACAATGTCCTGTACATCTGCACCTACTTGACCTCTTGGAATACCATTTACTTTTTTTATCTTTGCTTTTTTCTTAATTGTTTTATTCCATTTTGCAAGAGCAGTACGTTTGTTTACTTTGTCTACAACCCTGTTAATTCTTTCTAATGCTTCCAGCATTTGCTTGGCCCGTTTAGCATCTCTGACTTTAGCAAGTAATCCTGTTACCTCCGACTTACTGTATATACCCCTGGGTAAATTTTCTCTGGCATATTTTGTTACAATCTTTTGCAGTTTTGCTATTTCTTTTTCTTTTTCTACTGCACCTAAACGATATGCTCTAATAATTCTGTTTTTAAGATTAGACCTGGTAATATTCATGTCTTGAATCTTTTTTAATTCTTTTTCTATTGGAGTAGGATCATCGGTTGCTATCTGCTTAATTCGGATAATACCAAACAAATCCATAGCTGTTTTTATAGCATCTTCTGGGTATCCTAACTGTACAAGGTCTATTTCAAAATCTTGCTTTGTATATTCTTTTTTTGACCCTTTTTGATTTTGATATAACTCTGCTAAAGGTGTGACTAAATTTTCAGGAGATAACCTAAATGATATTCTGGGATCCTGTGGGTTAAATGTACCTTTGTTAAATACAGATTTAATTTGAGTAGGTTCAAATGCTACATATTGATTTTGTATACCACCAACATCTTCGACATTTTTAATTATTATACCATCGTGGTCTTTTGTTATTGATTCCATTTTCATTGATACATAAGAACCTGACCAGGGTTCTCCATTAGCATCAATTATCAATGGGTTTTGTAATGATAAATAAACTGGCATAATAGAGCCATCCCTACCCCCAAACCTTGATTTTGCATACATACTGGCAATTCCTGCTCTATCAGAAAAATAAAATTGATTACCCTTTTGATTTCTTGGTGATAATTTGGATGTAAACTCTTCAAACCCACCTTCTGTTTTTGTCCCATGATACACAACCAGGGGATTGCCATCTTTATCTTTTACTTGAGATCCTTTAAACCATTTTTTAAAGGAAGGGGATTTTAGGACATCGTCTGTAGAACTTAATCTATAAGAAGGCTTGGGTTTAGCCTTAAGTTGTTTTAGGAGTCGTTCTCTGTCTGCTTTACGTTTGTAGAAATCTGGTAAAAACTTGGAGACTGCTTTTGGGATACCAGAGTTGGTCTTACTTTGGTAGTCTTGGATAATTCCAATAAATCTTTTTCGAGCCTCTTTGCGGTCGGACTCATTTGTAAGGAATTGGAACTCGCCTTTTTGTTTTGTGTATTCTTTTGCATTGTATTTATCCGCTATAGCGTTAACTAATTTATTATTTATATCTCCCATATCCCACAATAAAATATCTTGCTGATTACCTCTGATTCTTATTGTTTTGTTTGGGATTCCATTGTTTTGCATTACTTGTTTTAAATCTATTAAATCAGTTTGATCAATTGTTATTTTTAACAAGGAATGAGGACCATCTTCGCTTCCTATAAAATTTGTAACATCTATTTGATCGAACATCAGCCCAGCTAAAGCCCCACGATATGTTAACAAGTCTTTATCTTGTTTTCCAAAAAACCTACTTACCAATGCTGGTTCATCACCGTATTCTTCTGTAAAACCAACTGTACTTCTGGTTGCTGTACCTAATCCTAATTCTTCATCTAATTGCGATACAAACTGTCTGGCCTTAAACTGTCTTTCTCCCCCTGCTCTTTGTACTGCTTGTTCTGGGGTTGTATCTTCGGTTTCTCGGCTAAAAAACTGAAAGTCTGGGTTAGGTGTCCCTGTAAATACATCTTTGCCAGTTTGAGCCATTTCTACTAATTCTTTTGCAATTTTACTTTCGTCTGTTGTCATTAGAAAATTGGTTTGAGTTACCATCATACCCCAATTTTTCTTACGCATATCAGATTCAGGCAATTCTTCTATTAAATTATCAATCGGTATAGGCTCTTTTAACTCTACCAAGTTGTCAAAGATTTGTTCAGCAGGATAAACTTCATGCTTTCTAAATCTATCTTTACCTGTTCGTATTTCTTTTAATGTACCCACATAGACAATTTTTCTTCTCAACTGTGAAGCATCTGGCTCTGCATTATCCAAAGCAATTTGAGTTAAATTAATTTTAGGTTTCTTTTTTGCTTTAGGTTTCTTCTGATTAAACTCTTGAATCTCTTTATTAACGATTCCTGCTACCTTTTTTACATCGTTATCGTTGTCTTTAAGTAGTTTGTTTACTCTTCGTTTACCAACCGATTTTGCTAATTCTTCCTTTACTCTATTTTGAAAAGAGGGATTGGCTTCCTGACTTCCTTTAATTTGATCATATGCAATAACTGCTACAGTGTTAAAACCTTCTTTTCCCCGATTAACTAACTTTGTAGCACCAGCTTTTGACAATGCAAACCCATTATAGTTTTCTGTATATCGCAAACCAAAAGGATCCAGTTTGCCATCTAAATCTCTGGCTACCATATCTGCACCAATCAGAAAAACACCTGTAGGATTGACTTCTCCTACTTCTGTAATTCTATAACTTGCCCCACCATCAGGATCTCTTTTGGATTTAGATAGTTTAGCTTGTTCTACCTTTTGTCCTACTTTTTTAAAATCTGTAGCTTCTTCTAACTTGGTAATTAAAGAGTCGCTTACTTTGCCTTCTCGGATAGCTTTTCGGAGTTGAAAGGAATCTTTGAGAAGTTTTCGAGCCTGTGCAATGAATCGATTAAAAACATCTTTGAGTCTTGCTCCGATGGATTCGTGGACGTTTCCTTGAGTCGCAAACCGTACTGCCACTGAACTGAACCATTCTTTGTTGGATTCTCCTTTGCTTGTTTCTCCTGTGGCTTCGTAGAAATTTTTTCTATCTTCTGAAATAATAGCTTCAAATTCTTGCTCTCCTATATTAGATGATTCTGCATTGTAGTAAACTTCAGCCATCTCTTCGTTTACAGCAACAAATTCATCTGCTAATCGTTGTTCTGTTCCTGCTGTAGATAAACGTACGACATGGCCAGATGTACGCCCTGTAACCATGATTTCTTTAGGATCTAATGTTTCTTCCAATCCATGTTCGTTTAAAATTTCTGCTACTCGATCATTGGATAATTCTTCTTGCTCTACTTCGTCAGCCAGTGTTCGGTCCAGGTATTCTCTTTCTATAGTTACGCCAGACTCTTCTTGTGCTTTTTCTATCATCTTTCCAACAAAATCTTTGCCTTCTATTTGCTGTTCTTTGATGTTTGCTCTGGCAGTAGCCTCACGAAACTCTGCTTCTGTTTCTGGAAACTTTTCCATATCCAGATTTCTGCGAATAACTTCTTTTCCTAAATCAGATTGTGGCTCTATTTCACCTGTTTCCTGGCTGATACCAAGTTCCATTGCTTCATCTTTTGTAACAGCCTTTACAAAATTGTTTATATCCTGATTAGAGAGTTGTTTTAACTGGCCTGTTTCTAATGCATCTAAACCTTTTGCTCTCGCATTTCTAATTCTATCTTGTTTAAATTTTTGTGTTGCTAACCGAGTCGCACCCGATGGAGCAGATTGTCCTATTTCAGCTATACCTTCAGCAATAATCGCTGATGGCTGTATCTCTTCTCCTGCACTTACCTGTCCTGTTGCTTCACCAGCCGATCCTAATACTGCCTGTGTTCCTACTTCTTTCGATCCCTGGATGGCTTTACTTGCTAATGATTTTCCTGGCTTCATAAAACGACCAGCAACACCAGCACTGACTAAATCAAATATGGCAATAGGTACACCTTTACGAAGTCCCAACTTTCTTGCTTCTGACATTATTTTTTGATCAGAAAACCCTCTTGCCAAATCATCTGGATCTTCAACATTTACGCCTAACTCACCCATGACTTCTAACATTTTTCCACTGTATTCCAAACCAAGAGAAGTCAAACCAGCAGAAGTAATACCTCCATACAATGCACCTGAAGTTGCTCCTGCTAATGTACCTAACCCAGGTACAATTGACCCTACTCCTGCACCTATCCCTGCACCTGTCATTGCTCCTGCAATTTGTGTCGGTAAAAATGAGGCCATTGATTCTGCAACCAATTGACTGGTTATTTCTACGGGATCTACTGCTAATGTTTTTAGTGCTTTCCCAAATGTTTCTGCTTTATTAAACTCATTATAGGCTTTGGATCTTGGTATTCCTCTTATTTCAGCCTGTAAAGATGCGATTTCTTTTAGTCGATTTTCTGCATCTAACCCACCTTCCATCTTAATAACATTTCGTGCCAGTTGTCCTTGTTTATACCCTGATTTAATTGCATTTATAAATCCTGTCCACTGATTGGTTTCACCTGGTTGCAATCCAGGTTTGACTAATGGTTGCTGTACGGGTTGTTTTTGAGGTTGTTGAGATGAAAATGGTCTGCCTGTAAAGTAACTGGTATCTCTGTATGCATTTTGCGTTACAGCTTCCTGTACTTCAGGTACTTCATTCTCTACCTGTTTTTCTACCTTTTGGATTTCACCTAATCGTTGTGCAGGATCAGGAGCATTGATAATGTTTTCCTGTCGTTGTCGTTCCAGTTCCAGGTCATTAAATGCCTGGTCCAGAATATCGTCTAAAGTATTACGCTGTGGTTGTGGGTTAAAGGGATCTGCCATTATCTATTTTTCAATGCTGTTAATAATGGGAGAATTCCTTTGCCATATTTTTTAACTAATTCTTCGTTTGCAATATCGTTTGCCATGTTCATTTTTTCCTGATCTGTAACTTGTGAATATGTTCCATCTGCTCCAGGTCGCAGAGGCAGTTTCTGTGTCGTTAATTGCTTATATTTTTCACGAGCAATACGAGTTCGTTCTTCTTCTATTTCTTTTCGATTGCTATCAATTTTTCTTATATCAGGAGTTCGTGCCCCATATTGCTGTGCTAATCCTGCTAATTTTAAACTATCTCCATATGCCTGGGCTTGTTCTTTAAATAACTCATTTCCTGGTATTTCTGTAAATACTAAATCCCTTACAGGTTTTCCTTCTTGATCTACTACGTTTTCTCCATCTTCTTTTCTTTGTACTGCTGATGTTTTGTAGGCAAGGTTTCTAAACTCTTGTCTTTTTTTACCAAATCGTAAAATATCCTCTGATGGAGTTGATTTTCTTTTTTCTTCCTGTAATTCTCGCCTGGTTTTTAATTGTTTTGTGCGTTGTGCTGTCAACTCTTGCCTGGTTGAGGGTTTAGCAGTTGCTTCTTTAGCTTTATTTTTAATAGTTATTTTTTGTATTTCTTCAGCTAACATTTGTTCAGGTGTTTTCTTTTTTTGTTTTGCTGATGCTTTTGCAAAGTTAGCTTTTTGTTCCTCCTTTGCTAATCTTTCAAATTTTGCTATAAGTTGATTTAAAGATTGCTTTGCCATTTACTATCTCCTAATCCTTTGTCCTGTCGATGGATCGAAAACCAGTCTCTGCCCTGTGTTTGGATCAAAACGATTGCTTTTAACTTTAGATAATATATCTAAAATATCTTTTTCAGGATTTTCTAAATCAATATCCTCTCCTGATTCTTGTAATAATTTTAAGATACCTAAAATATCTGTTGCTGATCTTCCTTCTTTAATTAATCTTTGTGTAATTGCATCAGGAGTTTGACTTTTTCTTGCACCATATTCTTGTGCTCCTGCTTTTAATGCAGTTTCACCTATTGCCCCTACAGTTCCTATTAATGCCTGTCTACGTTCTGATTTGTCTTTATCCATTGCTCTGGCATAGTTTTCTCTGGCTGATGATTTTGCTCGTTCTTCGCTGTCAAAAATACGCCTTCCTGTATCGGCTACTGTTCTGCGTACATCTGCTTCAGCTTCTCTCATGCCACGCTGTGCTGATACGCTACCCTGTAACCCTCTGTTGATCATGTTACCCATGTATCGTCTGTTTGCAAGATTGGCCTGTTTTGTGGCTGTTGTTGCGGTTCTACCTAATACATTCATTTCCTGGCCTGGTGTTAGGTTGCCTTGCTCTCTTCTGTTGCGTAGCAATCTACCAAACCTGGTGTTTTGAAATTTAGGTTGTAATAATCTTGACCCAGCTTTTCCTGCTTTTGCAACGCCCTGGGCTATCATCATCATGGTCATGGGATCCATAACTTACTCCGTTTCTATTCTCATTCGTTCCACCGAAAATGCATTTGTACTCGATGGAGTGGTTAGTTCTATTTCAAATTTCTTTCCGTATCGTTTGATCGGAAACCTGTTTACGCCACCATCGGCTGTAATCGTTTTGGTAAAGGATGCAGAGCCAGATCCATCCAGGTATAGGTTTACTGTCAAAGTATCTGTGCCTGTAAACTGTATCATTCCATAACGAATCAATCTTTTTTTATCTAAATCCATACGAAATGTTTTACTTTTCCAGGCCACACCTACTGCTTCATCTACATCAAATTTCTTTATATCCGAATCGGTATTATCCCAGGCTATCGGATAGCTGTTTTCTCCATATGCCAAAATATCCAGATTCGTTGTTGTTTCTACTTTTCTCCAGGTCTTTAACACCACATGATATGCCCACACAACTTGTGTAGCAGGGCTTCCTATGGTCCAGGTGTAGAGAACTTCGCTATGGTCTTGGTCATATATGCCTTTTATATCTTTCTTGCTTGTAGCGAGTAAAAACTGATCTTCAATCGGTAATGTTATTTTTTCCATTACACTTGGCGTTGCTGTGCTACTGGCAACCATATTAGATGTTATAGAGTAAATACCATCATGAAAAACAAAGTATATATGATCATGTATTTCTACAACACCTTCAGGTGCTATGTTTCCTATATTGTGTTTACTTTCTACTACCGACCAGCTTTCTGGGTTTGCTGGGTTAGGTACATTCATAATAAAAAATGCTTGTGGCTTAAAAATAACCAATCGACCAAACAGCACAGCTAACCCTGTTACTTCGCCACCTTCCCTGTCATCTAATGCAATAACATTGGATACAGGCCTATTGTCGTATTGATGCAACTCACTGTATGCTATCCAGTCGTGATGCTCTTCCTGTTTATCATCTGGATTAAGCACCAGGTTACCTAAAAACAATCTTCCTTTTAGTTTTACAGCATATTGTCCATTGACCCTGTTAGAATACACTGTTTGTATATCCGTTTCTCCTAAATCTTCTAATCTAAAATCCTGGCATACAATTCGTACTGTAGTTCCTGATACTGTCTCAAATGCCATTCCTGGTGTCGTTGCACCCTGGGCATTGGTACGCTTAAATCCACTTAACATTCTTACATTTTCAAATACTTTTCCTGATTCTCTTTGCACATTTGAACCATGTTCTTTATTTAACTTTACCCAACATCCACCTAATGTGGGTTCATAGACACTGTTATTTTCTATTAAAAATGCTTTTCGATTAGATTCGGTTGTACTTGCTTCATTTGTATAGCTTGTAATCAACACCGACCCTGCTAACGAGCCAACTGTTAATGTATTTCCTGTTGTGTCGGTTCCCAATGTTCCTGTAATGTCATCAGGTGTATAAAAATATAAAAAAGCAATATTGGGACCTCCAAAAGCCCCTCCTGACGAAGAAGATTTTTTAGTCTCATAATCTCCACCTACTTTCTTTTTTATCTTCCAATCACTTCCTACCATTGTACCATCATCTAAATAATTATTACTCATATCAGCATTACTATCCAATCGTGCCTGGGAAAAAGATCGAGGTATACTTTCTGCTCTTAAAACTACATTGGTGTTTACATTGTGATTAGTAGCAGTTGTAAGCACAGAGGGAGAGACATCAACATTATGCGTTATAGGTAGTTGACCTCTTGAAACAGCACATAATGCTCCAGATGCTAAACCAAGAAAACATAAATCATAGTTTGTGGTGTAAGAATTTTGCCCTGGACTTCCCATTGTCGTAGCACTTGAAGAAGCAAATATAAAAGTTGATGTTACTTTTAGCACTGTTAATGTTTCTGTAGTTGCATTAGTATCAGAAGTTCGCAATACATCTCCTTGCACAATAAAAGGTGTTGCATCCAATGCAGTCTCTGGACTTACTGATGTATCTGTAATTGTTTGTAGTCTCCAAGCAGGATAGGTTACGCCTTCTTCTGAACCAGATGTTTGATATAAAGAATTTGTAACTCCAACACCTGTTTTTGCTGTTGCAAATTCAGAGGATGATATGGATGTATCATTTATTGTTATAGATTCATCCTCAATTTGAATTTTGTCTCCGCTTTCTATTGTATTATCTGTTGTAAGGCTTGACAAAACGATGCAAGTTTGATGAGCATTCATTTGCCTTGCTAAAAGTGAATGGAAAACAAGAAAAGCATCTCCTCTGTTTTGAGACGATGTTTCTTTTGCACCCCTCCAAGTATCCATTACGTCAATGCCATCAAAACCATTGTCTACTTCTAAAGCAAAATCATTACCTCCAAAAACACCTTCTCCATCAAAACTTCTTAAATCCTCTGTGCTTTTTATAAAAATAACGTGTTCACCAAAAGCATGAAGCCTTGTTATAACATCTGATGTAGCTGTAGGTAACGCTGTTTGTGAGTCTACAAAAGTCATGTGGCCAATCAACTGATAATTACTATACCCATCAAAGCTGGTTGTATTGGAAAACTCGGTTGCTCTGTAAACATTTACACCTGTAATACGTTTGTTCAAGGCACTTGCATCGAACTCAATACTTAACTCAATAATTTTTTTATTTATATCTGAATCCGATAAAACAATTTCTTTATTTTTATCAAATAATGATTCCTGTAACCCATCATATACAGCAGTCAAATTATACTTTACTGTGCCACCAGGTCGCAGTGTATCTCCAGTATTATATAGTCTTGTATCTGTAAAACTAAACGGATTGTTTAATTTGTTTGCATAGATAAACCAGTTAGGATCTGCTGATACTAAACCATTAAATAAGCTACGATTGATGTAACCTAACCAGATTCCTTTTGCTTCTGTATTTGATATTTTACCAACTGCTCCTGGTATAAAACGTATGTTGTCTCCACTGGGTACAATCGGGTTGCGTTCTGCTTTATGATATATGTCAGGGACCGATGAAACATTGCTGGTGTCGATTTCTGCTATACTATAAGAATCCATTATATCAATCCAACGATACTCACAATCTCCTGACCCATTCCAAGAGTTGCTAAACCAGCCAATATCCGACATTTTATATACATCTGCACTATCAGAGTTATTACTGGCTTCTGCTTCCGTTCCATACACACCAATCCATGCTTTTGCATAAGTAAAAAAGTTTTGTGGTGTTGCACAATCGGCAAAGCAAGAAGGGCTCCAATTTTGTTTTCCTGTTGTGTCTCCAGGATAAATCATTAGTTCTGAATTTTTATTACTATCGACCCTAAATAGCTTACCAGAGACATTGGGATTAACTGTGTCAATATTATCTGTACCTACAATAAGATATTTTTCTCCCGATGGTACATTCATAGCATTGTCAATAAAGGTAATATCTAACGTAATTGGGAATGTAGTGCTGTCTACATCATTTGTTAAAGAGGATATAATTGTTGAATCTGTGTGCGAAGAATACTGTATATATCTTCTATCACTTGCACCGATATAATACAAAACAATCGACTCTGATCTGTTTGTATTTTCGCCAAAATCCATTTTAGTAACATTTTGAACAGAAGCAGTTGATATAGGTGAAGCAAAAGCAGTAAAACTTGTTTCTGAAGATAAAATATCTAATGTATACACATTGGTTGTTAAACTGCTATTTGTTGTTACAACCACTAAATATTCATGATTTACATCTGTTAAACTTGTAGATCCGTTTGCACTTAACCTATTGGTTTGCACAATACTTGTTAGTCCAGTAGCATCTCCTATTGTGATTCCCGATATAGACATAGATGCAACACTGTCGGCTATAGTTGGATCTGGGTTGGTTGTTACTTTAAATAATCCAAGATTTTTTGCAAGTATGTATAATTGATTATTTGCAACTGTCATAAAAGATGTTACGCAAAGACCTGATGTGCTTATATCTACTGGTGTTCCTTCCAGAACTGACCCTACAGAAGTACAAGTGTATTTGACTAATTTGTTTTGAGATCCATTATCAGTAAAAGAATAGTGAATATATATTGCTTCGTTAAAAGATATTAAACCACAAACTGCAAAATTAGATTTTGATTTATAGGAGTTGTAATTGGCTGTATTTAGGTTGGCATATGTTGAACCTGTTGCACAAAATGCTAATTCTGTGCCATTGTTTGCTATAGATAATACTCTGCCGATTGATGAGGACATTGGAGCAATAGCTATTTTTTGTACAGATGGCCATGGTGTACCACCATATCCAACCGTATCACTTACCAATACATGAGTAGAATGTTTTCCACCCCAGTTTTTATTGGATGCACCTGTTGTTAAAGCAGTATCAAAGAAGTTTTTACCACCCCAGGTTCTCGCATTGTCAGTATTTACACCTACTTTTGTTGTACTTGGAACGTGATCTGCCTGTTCATACACCCCTGCACCCGAAATACTTGCTTGTGGCGAAGCATTGTCTTTACAATCCTGGACCAAGACAAAATTATCTTCTACAATTCCATGAGCACCTGCTGTTTGAAACCATACTACGTCATTTTCTATTTGCAAATGGTCATTTACATCAGGTAACGATGGATCATACCACCATAATTTTACTTTATTATCTCCTCCAATAGTTACCAATAGGTATCTGAAACCATCCCCTGCATCG
>VMHT01216305.1_pt1 | contig 19676 bp, 15 predicted proteins | sample 4693611 | NCBI WGS metagenome assembly VMHT01 (sample SAMN12280063, study PRJNA550983) | marine metagenome | isolation source: seawater sampled from same location over 5 years 0.02-0.2 micron viral filtrate | place: USA: collected off the coast of southern California halfway between the port... ...
CATCTCCTATCGAATCATTTAACTGCACGTTAAATGTTACAGGTGTGGATCTATCCTCATAAGCTAATTCTGTTCCACATCCTACTGATAGAGGTGGTAGTGGTCTTTCTTGCTCACCAAAGGTTAGTACGTACTCATTCATGTACGGATCAAATCCACCGAGTTTAATTTTATTAAAACCAGTTGAAAATTCATCCCTGAACCAAGATCTCATTCCTAGTGTAGATATGATATTTAATGACTCTCCTTGGTATGATCCACCCTTAAGGTTTAATACCATACCTCTTTTTGAGTCCGTAAAGAATACATCCCCAGACTCCGTAGCAAAGCTAGCGGTATCATTACTTATTCCGACCTCTTCAGTTCTAGCTATCTGTGTACCTAAAACCTCAGGAATAGAGGTTATAGCACCTCCTGCCGCTGCATCAGATAGTAAGTTTTTTCCAGCTAAAACATAAGATATCTTATCCTCTTGAAGGACTAATATGTCTGTCTGTCTACCGTGTAATTTGTTTATAGGTCCAAAGGAAGCCTCTAAGCTCTTGTAATTAGCTAAGGCTAGGTTGAACTCATTTAGTTTGTTTATGTTCGTTTGTTGGTTGTATACCCCACTATATGTTATGTCAAAGTATCTGTTAACCTCCTTGTAATCTTCCAAAGAAACAGCCGTAGTACGGGCCCCTATCCTAAAACCTGGGGTCGCAAATCCATCGTTTATTTTAAAGCTCTCAACTCCATTTCCAAATGAGAAACAGTTATACAAGTTTAAATCAATAACCGCTGGTCCTGTAGGGGACTGATTAGACACGTTCCCATAGTGACCAAGGGTAGGCACATCTCCAGTATACGTTTGAGAACTAATTAAAGTTATGGTTATGTTTGAGGGTGATAAAGGTGTTGTTAATAGGCTAACGCTTCCTACTACAGCCTCAAATACAAAAGTTGGGCCACCTGGCGTTATCGTGGTAGTCCTTACTTCACTGTCAACCCCTGGTGTTGCTGGTGTTGTATACTCTATAGTCTGTTGGTTTGTCTCAGCCCCTGATACAGTCACACCGTATCGACCTATATTACTATTTTTTATTGACTGTATAGGGTAACTCTTACTACTTTGGTAGTATATCTCTCCAGCTATTTCCTCTGGTTTAGTCTCAAAAACAAGTATATCTCCAGGTCTTTCAATTTCAACTCTTAATATAGTAGTTGCCGGTCTACTTCCTTTACCATTACTATTATTTGTTAGCATTAACCAGCTCTGTGTTGGATCGGCAGGATTCTCGTAATATTTCATTTGCATCTCCCTCTCCACGCTAGGTACGTCAGTATTACGACCACGGCCTGTATATCCTGGGGTAACAAGGGTAAACCCAAGTATCCCTTCTAATAAGTTATTAGAATCACCCACAGCAGAGAACCACTTAAACCTGTTCTCATCTCCATCAGCAGGACTACCTTGTCCGGAATTTACATCTGGTGGCGAAAATGTTATGTTCTCTCCGTTTATAAACTGACCTATATTATCATAATCATTTTGAGCTGTAAATGTTCCGTTAAAAACGTACTCATATCCGTAGCTTCCGAATGAATAGGCGTTACAGGAAAAAGATACTTTAGCTCCAGCTGGTATAGCTATTTGTTGATAAACACCAGGTACATCTGGGTCTACTAGTTCAGACATCCACAATACAGCGTTTACATTAGTACGGACAGTATCAGCTGTTCTAGATATTCTTTCATTTTCAGGGTCACTAGAGATTGAGAAATTAGTAGCCCTTAATTTCATATATAACCCAGCCGGATGATCTCCCTCTATTCTCTCCGAATCATTATAAGGTAAGGCCTGTAGATCTAGTACTTTAGTCTCAATATACCTTGGTGTAGGTCCACTTGAATCTGCCTTAACTATTAATGTATCCCCAATCTTGGCCTTTGTTTGATTATCTCCTTCAAGCCTAATCCACCAAGCGCCACCATCGTTTATACTTTGATAGTAGAACCTAGAGTATATAGTCTCATAGTCTCCCTTACTAGGTTTTAAAACAAACCTATACCTACTAGCCCAGCTTGGAGCAAGACTGTTTAGGGTTACCCTTATTCTATTCTGAAAAGTAGATAGTTCAGATCCCACGTATATACTGTTCGCTGTACTAACAAGCGCCGTAGAGGCTCTTTCATACTCATCTAGATATTCTATAGCTACCTCATAATCTCTATTGCTATGTAGGCTTTTTGATGTAGTGTCGTCAAGAAAGCTTGCCACTGTAACTGAGTTCTCAAAGAACTCAGAAGCATAAGGTGTTACACCAGGGCCTGATTCATATCTAACCCCTGGTATATCGAATGTAATTACAGTTCCTGAGTAAGTAGTCTCTATTTCTTGGTTAACCAAGTATGGGCCAATACCACGAGTTCCATCTACCTTATCCCACCCATTAGCTGCTGTTATAGCAGTAAACCACACGTCAGTCATGCTGTTTCCGTCAGCAGTGTTGGTCCATAAGTCTGTTAATTCTATGGCCTCATTCCACTCGGTACTAGTTACTAAATCCTGAACGGAAGTATAATCTCTTGGGAGCTGAAATGACCAATTTTCTTGTATGTCATTCTCAGGTGTCATTGGGTAATTTGGATCTCCTACAAACTTAGCGTGGAGAATGTTCAAATCTATAAACATCGTTAATCCTTGAACTAACTCTAAACCATCAAGGTCTACCGTAAATCCTGTTTCGTTGGTATCTGCATTATAAAAGTGAGTTGTTGTTAATGCAGAATCGCCTATAAGTTCAGAGACAAGACTTAAACTGTAATCAATGTTAGTATCGATGTCATACCCATCAGTGTAGTTTCCATACATGATTCTATTACCCATTAATGTTTGCTCCTTAGCTAACTTGGGTACATTATCAAACAATCTTAAAAGTTCAGATTCTGGTAGTGTTGTGAATATTTTTTGATTACTAAATTGTACACTCTTAATTTCATTGTTACCCCATCCTTCTTCTGCTTTATCAAACTTTTCAATTATATGGACTACGTTAGAGTTTGATAGCTTAAAACAAACATCAATTCCAATTACATGCTTTGATCCTGTGTTAAATGAAACGTTAGCAGAGTTAAACCTATTCCTCATCCCGGTCATGTCATAGTTCCCGAAATCTAATTCAAAAACACCTGGTAAAAAGGCAATATCAGAAAACTCAGACAAGGCAGAATACTCCCCGTCTTTGTATTTATATCTATAAGAGAACCTAGCGAACTTATCCTCAATGTAGTTTTGAGTTGAATTTGTTTCTACTAACTCAACTCCAGGGGATTCAATAGGTGGCTTAACAATAACAGATATATCATCCTCAGTTATTTGATCCTGCCCTGTTATAGGTCTTGGATAAGACCTCTTAGTATTTATCTTTCTTGGAGGGTTTAGGTTGTCTGTGAAAAATAACAAATCATCTATAAGGTTTATAGATTCAATCCTGAAATCAGTAGAAAAGTTTAAAACATCCGTACTGATAACGTGGTATAGTAATGTTGAATTGTTGAAGTTATATGATACTATCATATCTACCGTAGGGCTGGTTACAAACCAGTAGATAGTTTCTTGCTCTCCATCTTCAAAAGCCCCAATACACGTCGCATCAACAAGTGGTGATGAGTTATAAGTCAAAGAGGTAACTAATTCGTTGCCTTTCGCATTCTCAAGAGAACCAGACTCCCCGTCTTCATCGGAAGATATTCTAATGTTTAATGCGTCTATATAATCACCCTGAGGTATAAGTCTTTCGTCCAGACTCTTGTTCATTCTGGACCCAATAAAGTTGTTATTTATATTCATTCTATTTTATCCATTTATTTTGACCCCTTAAATTCATAAGTAGTCTACCTGGGTGAATATTGCTTAATCTGAGCTTAGCGTTTCTTAATAGTGCTGATTTTTCTTTTCTAGCTCTGTTTACTATGTACTCCTGAATTCCAAATTTACTGCTAAGTATTGAATACTTTATATAAGCGTATATGAATTCCTCAAAAAGTTTATTTACATTTACTTTAGCGTCGTCTCCATTTTCCATTCCATCAGAAACATACTCTATAACAATGGTTTGATCTGCCATGTGAGAGCTAAAGTTTACGACACCACTTTTCTTGTCAACCTTAAATGTTGGGTTTGTATTTGCTGTTTCAGTGTTGAGACCCATTCTACCCCCTAGTGGCATATCAAAGACCCAGTTACCATCTATATTGTAACCCATTCTTCCGTGCATCTTGCCATCTCCTAGGTAAGGTGTCTTCTGAGTACCGTCTATTCTGTCTCCATCTAGAGACGATGTTCCTATTAAGACACCTCCATCTATATCAAAAAGAACACGACAATCATTATCTTGTAGGTAGCTCTGTGCGAAATTTGTTTGTATATTCTCAGAAAGAGGGCTTAATATACCATCCTTGTATAGAGATATTCTAACCCAGTTTACAAAATCTGGTGGTAGAACTATTCTTAAGTTATCGCAAACCGTAAGCTCAACGATCTTAGTTTCCTTCATTGCGTCGTAGTTCAACTCCTGTAAACCACGCTTAGCGTGAAATAATACGTTATATCTCTCAACGTTGTTTATTAACTTATCATTCCCAACATACATTAGCATGAAGTTGTTTACAATGTCAATTAAGTTAACGTACTGGTAACTACCCCAATTGTCTTCTTCCCAGTTATTGCCTGAGTTCTCGTAGTACTGATATCCTGTTATATATGCCATGTCTTACTGTTGTGTTTGTTGTTCTACGGTCTCCTCGTTTACACCAAATTGGTAAAGATCTTTCTCTCTTATAGATATACCAGCGTACTGTAGTATTTTAGCAACCAAAGATGGCTCATCAGATTCTGGTAATTCAAAATCTTGATAATCAGAGTTAGACTGATCGAATACTGGTTCTCCACCAGAAAGAGAGATATACGTCCATTTAGGATCTAGAGGCTTTCTTATGTACTGCAAAGTAACACCAGTTAATATTGTATCGGGATATACCGTTATATCATTCCCATTTAATACATAGGCCGGGAATGTTGCGTTAGGGGCCGTTAGGTTTGAAGATGAAAGCTGAATTATTTTATTGTTTGATACACGCTCAACCTCTCTAGTTCCATATCTAACTGAGTTTATTAAATAATAATCTAGTGGTAACGGATACAATGGTGCGTTTGTGTCGGATGGAGTGCTTAGAACCGAGAATGAATCTATAACCTCCTCTAATCCTTTTACTATATCTGCATATCCGCTCCCTGAACGTCTTGCATTTTGTTTATATAATTGCTGAGAGTAACTATAGAAGTAGTCCTCAAACAAATCTAGTTGTGCCTGCTTTGCGTATAAGTTAAAGTCCGCTGGTGTTATATACCCGAAATTTTGTTTATTTGCAACAGCAAGTACAGTGTTTCTTACGCTGTTTATCATCTTGTAATAATTTACGCAAAGATACTTAAAAAAAAATAAACCCTCCGATAATGGAGGGCCTATTGATTGTGTTAGTCTTCTAACTTGTTTTCTAGCATTGTCATGACCTCAATACCATCATCTGTCTGGAAGAACGTAGCTAATGTATAAATAGCGTTCTGTCCGAACGGAATACTTATTAGCTTGGTTTTGTTTCCTTTAATATTGAAGTAAATGTCTTTGCCACTGTTTTTTAGTATTAATATTTTTTGATCAACTAACTTAGATGCTAAGTTTTGCATCTTTAGCATAGGATCATTAAGGGTGTCTAAGAAGTCTTGAGGATCGTTCTTAGCGTATAGCCTAACGTCTCTCTTTAGCTCAGCTGTAGACATCTTATCTATGTTTAGAGATAATACCACTCGCCCAATTGTTTCTAGCATTTCGATACCTAAATCACGGGCCTGAATTTGTGCCTCTAATTGGTAATCTAAATCCTCAACTTGTACGCTGGCATCTTTCTCTCCATCAATTTCATCGAATATTGTACCATTCCCTGGGTGTAATGATAAGAACTCCTGTAGTATTGGGTTTGTTCTTGGAACGTTTAACATCCCTCTATCAAATACAACGGGCTCTAAAATAGCATTTCCATCCTGATCATCCTCAAATGGTGATTGTTGGTTTGAAGCATACCTCAATGCTCTATTTGACTGTCCGTCAAAGTGTAGCAAAGGTTTTCTTCTTGAATTTCTTGTGTTAAGTGAGTAACTTAATGGAGCGGTTGCTCCTAGTAATCGGTAAGTTCTGTCCTTAAGGACTGTCTGTTTTTTCATTTTAATTTAATTTAAAGTTTATAAAAAAGAGAGACCGCTTTGTTGCGGTCCCCCCTTATAGTTTAATCTTACTTAAATAAGAAGAAGTTATTTGCACCTAAAGTACAAAGAGCTCTCTCAGATAAGAAGTGTACTTCCATAGCATCTTTATCGCTATTTGATGCACCACCAGCTGAACCAACAACCCATGATTTCATCTTACGATCTTCAGCTTCAGAAGCTCGGTAACGTACGTGTAAGAATGGTCTCTTAGCGTTTTTACCTAAAACTTGATCATATACTGAAGTAGATCCAGCAGGAACTAATACACCATTGATCGCTCCACCTGTAATTCCACCACGCATAGTAGCATCGTTTAAGTATTTCCAGTCAGACTTATAGAAGTCGTATCCTCTACGGAATCCAGAGAAACCTAAGTTTAGAGCCATGTCTGTATCATTGTCAAACAAACCAAAAGAAGCTCCTGAAGAACCAAAGTTGTTTTGCTCAGCTAACATATTGTCAATCTCGAAAGAGAAATCTCTGTCAACAAATAATACGTTCTCTTCGATAGATCCTTGCTTATCTAAACGAGAAACAACTGCGTCCCATTCAGTTAAATCAGCTAAAGCTCCAGCGGCAACGTTTCCTCTGTTTTCTAGTACATATAAAAGACCTTCAGATCCTTTGTTACCTAGGTCTCCAGTAGCAGCAATTGCTCCAGAACCAGCCTCAGCAGGTACTGCTTCAATCATAGCTGTTTCTAAGTAATCCTCAAAACGTAGACGAGTTTCATGCTCAGATTTTAGGTACCATAAGTATCCATTTGCTCCGTTCTCAGTAGTTACTTCAACCCATCCGATTTGTGCCATATCTGATCCAGATACAGTGTACTTATCTTTGATGATGATTGGAGAGTTCTCGAAAATTTCGCTCTCAGCTTCTAAAGCACCTTCCATACCGTTAGATCCTTTCTTGAATTCAGAACCGTAAATGAATACAGTAACTGATCCTGCGTAGTTCTCTTGACCACCTGCCTCGTAAAAAGCAACAGTAAAAGTAAGTCCGCTAACAGCAGTTACAATACCTTTGTTGTTTAATGTAGAAGCAGCAGTGTTGTCAGAGATCATAACTGTTTGTCCTACTCTAACAGCTGCAGCTGTAATTCCAGCATCACCAATAGTAAAGATAGCCGTGTCATCTGTTGCAGCTCCAGCGCTTGTTACGCTTGTGTATTTAATGTGTAATCTTCCTTGCTCAGACCACTTAATTAAGTCAGAGTTAGAAGGCATCTCAGCTCCTACTAAACGTAAGAAAGAAGAGACTGATCGGTTTCCGTAACGCTCGAATTCTGCTTCGTGCGTGTCAGGTAGATATTGACTTAAGAAGTCAAAATCTGAAATGTAAGATCCAGGAGTTGCTACTTGCGACGGAGTCGGTTGTAAGCTATATCCAGGAGTTGGGTTCACTGTAAGTGCCATAATTTTTGTTTTTTTTAATGTTTAACGTTTTTTAATTTTTAAACCACGCCCGCTGTCTTGATCTACGGCTCGAATCTTGAATCCTGAGTTGTCTTTTAGTTGCTGAGGTGATGATCTGACATCCATGTTTATATTCTTTGATTGTCTTGAAACATCTCCAACAGCATCAGCCTTGCCTTTCTCATAGAAAAATTCAGCTAACTTATCAGGGTTCATCGCTGCTGATAATGCCTTGTGATATCCTGCTGCGTCTTTAATAACACCTTGGTCATCTAGGTATCTAGATATAAAGTTGTTTACGTCAGACTGAACTTTCTTCACTTCGACTGCATCTCCAGGGCTAAAACTCATCTTTTGATCTCCGACGTTAAACTCAAAACCTTTGAATTCATCGTTGAACAATTCTTCTGTTTTTTTCTGAAAATACTCAGAGCGCTTTTGATTCTCCTCTTGAACATTTTGCGATTGTGATATATACTCCTTGTAGGCGTTGTAAGACTCTAACTCATCATCATTGACAGGAATACCAGTTGACTCAACCGGAACCTTGTATGTCTCCTTCAATTCGTTAAAATATTTCTTTGCCTTAGCAAGTTCTCTTTTCTTTGCGATCTTCTTCTGCTTAATCTCGGACTCACTGTCTAGTTCATCATCATAAGAAAACTTCTCCCCCATAAGATATTCAATATCTTCTGAGTCAAGGTCTTCCTCCGTAGACGCATAGTAATCACGCAATAACTGATCTGGTTTCATTTGATCAAAATCAGCCTGTAGCTTCATAAAATCATTGATACCTCGACCGGTTTCTTTTTTATAATTTAAGAACGCAGACACATCCTCTGGTAACTCTTGTGTTTCCTTAGAAAACAAATCGTCAACAGATGCAATGTCTTTGTTATATTTACTCTTAATAAATGAAAGAACGTCCTCTTCGCCAAATTCTTTAACTAATTCTTCAGCTTCACTGACAACCTCTTCGTCAGCAGTAACTTCTTCTTCTACAGGTTGTTGATCAACTTCTTTTGTTTCTTCAACATCCGTAGTAGTCTCTTCATGCTGTTCCAGTAAAGTTTCTTCAACTTCTTGTACAGACTTTTCACCTGGTCCGGGGACCGCTTTTACTTTTAATTCCATATTTAATTTGATTTAAAACGCAAAAATACGCATTATTTAATTTAATTTATTAGCGAGGTTCAAACTCCGCTAAGTCAAAACCATCCAGCGTATCCTCGTTTGATTCAAAGTTTATTGGAGGTAAATCCTTCTGTCTTTGTTCTATCAACTTAGATTGCTGTGTGTTCTGTTTACTTATTCTATTATCCTTAGATTTTTCTTTTAAATCTTCTCTATCTTTTAAAGCTTTAACTTCAACACCCTTTAATTGCATGTTTAAGTCAAACTCAAGCTTCATTAATTCAGACTTTATTTGTGCCTCTCCACGCATTCTCTCAATATCAAATCCTGCCTTTGCTTGCGCAATCTGCATCTCTGACTGAGTCTCCATCTGGAGTTTTTGAGCCGCCGCTTGAGCCGCCATTTGTTGAGATTGCATCTGGCCTTGTTGTTGAGATTGCATCTTCTGCATCTCATACTCCTGTTTCTTCTTCTCTTTTTTCTTTCGCTTAACCTTTAGTAATTGGTTAGCTAGTTTTGTATCCCTAACCTCTCTTATATCAATAGCATCATCAAGATCAATAGAATCTCTAGATAGTGCAACCTGTATGTTTGCCTCTAACTGTTGCTTTTCTTCTTCATCTGGAGCCATCTCTATAAATATACCAAAGTCATATATATGTAAGTCTTTTATATCGTTAAGAAGGTCTACGTTATACTTACCAATCTGCATAACAAACTCCTCTTTGTAAGGGTAATACTCTAGTGCATCAGATATTCTAGATGACAACGCAACAGCTAAATCTCTACTGATATCTAAGCTAGCATCTAGTATGTGTCTTGTTGCTGTGTTACTATTTAATGCGGCCATTTTCTGTAAACCAACCAATGAATTTGGATCTGGCATAGAGCCGTCTCTTGCTTCATTTAAGCCTGTTACATCTCTAAGCATCTGGAGGTAATGATTATAACTACCTATTAAGCTAGATATTTTCCCTTGTGCTGAGTTCTTAGCTAGCTCTTGAATTGGAACCCTAGCATTATTAAAGTCTCCGTCTCCAGTGAAACTTCTGCCTATTACACTACCTGTTTGGAAGTATAACCTTAGTGCGTCCTCTGGATTGTAAGCAGAACCATTACCTAAATCAACCTCATTAAGTCCATCAGCGTCAATAAATACACCGTCCGGTACAACCTTCTGTATAACCTGCTGAAGCTTCATGTGCGTCATCTGTATAAGATCAGCAAATGGAATCATACGTCTTAATGTAGACTCTATCTTGCCTTTGTACATTCTATGTGCACATGCAATATAATTAGGGGTAGCATGTTGAGAGGCAGACTTAGGTCTAACCATGTTCTCAGACATATTCCACTTAAGTATTATGTTTGTTCCCATAACCATAACACCCTCATACCAAACGTCTATAGTTTTCTCTACCTTGTCAAACCCTCTTTCTTCCATCATTTCTGCTGGAGGATTGAACTCATCGTCTTTCTGTATTACTTTCTCACCCTTCTGCTTGTAAACAAACTTCTTAGTGGTCTTGTAGTTATAGTAAAGCAAGGTAACTGTGTCATTGTTAAATAACGAATTGTTATAAAACTGAGTAGCGTTAAAGTGGTCATGCCACTGTGAACTTGATTGTGCGATCTTTTCTAGATCATCTTTACTTAAATCTGGATCTATTTTAAGCACCTCATTTATAGGGACTGTTTTTACCTCACCCCAGTAGAAGCAATCCTTAAAGTTTGGATCCTCTGTGTAGCTATATACCACATTAGCAGGGTCTACGTACTTAGCAACAACGCCTGCGCCTGGCAAGAACTCATGCTTAGTAATCCCAATCCCTACCGTGGTTAAATCATATATTACTCTTTTTCGTGTATCTTCATAGTGGTTCTCAGAAAGAACAGTGTTTATTGCAGCTTCTTGAGCTAACTCTATTGATGACTTATAGTTCAATTGCATGTGCAGTGTAAGCTCATCATCATCCTCTGGTAGATCATCAGGATTAGTGTTGAATGCATCAACGTTAAAGTCCTCTTTTATTTGAGTAAGCAGGTCCTTTGAAACCATATCGGCCTCAATACTTTCTTGGTACTTGTTTCTGTTCTCTGCGGATAACGCATCTTGAGCGTACGCCTTTATGTCAAACAACCTATCTGACATACCATTTACTACAATGTCAATAAACTTAGGTATAATAGGGACGGGTGTCCAGTCTAAGTTTAAATGCGACAAATCACCATCTATTGATAATTCATTCTTATATTTTCCAACAGATTGCTCTGCTCTTGCGTAAAGCCTTAATTTATGGAAAGAATCCCATTGATCGTAAAACTTAGAACCTCCATTGTCTTTTCTGAACCATTCATACTGAATCGCCTGACCTATCTTAAGACCAAATTCATTGGTTTTCTTTATAGAATCAGGAACATATTGACTTGGAAAAGAAGATGGGTTAATAGATATATTTATCTCTTTCATCTAATTAATTTACTAGATATTCCGTTATTATTATATCTTGCAAAGTTAATGCTTATTTTGGACTCTTTTTTAACGTTTTTATATAGGTGCTGCTGGTTAGCCATTATAGCTAATCCTGAGCTTATTGAGGCATCAAATTTAGTCCTATTGTTTATATCAAACCTAGCCCAATCCTGAAGTGTCTTACTAAAATACATTGTCCCCATCTCATCAGGAGATCTATATACGCCTTCAGTGTCTATGCCAACATATTTCTCTATAAAAGTCTCAATAGCGGCTGCGTGTGCTTGTTTTACCGCCTCAGATGAGTTAGGTATACCCCCTAGCTCTTTTTCGGATCCTGAGAGCTTCCTAGTGGCTTTATCTGGCCTATTTAGTGAGTAATGCCTGTATCCTCTATTCTTGAAGTGATAAAGAAGCCTAGGCTTATTGTTCTCTGCTAATATAGGCATCCCATAAAATACACAAGCCATTAGAACATCCTCAAAAAATAGCTCAGCAGTTTGAGGCCTTGCAACGTACTCTAAAAAAAACTCGTTAACTGGTGCGTCATCCATATGAAACTTAGTTAAACCGTGTAGCGCTCCATTAGAACCTCCGCCGCCAACTGTTCCTGATATATCATATGAATCACAACCAAATGACCCTAAATGAGAATTACCAGGTATCTTAAGACCGTTCTTACGATCCTGTCTATTCTGTAATAAACTATTAGGTAACCAAGAAACTAAAAACCTCCCCCTAGAATCTGGAGACCATACAACCTTTGTGTCTACCTTACCATTTTCCCAATGAAAAGACCCCCTAGTTAAAACCCTGTCTTTTATTAAGTTATCGTTATAATCTATTTGCTGGTAAATCTTTGTAAGATTAAATATAGAGGCCTTGCTTTCATCTCTAAACGCATGAGACTCTGTCCTTGAAAATTGTCTGTAAAACTCGTTTAATGCGTCTGGATCTCCTTTTAAAGAGTCTACCTCTGCCTTCCAATAATCAATAGCACCATTGTTTATCATAGAACCGTCAACACCTATAACAGGTTTTGATGGCTTATAAAAAACAGGCATTCCATACCTATCTATAAACCCTTCCATATTCCACTCCATAGGGATAAAAAGTGAATACATACCGCTTTTAGTTTGACCATTTGAGTTTCTATCTGATGGGTTTGAGTCGTTATACAGTTTCTTGAAGTTATCCCCACCTTTATCTAGTGCATCTGAGGTTGACCCCATTAAACACTTGCCAATTATCTTACTACCCAAACGTAAACAAGTTTTTGTTACACGCCAGTTATTTAGTATGTTATTTGGCTTAACCCATTTACCACTCTCATCATGCACGAGTAGCAATAGCTTCTCCCCATCATAACTATTGTCGTCTGTATTTTTCCAGTCAATAGTCGTATCAAGCCCCGTTAATCCAGAGTCATCAATATCATACATATTCTTCTTAGAAATCTTTGATGCTGGTACACGATATGCTAATTCAGTCTTTGGTTTATCCATACCATCTTGCACTGGCTTAAAAAAGAAAGGGTAATTACTAGATATAGGAACAACCTTATCAGTGAACATCTTCTTAGCATCTGAACCAGTCTTAGACAATATACCTACCCTAGCGTCTTTTGCTAGTGTTGCAGTATTAACACTTTCTGAGGAAGACATAAAAGAAAACCCTGAACGTCTTATCTTTAAATAAACCATTCCAAAACTCCTATTATCAGCCTTGCAAGCCTCCCAGTATATAAAAAATATACGGTTAGCCTCACGAAAATCTGCGTTACCCACATCTATTTTTGTCCATTGAAGGTACATATAGTGAGTACCTGTAATATATGTAGGTGTACCATTATTGTAGAACCAATAACCATTCTCACGACGATCAAACTCAGACTCTATATAGTCTACCCACTTTGATTTAAATTCTTTAGGAGATTCATTCCACTGAAATATAGATTTTATCTGCTTTAATTGCTTTGGATATTCATAAACCTCCCAGTATTGATCCTCCTTCTTTTGTGATCTTTTATATACATCAGAAGGTGTTGAAGGTAGACCTATATTTATATTGTTTATACTTATAACATCCCCAACAGTCCCATCCCTAGATATAACCACAACATCATACTTTTCGTTGTAACCATACTCAAAAGTCTTAGCCTTATTCTTTCTCTTCAACACAGCTGAAGGTATAATGTCAACGACCTTATATAAGTCCTTATTTAGCTCTTCTTTCTGCAAAACTATTCATGTTTTTAGTTGGTGTCTCAGATTCATCTATTAAGGCTTTCTCAGACTCAATTCTAGACAGTATCTCAAATGCATCAAATATAGCAAGCTTTTTGGTTGCTGCTGCGTTCTTTAACTTGTCAGCCGCTAACTCATCATCTTCTCCATACTTTATGATATGCTCTTCAGCTACCTTTATTAACTGTTCAACAGCCTTGTGGCCTGCCTGAATTATTCTTAACTTAGTTTCTTTTGAGTTCATAACTTCATTGTTATACTGCTAGTAAATACCCTATATAGTTTCTCTCCTTCAATATCAAATTCGTACTCACTATCAGGTTTAAAAGAGACTAAATCCCCTTCGTTTACTCCTAAAGATAATAATTTATTATTTGTATATTTTATAACACCAACAAGTGGTTGCTCAACTCCAGGTACGTGTAAGTAGAAATCTTCCTTAGGAACAGGCTTGACAAAGCAAAACTGATCCTCAGCCTTCCACTCGTCCTTGTGTTTATACAAGAAATACTGGTAATCATCAACAAGAAATAGGTCATCCTTAAAGAAGCTCTTACCGCTCTTTTGACGACCCTTCATGTCATTATAATATTTGAAAACATTGTGGTGCACTATAATAGTATCTCCAGGCTCTATTTCGCCTTCATATCCTATAGGCGTTTCTACTACCTCGGCATATCTATTAGATACGGTATGATCCTCCTGAGACGTGCTGGTTATAAAGTCAATACCACCAATCTCTTTTACGTTATCATACCTTCTACCATTGTACGGGCGTACAATAAAGTTAAAGGGTGATTTCATTTATTTAATTTACGAGCCGCAACCAATACAGTCTATACTAGAATCTGTAGGCTTAACTCCATTTAATTTCATTTCAATATTATGAATCTCATCGGCAATTTCCATTTGCTCAATAAAATCCTTAGTTTTTGACTTCTTGGCTCTAAGATCTTCTAGAGCTACAATCATTTCATTCTTAGTCATACTAAAAATTAATGTTATATTCAATTGAAGCAGGCATGTTCTTGTTAAACTCTTTCCATAGAACAACCTCATCTTTTCTTTCTATCCAAATCTTGTAAGAATCTCTATTAGAGTCATACTGGATTAAATGTATAATATATTCCTTATTTAAAACCTCTTGGCCGACTATGTAATGCATTGCACTTGATTTATAGTCCGCACCAAGAGAAATCTTTCTTATTTCCATTAAGTTAATCTTATCTGCACTATATTTCCGTTTCTGTAAAGCTCACCTATGGCGACGCCTCCGGCTGCTGCTGCTGTGTCATCTGCGTAAGATGATGAAGCGGCTAATGCATTTATTAAAATTTTAGTTGAATCGCCACCCAAGGCTATTGTGTCTGCGGATGTTACCGTTGCGTTCTTACCTATAGCTACAGAGCTTGCCCCAGATGATCTAGCGGCATCTCCTAAAGCTACAGCCTTATCAGCCTCTGCTACAGAAGTATGACCTATAGATACCGTTCCTTCCCCTAAAGAGTAAGCGTCGTTACCTAAGGCTACACCACCTTGGTGATCCCCTCTGAAAGGTGTTGCTTCTTCAAAAACTACCAGTTCCCCTTGGATTGGTCGTATACCTGGTGCAGCTACAGTTAAAGTTGCTGAGTTATTTCCGTTATCAGTAAATGTTAAGACCTCAATTCTAGGGTCTGGAACATCAAGGTTCTCTCCATATCTCATGAATAATCCAGCCTCAACTGTTCCTACAATTCCCTCTATATCAAACGTAGTTTGGTCGTTAGGGAATGTTGCCACTAGCTTAGCAGCTCCAAAGTTTCCAGCTGATGCATTGTGCCCTAAAGCAACCGCTCCGTCACCACCAGTAGCACTAGTGTGTCCACCTGCAAATGAGCTCTGACCCAAGGCTAATGACTTATAGTTAGCAGCCATAGCGTGTCTACCAGCTGTGTAAGTACCTTTACCTAATGTTACAGAGAACTCTCCATCAGTTACACTTTCGTATCCAAGAGCGAAAGAATAATCCGCCTTAGATGTTGATCTAGTAAACGCAATTGACTCTAATCCCTGTGTATCGTTATTTAATCCTATACCCACACTATTTACACCTGTACCATGCTTAAGCAATGAGTCTGTTAGTACTGTTCCGCCTGCTCCCCATAGAACACCAGAGTTCTCAGTACCAGATCCTGTTACGTTGTTTGGTATTAATCCAGATAGATCTACCCACTGAACCTGTGACCCAGTAGATGTTAATATTTGACCTGAAGTACCTACGCTATCAGATGTATCTTTTATACCGTCTCTAAATTTACCCGTACCCATGACTTGTAAATTTTGACTTTCAGCAGGCGCAAAACTTCCAATATATATAGTCGCACCGTCTACACCACTCCAAATGGCTGTGCTTCCAAACTCTTTATAAACCTCAAAATAACTACTACCACCATCTGTTGCTTTAAAACCTTCAGTCCCCTCTACCTGTATTTTGTGTGTAGCAGTTGCTGTTGTACCAACACCTAGGTTTCCAGTAACCGTGTCAAGGCGCATGTATTCGCTAGAACTTTCTTTCCATATAAATTTTGCAGAAGGAGACGCTGGGACTGGATCTACAATCTGAAATATACCTAATTTACTACTACTTGCGTTAGGCTTAAACTTAATAGTGGCATCTCCAAATACAAGAGATTCTATAACAAGAGTTGAATCGCTTCCATATAAAGTTAATTCATCTGTTGCGTCATCGGTCATTATCGTAACACCTCCATCTGCGTCAACAGTCAAAGATGAATCTCCTAAAGTATTCCCGTCTGGAGTCCAAAGTGGAACCGTGTTAAGCGTTCCAGATCCACCTACAGCACCTGATCCTGATATATCAAAGTCAATAGTAGTTACACCTCCAACTGTTTGATCAAATGTAACCCCTGTTCCAGCAGAGAATCTATAGCTAGTTGTGGTAGCGTCAGATCCAACTAACTGTAGGTCAGTTGTTGTAGCTCCCTGAGTATTATTTAATGAATATGTTGTATTAGCAGCTCCACCTGTTGCAGCGATTGTAATATTATTGCTACCATCATCTGTAAGCGTTATACTGTTTCCAGCTACAAGCGTTACATCTTGATTAGTTACACCATCAGATAATCTTATTACAGCATCACTTCCACTCTGAGAGGATGTGTATGTATATGTAGCACCATCTTGGTCCTGCCATAACAATTCACTAGCTGCGTTTGCCACTAATACTTGGCCATCTGTACCAAGAGTATTATTGCTGTCTTTTACAACGCTAAGAATTGACAGTGTTGAGTTTATTGTTGTTGTGTCTGCTGTAGAGTCACCTAGTATTATATTTCCAGAAGCTGTTAGTGTCCCTGTAGCTCCTGCGTTTATGTTTGTTGCTGTTACGGTATCTGCCCCAACTCCACCTGTAGAAATAGCTCCAGCTCCTAGTACTGTTTCTGTTCCTCCTGAAACACCTACTTGTAGTTCTATTCCATTTGGTTTTGTAAACATAATAGAATCACCAATAGCTGTGCCATCTGGTGTAAACTTAGGTATGTACTCTACTGTACCAGATCCTGTAATGTTGTTTGGTACAAGTGTCGAGAAGTCTTGCCAAGATGTTTGAGTTCCCGTTGACGTTAAAATCTGATTGGCTGTTCCGTAGCTATCTGAAGCGTCTTTCAATCCTTCTCCTACTGAAATGTCATTCTCAAATGTAGCGACCCCTGTAAGATCTAAGTTTCCAACAATTCCCGTATTTCCGCTTATTACGGTAGAATTTACGGTAATATCAATACGTGTTCCTGCAGCATTTTGAGTAATTAAGGAATCACCAATAACTGTTCCGTCTGGCGTGAACATTGCTATTGTGTTTAACGTGCCAGATCCTGTAATATTGTTTGGTACAAGTGTTGAAAAATCTTGCCAAGACGTCTGAGTTCCCGTTGACGTTAATATCTGATTAGCTGTCCCTGATGAACTAGTGCCATCTAGCAAAGCCCCTGTAATACCTAAACCACCAGTAACCGTAATAGTTCCTGTGTCATAGGTCATTATAGAATCACCTAAAGTATCCCCATCCGGAGTCCAGATAGGGATTGTATTTAGTGTTCCAGACCCGTCTACAGGGTCTAATTGATTATCTATGTAAGTTACTAACGAACCAATTGAATAATTTTTAGTCCTACCAAAATTTGGACCTGGCAAGCCGTCAGTACCAATTACTTTATCGTCATCGTTAATCGTCGAGTCTAGCTCGTAATTCTTGATCTTTGTCATCTATTTCACCTGTTGAGATGTTAATGCTTGCATCTCCATAAGCCTCATTTAATTCAAGCTTAAACTCATTTAACTTGGCGTCTGCATCGCTGAATGAATGTAAAATTGAATGCTTCTGAGTCTCTAAAAGACCTAAGTCAGTAACAATTTTGTTTAATCCTTGTACAAGCCCCTGGAGTTTCTCCAGCTCTTGCTCTGTAATTTTTTTTGACATTTAATTTGAATTTATTATTTGATGCAAATATACAAATTAATTTTCAATTGTCAACGTAATAGATGTAGGTGTTATTTTAGCTTGTATTTCATGTGCAATAGATTCCTCTATAGAAGAAACTTGTTCCTCACCAATAGCTATCTTAGTCCAAGCTACAACCTCATCATTTGTCAAGTCCTTAAAAGGAATGAAGTTGGTGATATCACTAATATCCAATATCTGAGTACCAATACTTGTAGCTGAATAAGCTACACCTTCTTGTTCTGTAGTTCCTTTTGCTATCCAGTGTACGTTATACACTACGTCCGAGTTATCTCCATTTACAGGATAAACGTCTACTGTTTTGCAATTCCAATCGTAAGTTATCATAATTTTTTAATGCAAAGATACAATTTATTTTGATGGTGCAAAGTTGTACACCGTTCCACCTATATTAACTTGCAACCTATTAGCTTTAGGGTTAAACGATATGCTAGTCACACCACTTAAATGGCTGTTACCATCAGCACCGTTTTTTCCATTAGAACCATTAGCTCCAGCTACACCCGTTGCTCCAGTTGCTCCTTGCGGTCCTTGAGGCCCTTGAGGCCCTTGAGGCCCTTGAGGCCCTGTAAGTCCAGTATCACCTTTTTCTCCTTTGGATGCCGCACTTGTTGAGTCTTTTCCAAAAGCATTTTTAATAAATGTATGTAGCTCTTCTAGGTCTAATCTAATATTTTCTATTTCTTTTAAAAGATATATTGACTTTGAGTAGTTATCATGGTCATTAAGAAGCTCTGTTATATCTGATACTGCAGCTATTTCCGACGCTACGCTTGAAGGTACAACTATTTCTCCATTAGAATCTTTATATGCTTTTGAAGTATCTCCGCTTTTATAAAGCTTTTTTGTTCTTATGTTGTCGTTTATATTAGCCATATTAAGTTATATTATATTCAATAATTATGTTTATAGCAACACCTCCCATTGTTTTAGCATTACCACCGGAATCTGTTGTTTGGTATAAAATACCAAAAATATCTCCTGCGTTAAAAGTAAAATCATTATCTGCGAAGTTATAAACTGCCGACATACCCGAACCTGAACCCGTCACAGTTGCGCTATATACTGTTGATGATGTTACGTTATTTACTTGCCTCTTAAGATTAACTACGGTTGCATCTGGTGTAGTACCTCCGGTATCTACAATATATACTTTTTTAATTCTACCATCATAAGCAGCGGCCATTCTATTGTAGTACTGATTACTAGTCGTTGTAGTAAGAGTGTTATATGGAATAAGGTTATAATTAGCAGTTGCAGCACCTTTTTCATTGGCAATAGTAGCTATAGTCTGTTTGATATATCCCTTATAAGCGTCAGTTGATGCCGTTGCTTTTACAGAACCATTTACTTCTAGCTTTTCATTAGGGCTAGTCGTACCAATACCTACGTTGCCAGTATTTGTAATACGCATTCTTTCAGTTGGACCACTTCCAGTAGTATTACCTGAAAGTAAAAATCTAAATATACCACCTCCAGTATTTCCACTACCAGCGCCTACAGCTGTAGTGCATATTATTTGACCATTAGCATACCCGTTTGTTTGATCGTCTTTACCTCCGAATTGTAAAACACCTAG
>VMHT01089592.1_pt1 | contig 19672 bp, 28 predicted proteins | sample 4693611 | NCBI WGS metagenome assembly VMHT01 (sample SAMN12280063, study PRJNA550983) | marine metagenome | isolation source: seawater sampled from same location over 5 years 0.02-0.2 micron viral filtrate | place: USA: collected off the coast of southern California halfway between the port... ...
ATGAAAACTTTGTTGCCAATAAAATGCATCACTACGCCCACTGTCACGATAGTAATAATATTGGTATGGATGTTAATGATTATAAAAAATTAATGGAAGAGGGAATACACCACGTTGGTAATTATAAACTTATGAAAACTACAGATGAAATGTTGGACACTGTACCCATAGAACTTAAAGAATGATACCATAAATACGATGTTTAATTTACCGTATATATGAATCATATGTAATATATTTATTTCTCGTAAAAGTCAATCTGTGTAGTACTCTTAGGTGCTTCTTTCTCAGGTGTAAAAAAGTCCTTATGCTCCTGAGTAATGTTCTTGGCCCGCTTGGTTTCCTTGTCCGCGATGTCCTTAATTTTATCTCCAAGTTCCTTCATACGCTCGTTGTGCTGCTTGTCCATATTTTTGCGAAACTTCTTGAACTTATCTTGGATACTGGCTGTGGGGAAGAAAGGGATATTGGGAAGAGCTGACATTTTTATTCTTTTGTGATATTTTTATCTAAGCCCAAAATCTTTAACTTATCTTCACATTCTCTCTTTTCTCCGGGAGATTCTATTGGTGTTCCCTCTGTAATATATTTAATCTCCGGACCTGTGAGGGTAACTGCATTAACCCTAAAGTCAACGAATGCCTTCATGGCTATGGGTGCCAATGGCTCCACAAGTCTGTAAATAGCCTTTGCATAATCTTGAATCTCTTGCTGAGCATGTGCATCCATACGGAGATGCAAATAATGAAGAAGGTTATGAAGGTTAATCTTCCAATAAAACTCCGTGTATGTAGATTGTGGGAGGTTACCCCTGGCCTGTTCCCTACACACACCCTTCTCCAAGAGTTCTTCATACATGGAAAATGAATCATCATGATGCTGAATCATTTGTTTGGTATCAATGTCAACAACTCCCTCTGACCCCTGACGATTTATTTTTGCTTGACCTCTCACTTCTTCAGGTGTGTAATACTCCTTTGGCACGATCGAATACCTAGCGGATAATTCATTGATACTCGCTGTACGATGCCGCATGTGCTGACGAGCAACGTAAATAGGCATCTTAATGTGAAACTTAAAATCCACCATTTCGAAAGGTGTAGTGTGCCAGTGGCGCATGAGATATCTAATGAGACCAGTGTCACCGCGAGTCGTTTTTGTCCCGTCACCGTAGGATACCCTAGCCGCCTGAACAATGGCATTATCTAGGTTTTCACGGGGCATGTGATCAACAAGTCTAACGAAGCCATGGTCATGTACTTTTTCCATTTATGTATTTATACTTTTATATCTTTAAGTAAATTGCTTAAAAGACTAGCACCCAGTAACTATATATGGATCTTGACTTTACAGTAGATTCTGACGGCATCGCTTATACTTTTGTTAATGGTGTGAAGGGTACCCTTAATCAAAATGACACACTTGCACTTATAAGTGAATACCATAAGTTACCAGTTAATTCCTTATACATTGAAACTGGTAGTTACTTGGGATGTAGCAGTGTGCTCGCAGGTCTCTGTACGAAACATGGTACGACCATTTATTCCCATGATATTTGGGAAAAAAGCATGAAAGATCTCACTACTGAAAGTGGGCCACCACCGGAATGTGAAGATTATTTTTTGAAATATTATGAAAATGTAAGAAATAATAATCTTCAAAATATTGTTATACCCATTAGAGGTGATAGCTCTTACACCCTCGGTATTCACAAAGATAAAAGCATTGATCTTGCATTTATCGATGGAGATCATTCTATTCTTGGCACTCTTAAGGATTTGAAGGCTGTTTACCCTAAAATGAAACCAGATGGGGTCATTTTATGCCATGATTATACGACCCACAAGGGAGTCGAACCCGCCGTAACACAGTTTTGCAAAGATAATGGGATCACAAACATCGAGGGATTTAGGGGATCTAGTATAGTTAAAATTACACTATCTCAGAAATAAGCTCATCTATATTTTTGTAGTACCTCTTGAGATCCTTCATAAATCTTTTATTGTTTTCTAGGCATTCACACTCAGGTTTATTTTTATAAATCCATGCGAGATTAGATTTTGAATATTTAGTGGCCTTTTGATTTTCATTGGGTTTTCGAGCCACTAGGGGTTTGGGAGCCTTGGGGGCCTTGGGTGGTATTCTATTTGTATAACTTATTGCCTGCATAACCGTATCCGCAAGATCATCCTTCTTTTTTGATTTATTAAATATAGGTATCCATTCAGCATTACACGCATGTTCATGGATAAAGACTTCACATCTCTCTATGGAGGTCTTTTTCCTCTTAGCATATTGTTTTTTACCAGGTCCAGCCACATCGGGAACCTTGAATCGTGCATCGTAAATGATAGTCTCCGACTTTGGACACTTGATGACAAAATATGCGTGTAAGAAATGCTCCACCATTTTCATTTTCTTATTTTTATCAGGTTGTTTCTCTATGAGAATAGTGTCGGCTGTCAACACCCATGGTCTATCATCTAAATGGTCTCTTAAAGAAACATACACACCATCTTTATGTTCGGGTGGTATTCCAGAAACATCCCACTGTTTAATATGTTTTGATGTTTCATCGAATAAACACATAGCTAGATTTCTAATTCCCACGTCAATACTGAGAATCATTCTTATTTTTTTTTAAGTAAATGCTTTAATTAACATAAAAAGACACCCGCCACATAATAAGAAAGAAATTATAAATATAAAAATCCTTAAAAACCACGCCATCCAGTCCTGCATTTCATTAAACCAATTGAGGGGGTTCAGGTTTTTGAACATTTTATTAAAGAAGTCTTCAGTATCATCCCCAAGACCCGCACTCCCAAAATCTTTATATTTTTCGTTGCATTCATCATCACAATATTTTTCACAATCATCCTGTTCGGGTGTGCAGACAATTCCATGATCACTTTCATCCAACTTTTTATATTTTAACTCCGGGGAAGGACCAGTACCCCAACCTTCGGGTATACACTGTTCCTTGCACTCCTTTATAGCTTTCTTCCTCTCCTCTTCCGCCTTTCCAATTAAACCAGCACCCACCACTACCGTTACACCTGCAGCTGCCACCAATGCCAATGTTTGTTTATCCCATTTTTTACCCATTTTAGTGGCTATATCAGCTCTCTTTGTCTCATCCATATTTTTTATAATCTTAGAGGCATCTGCGTCATCCAACTTTTTTAACATGGAAGCAGTATCGTCTAAATCAATATTTTTAAATAAACCAGCTGCATCCTCTGGATCCATTTTTTTTAGAATCTTTGTAGCATCAGCCGTTTCCATATTTTTAAGCATAGATGTCATCACCCCATCCGGAAATGCCTTCATGATTGTTGATACATCACCTCCCGCTTCTGCAACTCCTCCTAATATTCCTCCAAAATTTTTTGATGCAGTTTGAAACTTTGCAAAACCCTCTCCTTTCCCAAATTTTGATAGATTTGTGGAGCTAAAAGTTGTTGATATAATTTTAAATGCTGGATTTTGTCCTGCCTTGGTGGTCCCACCAAGCTTTGATGATAAGGTTGACAGGTTTGTTGAAAAATTTGCATTCCTAAAAATTGTACCAAAGCTACTTGTATCACCGGCTAATTTAACAGCCATTTATATTATATTACATTATTTTTTAAGGAGTAAACCAACCACTAACCGTGTCAATAACACTCCCCGCGCCATCATCTATCTTATCTATCACCTTTCCTCCTGAACTATCCCATACTGTACCAGCAAAATCACCCACACCATTCAATATATTTTCACCATCCTTACCTATATCATTAACGAAAAAATCATTTGCATCACTGGCAAAATTATCAAATGTATCTTCCACCTCGTTCCACCCATCTTTTAAAGTACCTCCAACATCGTTAAACTTATCGAGTGCGGATTGATAGCCCCTTTCCCATTTTGCTGCTTCTGCCACCGCCTTATTTTTAACTGTGTTTCCAAAATCTCTAAGATCATCACCAACTTCATCAAGTTCTTTATCAACTGATTTAAATGCCTTATCGGTTTCTTTTATACCTGTTTTGATACCATCGGCCCCTACACCTATAGCGTTAATAGTTTCTACAAGTCCAATTGCTACACCCCTTTTCGTTGAGGTGGCTGTATTATTTAAAAATAATTCAGTTGAATCTTTACCAGTTGTATCTTGTATACCAGACCAACACGAAACATTGAATCTACCATCATTCTCAATCTCTGAATAATCATAATTTTTTCTCTGTCCACAAGAAACCTTGAAATATCCACCTTTGGGTATAAAAAATTCGTGGTCTTCACCATGTTTCACCTGATTCTGGTATCCCTGACCTCTTGAATATATTTCACCTTCACTGTTTCTCACGGACCAGTTCATCATGTTACCACCTTTATGTGTTGCTGTAAACTTTTTACATTGGTCTTCATCTTTTTCACAGAACTTATCCCTACCTGCCATCTGTGACTCGAAGTTTTCATATATGAGCTGCCCCATACCAGTTGGGTCGGCGACTGCTATACCAACCGCTGCGGCCGTTCCATATTCATCTTTATTTTTATCAAAGTTGTTAGCAGCCTGTTCGGCATACATCTGATTTAAACCAAGTGGATCTACTAAGATTAAAGCTGTCGCTGCTGCTATTTTTCCGGGATCTCCACTTTCATATGCATCAACCCTGTCATCCCATTTTTTTCTGGTATTCCTAGTAACCTCTGTACCAACAATCAGTTCGGCCCATTCCTGACCTTTCGATAATTCGCAATTATTATAAGAGGTCATACCAATTTGTCTAGTTTTAAAATCCAAAGCGTATCTATCGCAATAGTCTCTAGTGTAATTACATACACCCGTATTTGTATCAAACGAAACACCGTGACTCGTCGGATCTATAGGTTTCTTTGTTTTAGATCCTGTCGAACGTGTACTTTCGCACATAGCTACTAAGGATCCGAACGGGTATAAAAATGCTGCTTTTTTAGGTGCCTTTTTAGTTATTATATTTGGGTTATCTGCCGGACCTGGATTACTGGCATCAACAGTGAGGTATGTATCACTATAAGAGGCCACTAAAATATCACCATCGGATACAGGTTTGTCTTTTTCAGATTCAGGTATTTTTCTAACGTCGAAAGGATTATAATATTTTAACCAGTCACTTTTTCTATTAGCATTCCATTTTTTAGCACCATTTTCAGATAAAGATATACCAATTACATTTTCATTAGAAAACTCAGGTACTAACATTATATCAGTTTCATTGTAATCATTTGGTTTATCACGACTTTTAATTCTTTTCACCAAATTATCAAATATTTTTTTATCTTGTATCTTACTATTTTCACCCTTTCTACCAGAACCTAAGATTTCTTGTATAAGAGGATGATTGGTATATTGTGTCGTCATTTTCTCGAGTTTTTCCTCATCACCAGGTTCACTTTCTGTTTTCATTTCTAATATCAACATATCCGTGTATAATTTAAGTAATTCTTCATTATTACTAAATCTTTCATCAGTCATTAAGTTAAAATTAGCCTCGTTTTGGTCAGCTGTAACAACTTCCTGTATAGCCAATTCAGCCTCCTTTGGGAACAGCATATCGAATGGAAATAACATAGGTAAACCCGCACCGCCATCTTCATTAGCCATTTTATAAAGTGTATTAATAGCTTTATTTCTACCACGAATAAGCTGTGTGTTATCTATCTGTGTATCATAATTTGAACTTCCCGCTAAATCCAATGTAAGAGAAATGGCTTCAAATATTAAAGTTGCCCAACCGGCGGGTCCGGATCCCAATTTCGATAATATTCTCAACATTGCGGCCATGCCCTTCACCAGCATTTTTTTAGCTATTTTGGCAGCTATTTTGGCATTGGCCTTAGCAAGCATCTTAGATCCTTGTCTACTGACGGGTTTACCACCCTTGAGTAAGCCTTTGGACGCGGTGTCTAATTTTGTTACGGCATCATCAATCTTTGTTTTTAATGCATCATCAACTTTGTCTAATTTGTTTACGGCACCACTTTTTTCAATTACCTTTGGTAAAGCTTCAGTTAATAAAACTTCAGCAACAATTGTAGTTCCAGCCATTAATAACGTTCTTTTTAACTGCTCTTCACTTTGTTCACTAGCATTTTTAGATGAATTATCTGTTTGTATACAGCACCCAGCTTCATTTAAAACTAATCCATCCGTACACGTTCCGTTATCGGGTGGAAATACACATGTTTCATTTATTATAGATTCTTGGATATCATCCTTATGTATATTCAATTTTTCTACCTTTTCCTGCGTCCTAGAAATACTCTGTTTTACTTCTTGTTCAAAGGTTACAATTTTTTCTTCGTTTAGTTTCTGTTCTTTTCCTTTTTTTATAAATCTAAAATATACTATAGCACCTATTATAATAAGAACTATAAGTGATGCAAGTATAAGAATAGATTGACGATCTTGTCTATATTTCAATCTAGCCTTTTTTACTAATTTGGATAACACGAATGTTTTTCCACTCATATTATAATTAAAGAATATATTTAAAAGAAAATTATGTGGTGCTGGTGGTGCTGTCACCCATTTGAAAACATTCCATTAAAATTGCCTTATGGTTATGATGACCGACGTGACACTTTCAAGACCCTCGGGCACTTTTGTTCCTGGAGCTGTATGAAAACATATGCACTTGAAACATACGGTATAAATAGAGGTGGTATCATTTGTGGACATATAATTCTCATGCGTAAAAAAATGACCGGTGAGGGTATTACTAAAATGGTTAAAGCCGCGCCAAAACGCCAAAGGCTTCAAGTGTTCGGAGGGGATCTCACTATAGAAAAGTTTAGAGAGAATACATATTCCATACCAGAAAAACACAAGAAAATTAATGAAGAGGAAGTTCAGAGTACCGTGATACCAGTTATGTCCAACACTAAAAAAATGTATGACATAAAAAATGCAACGGGAAATAATGAGACTCTCCGACTTAAGAGGAATAAACCCCTCAAGAGGGAACAAAATAATTTAGAAAATGTATTGGGTTTGGTCATTAAGAAGAGCACTTAGGACATGTCGTGTGATCATGTACATATGCACATTTGTGACATTCATTCATAATCTGAACATTTCTTTTATTGAGTTTGTTAGCGGCATATAGCTTGAGGTCACGGACCGTATAGATGCCATAGCTTACCATAGTTTCCAGGGAAGGGAACTTCATTATTATTTGAAACAACCACAACCCTTATTTACCTTTAGCATTACGGCAAATCCATCAATCATTGTAGGAACCATACCCTTTAACATTGTCTCGAACTCAGAGTCTTCCTCACCCTCGTCTATCTGTTCAATCAGGGTATAAATGAGATCCAGAACTAGTTCCTTCTTTTCGTAGCCCTTCATACCCTTTAGGGTGTGCACCTCCATCATGAGGGAGGAAACGATTCCACTGATGTTTTCCTTATTGATACCAGTTTTCTTATACCTCTTGACGAGAGCTTCGATTTTTTTAGAGAGCTTGGGATTTTCCATTTTATATAGTAACAAATATTAAAATCTTTAATTATATAAAATGAAAGGTGACATTTTAGCTTTATCAGCTGTTTGCTTGGGTGTATTTCAACTCATGGTAAGTTTCAGGGATCTCTTGAAAACGGATAACGTAGAAAGTTATAGCGTTCCGTATATATCAGTGGGTCTTCTATCTTCATCTTTATGGATAACCTATCAATATAAAAAGGGTGCAAATTATTCTGTTATATATAGTTCTTTGGTGTTTGCTATACAATTGTACATATTATCTCGACTACTTTCGAAAGCCAAGACCCGCGAAAAGAGAGACCCCAAGGCTTGAAATATTTGAAACTTTTCCTCTGTCGTTAATTTTCTTTGCATTTTCATTAAATGTGCAAGTAGAAGCAGGAGTACATACACCCCCTGATGTACTTGCATCTCTGATATCAAGTAGGTTAATTATTTAGTAGGCTTAGGAGCTGCTGGTGCCATCACCGGTTTCTGTGTACCATACACACCCCTTAACATGAACATATGTATCATGAAAAATAAAACCATTAAACCTATAGCTACACCCGCGAACCTTTCACGATCCTGTCCAGTTCTTTCATCAACGGCAGTATCCTTACACTTTTTTGTCATACCAAGGGTCATACCGGATGTAATAATACCCAATATACTAAACATGGCACCTAATAAATGAATAGCCCTAGGGGACTTCATAATAATAAGACTGATAACACCGGCTGTGATAGACATGGTTAAGAAATGACCAAGGGCCATATTAAGATTTTGATACGTTTTGGATTTTTTGGCTTCATCGCATTTTTTGTACACGTCTATTCCGAGTGCTATGGATGCAATAAGAAAAACAAAAGTGACAAAAACTATACCCTTATCAAATAGGGACGCTGTAATGTAATGATTTTTCATATATATTTTACAAATATTTTAATATTTCCCTGATATAATGAAATACATTGCTCATGTAGGAATTGGTAATTTTCATAGATCTCATCAGGAGACGTATCTCACGGAGCTTCGAGAAGATTGGAGATACATAGGCATTAGCATTTTACCTGGGGATGTCCCTATAAGGGATTCCCTAAAAGATAATTCATGGCGTTACGATGTTACGAGTTGGGATGAAAATGGTGTATCCACAACTGTGACTATAAACACACTCAGTGATTATATTTTAGCTAACGACGACATTACACACACTCTCAATACTTTGGCACTACCCGATCTACACATAGTGTCATTAACAATCACAGAAAATGGATACAACGAATCACTGACTATTGACGATGTAACCCTAATATATTCATGTTTACTAGAGGGTGCACCCGCGAAAGTGAAATCTGTGAGTACCTTTGGGCTTTTATTATCTGGGCTGGCCCTGAGATATTATCGAAAAATGAGACCATATACCATAATGTCTTGTGATAATATGTTAAATAATGGAAAAATAGTGAAAGAAAAATGTAAATTATCCGACAACGTTTTTCAAAGGTGGATCGATACAGAATGTCGATTTCCAAGTACTGTCGTAGACAGAATAACACCCCAAAACTCTCACCCTAGGGATGTAATATGTGAGTCTTATAAATCGTGGGTGATAGAAGATTCTTTTGTAGATGGGATTCGTCCTTCGTGGGAAAAGGTTGGAGTTATTATCACCGACGATGTAACTAGTTATGAATTAAGAAAATTATGTATTTTGAACGGTACACATTCATACATAGGTTACTTGGGAAGTTTGAAGGGGTATCATTACATTCATGAAACCTTATGGGATCCTGAAATATACAAAAAAGTTCAGGGTTTTATGAATGAAATTATACCTAGGGTACAAGAAATAATTTCCCAAGATTGTTGGGATTATGGAAAAATAATATTAAAAAGATTTCAAAATGAAAAAATATTCGATACAGTCGAGAGAATAATGCAGGATTCTATGTATAAAATTGAACAGCAGATAATACCTATTTATAAATCAAACATGTCGATTACGACTGAATGGTTAATTAATACAGGGTTAATACTTCCGAAACCGCCGGGTGCCTGATGATATCATCTTCAGACATAGTAACATAGTCTATATATTCAAGATCTTTATCCTGTATACGGTGTACAATATCTATTAGACCATTTTCCAAACCCAAGTCACTCTGGTCCATGTCACCTGTGATGATTAACTTAGAACCATCTCCCAAGCGTGTGAGTAACATCTTCATCTGATTGGGTGTACTGTTTTGCATCTCGTCTGCTATGATGAACGAATTATTGAACGTCCTACCTCTCATGAAACCAAGAGGTTCTATAGACACGTGTCGGTCTAATTGGCTCCTGGTGAGGTATGTCTCCACTATGTCGACCATCGGTCTGATCCATGGTTCCATCTTCCTTTCCAACTCACCTGGTAAGTATCCCATGTCTTCGTCTGCGGCTACGATGGGTCGTGTGAGAATAATCTTATTATAATCACGATCCAATAGACATTCTGACGCGTGTTGACAAGCTAACATAGTTTTACCGGAGCCTGCCGGGCCAGTGGCAATCACAATAGGTTTTTGTGATCTAATACGTTTAACATATGCACACTGACCCGGAGTTTGTGGGACGTTCATCGCCATATAATAAGTTAAGGTTTTAATCTTAGATTATTATATGGAGTATTACTTCGTGGAACTAGAAGGTACACAAAGGCTGGCTACTATACTGGACCCTAATAAAAAACCCAGAACCCTGTGTTTTAAAAATAGAGCACAAGCCAATAAGTACCGTGTATATGCATGTAAACATAAAAGTGTATATGGCCATTGGCCTTCTGTAGATTTATCGTCTCCCATATTCAAGGTAAAGGAGGTCCCCTTGGAAATAAGAGAAAATTATAATGATTTATTAGAAAATCTTCTTGTCAGAAAACAAGATGATCATTTTTTAGAGTGGGCGTCTGTCGTAAATGATTTATCCTTTTTTTATTGTCATTATTTTGATAATGAAGAATTAAAATCCGTTCGTATGCAAGGACAAGAATATGATGGATTTGCGGATGAAGTAGTGTACAGGGCGAATCTAGATTACAGTTTAAAGAATATATAAGTGTATTATACAAATGTTGTCAGCATTCGATCCAAAAAATGAATCCCATGTCATGTGGCTAAAGGCTGTTGATGACGCCATGCACGATTCTGTGAACATGGAAAAGGTTAATTTACAAGAAGTGGTGAACAGTAATCCCATGAAGGTCAAGGTGAGTGACATGATGGAATGGGCTTTTATACATTTTCAACTTGCCCTAAAGTATACACAGGCTGTACTAAAGTGTGAAGCATTCGTTCCCTCAAAGAAATAAACTCCTGTAATTCGAAAGGTTTATGTTCCGAGTTTTCATCCATTTTCAATAAGAGTATTTTACCTTTAACAATTTCGTTATGAAATGGATACGGTAGAGTGTTCTGGTTGGGTACTACCCCATTTTCACTTTTCATGATTACTACGTCATAGTCAGGCCATTGACCTATAAAGGTAGCCTTACCTAAGATTTTAAAGATTTCACATTTCCTGGGGTGAATGTCAATATCTATCTGTTGTACATTATTCAATTCCTCGTGTATTATTACAGAAGCAGTCATTTGTAATTTGAAAATAAAAAAGTTGTATTATTGTAATAAAATGTTCTTTTCGCTTATACTGGCTTTAGTTATAGTTTTACTGTTGGATCGTAGGTTTGAATTGTATGTGATACCTAGGAATATTCTCGATATCCCATGGAAGGAAACACGAAACGAACCTAAGAGAGCCGCTGGATATTTCAATACATGTTCTCCTGAGTCTCTCGATAATTGTGAGCGCCCAAAAATCCCACTTTTAAGTAGGTACTAATGAACTCTCTTCGACAATACACCGTCAAGCAGTTCTCTACCATATTCAATGTTCCCGAAACACACACAATCTGTTTGAATCTCGAAAAGTCTATTCATAATTGGACTTATCGTAAGACCCTCGATGCTAACCAAGAGGCTGCTTATGACAACCCTAAGCACGCAAGTCGTTATAAACATAAGTTTCTCGAGATTCAAAGAGCTTTGAAAAATAATGATGAATTGAAACAAGAAATCTTAGATGGTAAATGGAAGACCCCCCAAGTAGTCAACTTAGCACCCCAACACTTATGGCCCAATGGCTTATACGATGAAGCACTCAAGAAAAGTCTAAAAAAGGACATGGAGAAGGAATACGATCTTGTCAGGGATGAGAATTATGTTGGCCTTTTCCAATGTAAAAAGTGTCGTAAAAACAAGACTACATACTACGAAATGCAAACGAGGAGTGCTGATGAGCCTATGACTGTGTTTGTAACTTGTCATATGTGCAAGTCTACCTGGAAGATGTAACTTTTATACTATACATACTATCTGTTAAATCCCAATCTTGATCACCCACGGATAATATAAATTTATATTTAGACTGTCGTTTATATAGACTCTTACCTTCTGGGTCTGCAAATACTAATGTATCATATTTTACACCGATATTACCAAGTTGCCATTTTGTAAATCCCAAAACTCCTGGGAGATTAGGTCGTGCTGTGATAATGACTATTTTATAACCTAGCTTTTTAGCGTTTAAATATAAATTATATACATCTGGGATAACCCTACCTGTCCTCGTGGATATTAAAGTATCATCAATGTCAAACATTACCGCGTCCATCGAACCAACTTTTCTACCCTTGAGCATTTTGTTCATATATTTTAAGAAATGATTTTAATTATGTTTAGATGATAAATCAAATTGTAGATGTAGAATTGTCCGACCAAGGATATTTTATCGCGCGTATTGTTGATCAAGATGCTATAAATTACACTGTTTCGTTATTGGAGCCTGTTATACCAGATGAATCTGCGTGGTCTTTTGGTGAAGATGTGATTATAAAAAAAGAACAGGTCTCAGCCTTTTATGATACATGTGATATAGAAGACACAGGACTCTACATAAAGATTGATGGAAATCTATATGCTCCACAATGTGAATCAGACCCCGACTTCGATTATTCTGATACATCGGATTCAGAATCTGATATTAGTCTGGACCCAGAAGATTAAAATGTTAATGTATAATAAATGAACCGTCTTTTGCTTATTCTCTCCGTTTTAATCGTTGTTTATATAATGAAGTGTCGTCTCGACTCTCCCCCTGCTCCTAAGAAGGAAGGTTACTGCTGTGGTAAACTTGCTTAAAGTGAAATGTGTATAATTGTATATGGCTCCCTACGACCCCCCTCACGATGTTCACTACAGCCAGTTCGATGTATCTGGATATGACGAACAGGATGTGTGGCGCTTTTGTGGTCAACAGGGTGGAAGATTCTATTGGCTTACCAGAAGATTAAACCTAAAATACATCTGGTATGACAAAAATCGTAAGGTTATTGAGCTTTGGGGGCCATATTGGGCTCTTCAGAACTTTCAAGCACATCATATCATCGAGTGTGAATTGAACCTAAGTGTAGAAAAGAATAAATCCAAAGACAATTACAAAGACAAGGACGATGCTTCAGAAGGGAACATTTCTCTACAACCTCATCCACCCTCCCCCTCCAGAAGTGAGGTTGAAGCCTGTTAATGCTCATTATGACAAAGATGAGTATATCCGCATGCTGCATAAGAATGCAGAATATTGGGATATTCCATTCAAGGAACCATATGTGGTTGAGATTCCCAGAAAACCAGTGAACAACCCAGAAGATAATTGTCCAGTGAAATATCTTGATCATATACCAGTCAATTTATCTGTTTTGAAAAATGGAAAAATTAAAATAAAAATATTTCCACATGTTGCACAATTGAATGAAAAATATTTCTCGAAAAACAAACAAGCTCCGTTGAAAGCATTGGTTTCAGCTTTCAAGGCTGTTGGCGCTAGTGATACATATATCGAAAAAATGACAAAAACATATAACAATAAAAAAAATATGAATAAAAAGTTTGAAAAATTAATAGCTCTCATATTTGATAAAAAGGCTCCAGCTGCCACAGCCATCAAGAAGAAGCCACAAAAACCCAAGGATCCCGAAGAAGAATCCGAAGATGAAGAGGAGGAAGAGGAAGTGGTAGAGGATGAGGGTATCGATATTGACGAGTTTCAGGATGAAACCGAGGAGGTCGTGGAAGATATGGACATGGATGACGTTTAGGTACCTAAGTGTATTTAGAAATTATAGTTTGTAATTAAAAATGAATATATTTTTTTTATCAATGTCCCCATCTGAGATTGCCAACATGTATTGTGACCAACATGTTGTCAAGATCATTTTAGAAATATGTCAAATGCTCTACACTTCATGGCATTTTTCAGACGAATTGCATATAGTAGCAACGCACGCACCCTTTAATAAGAGTGGAAAGTCTCGTGGATATAGACCAGCTCATAAGGGTCATCCCATGACTATGTGGGTAGCATCTTCACCCAATAACTACATGTTCGTATCTGAAATAGCTCTTGCACTTGCAAAGGAATACACGGCTCGCTATGGTAAAAAACATTCGTGTGAAGAGCATGCAGCGTGGCTGAATCAAAACATACCAAGTCACTTCGAACTTCGAATAAATCCAAAAGCCTATTACGCATCCCAAGATATAGCACCCGGTTTGACACCCATACCCGAATGTATGCCAGATGATTATAAAATGCCGAGTATTATAGATTCCTACAAAATGTATTATATGATGGATAAAATGTCATTTGCAAAATATAAAGACAAGGTACAATAATAGTGTATAATGCAAGTGCTACGAGCGCCCAGTGTTTTCTTAACCCCTCAAAGACCCCGTGTAGAAAGGCAGCGTATTAGTGATTTTATCAAAAGTGTAAAAAAGAATGAGGTCCAAGAAGCTGTAATTAAGCCTAGTTTGAGTCAAGTTTACTATATTAATAAAGATGATTCATATAATGTTTCCAATTATACATATACACCTGAGCTTTGGTCCGCGCTTATCGAAAAAGACGTAGAGTTTGACATAGACACCAGTACTCCTGTAAATATTGGTGATAGTATTGTAATGTTCATGTCTCTCATAGTGAGTGTATACTTTTTCCGTCTTATATTCTCACAATTCGGGGGTGGGGGTGGAGGTGGTGGAGGTGGTGGAAACCCATTTAATATGTCGAAAACAGAGTTTGAAATACAGGAACATATCCCAACTCGATTTGAAGATGTTCAGGGTATTGATTCAGCTAAAGATGAACTTGCTGAAATTGTGGACTTTCTCCGAACCCCGGAAAAGTATATGACCATCGGTGCTCGTATACCCAAAGGTGCACTACTCACTGGTCAGCCAGGAACGGGTAAGACCCTATTGGCTCGAGCTATCGCCGGTGAATCATCCGTTCCGTTTATTCAATGCAGCGGCTCATCGTTTGTTGAGATGTTTGTGGGGGTGGGAGCTAAGAGAGTGAGAGATGTTTTCGAACTCGCGAGGAAAAATCAACCTTGTATCGTGTTTATTGATGAGATTGATGCGATTGGTAAAAAACGTAGTGCCGGTGGGTTTCCCTCCAACGATGAACGCGAGCAGACCATTAATCAATTGCTGACTGAGATGGATGGTTTTGATAACACTTCCCAGATTGTCGTTATAGCTGCTACGAATAGGGTTGATATTCTGGACGATGCACTACTCCGCCCAGGGCGTTTCGATAGAAAGATTCAAGTGACCCTACCCAGTGTGAGAGGGAGACGTAAGATTTTGGATGTACATTCAAACAATAAGGCACTAGATGAAACTGTCAATCTCGATGACGTGGCGAAACAGACTACTGGGTTTTCGGGTGCTGATCTCGCTAATCTCATGAATGAGTCTGCCATCAGAGCAGCTCGTGACAATAATGGTATCATAAGCGGTAAAATAGTGGAAGATATGTATCAACGAGCAATCGTGGGGGCTGAGGGTGACATCAAGTTTTCCATGAGAAAGAAGGAACTCGTGGCATATCATGAAGCTGGTCATGCCGTAATGGGTGTACTTGTACCTGGATATGATACTTTGCGTAAGATTTCTATCATTCCACGTGGCGCCGCAGGTGGTATTACCTTTTTTCAACCCACTGATGAAAATGCTGAGTCGGCACTCTACACAAAACAGTATCTCTTATCTCAAATTAAGGTGGCTTTGGGTGGTCGCGCAGCGGAAGAAATTATTTATGGTGCCGACTATATAACAACTGGTGCGTCTTCTGATTACGCACAAGTGTATACCATTGCTCGCGAAATGGTGACGACATATGGTTTTGGTAGACATAATTTTGATTATAAAAATATGTCCCAAGATGCCGCTAATCTTTTGGACATGGAAATTGATGAAATTGTGGATACTGCTTATAACGAAACCAAGATGCTCCTCAAGGAACATATCACAAGACTCACGGCCGTCAAGGATAAGCTCATCGAAGATGAAGTCATCGATGGTACTTGGGTCTACGATCTTTTTGTGGATTGTGATGATGTCGAATGCAACCTAAGATATGTGTAAAACATATAAAAGTTATCTCAAATACGAATACAAATACAAAAATGTTCTTCACTCACGTCATCGTCGGTAACTACATCCTCGAGTACAACAACTTTCAAACCCTCAGGGATGCGGAACGGTATGCGAATGAAAAGTGCAGGGAAAAGGTTTGGAACCTCGGTAACGGGACCGTCTATTTTGGTGATGCAGAAGTACATGTTTATAATCCCCTCGCGTTGGAGAGTAGCGATTATAAAGATGTACCCTTGAAAGTTTTTACATAAATAGCCTAAGTAGAAATATATAAAGATTTAATAACAATATTAACTATGTCATACATTGCTTGGGATACCGAGACAACGGGGGTGCCCATGACCCGTCATGGGGCTACTCCCGAAAACACACACATTTTCGATTCAGCGCGCGTCGTTTCGTTGGCATTTGTAAAGTTTTCTTCCCACGGTCGGGAATATGAGTCCTACCACTCTCTTGTGTACCCAGATACTTTTGAGGTGAAGGCTACAGAGATTCATGGAATTAGTCATGAACAAGCACTCACACATGGTAAACTGTTTCATGAAGTTTATAATGATTTCGTAAAGGCTACGGAGCACTGTAAGACCTGTGTAGCGTATAATTCACAATTCGATAAGAATGTGTTCTTCTCCGAATGTTACAGAAGGGAGCTAAGTGTCGAACCATTCAAAGATGTAAAGTGGGTTTGTGCATACGAACTCACGAAGGAAAAATTTCTCAAGACGATGAAGCTAGCCGAGATTTACAACTTGTTGATTGGTGGGACTTTTGATGCCCACAATGCTTTAGCTGATTCGAGAGCTTGTGGAGAGGTGTATCATGTTTTGAGACAATACACCAGAACTTTCAAAGAACTCAACATTCCCAGAGTCATTCTAAAAGCTTCCGATGTTGCGAGTATAATCGACAAAAATCCCTATAAGAAACCCTTGGAAATTATCACAAACATGTGGTGTAAATATTCCCCGGAAACTTTTAAGGGTAAGACAAAGGATCAGATAGGTAAGGATGCTATTAACTCATGTGGTGTAGCTCAGCGTATGCTTGAGGATGCTGAAAAGTTTAAGTCCACTGACAGTTCTAGTGTAGAACAGAAGTATAGGGCTATCACGAACCAAATGAAGTTTGCGAGTGATTTGGAGATGGAACAGCTCGAGGCAGCGAATGAGTATATCCGTAAAACTCTATACACCAATCACGGCACGAGACATGAGGATACAGTGGCTGATGCCCATGACAATTTCATTAGGGATGACACATTTTACACTTACGAAGTGTGTACTATCGAGGGTACAAAATATGAGATTGTTGGTAGAATCGATAGATTGGTTGCCGATGAAAATGGGGGGATCACTATAGTTGAGATTAAAAATAGGACAAAAAATCTTTTTAGATCCGTGAGGGAGTATGAAAATATTCAGTGTCAGGCCTATATGGAAATGTTGAATATTTCACACTGTAAACTCATTGAGAAACATAATGATAAAATGTGTACCCATCTCCTAGAGAGAAATAAGGAAAAATGGGATGGTCAGATTCTCCCCAAACTTAAAAACTTTTGTGAACACTTTCACAGTTTATTATCTAAATAAATTATATGACAAAAACAATTGGTAAAAAAAGGACAGCTTCAGAATCTTCAATACGCAAAAATACATTACCACGGAAAAAGAAACGTCTAGATTTACAAACTATAACTAACATAGGTAGAGTATCTACACATTATACGACTATAAAATTACCTAAAACAGTTATTAAGGATTTAAAGAGGGTATATGATAAATCTTCGTATGAAAGAGTTGAATATGCAGGTAGTGTAAAACTTCAAGCGGGTAACACATTGGTCAAGACCGTCATGAACTCACCCGGTACAAGTAAATTACGCGGGGCTGTAGCCTCACAAAATGTTAGAAAGTATATGTTTTCGTATCTTTCTTATCATACTCACCCCTCCTCAATATTTCAAAGTCCTACAAAAATAAATAGGAGGACTGATAAGTTTTTTACTACTCCAAGTCTCGAAGATTTACTGTTGTATATAGATTATTATCCCGAGATGCAAGCTAATCTAGTATTAGACGAAAATGGGTACTATGTAATAGACATTATAGAAAGTGTAAAATTGAACAGACGTCCTTCAAAGACTGTAGTAAGAGACATATACAGTAAATTTCAAAACTATATGATATCCCAGGGTATGTCAGTAGTTTTTGAAGAAAAATATTTATATTATAGATCGAGTCACTCCCAGTGGAAAACCCTTTTCAACGATTTTGCTAGACAAATGTTAACATTCTCGGGGGTTTCTATGAAATATTATATGTGGGACGAAGAACCAGCAACTATTACAATAAGTAATAAAAATATTCGATAAAATAAATGGACGATTGCGCCATAGATACACGAGAAAGTGGATATAAGAAGGTGGAAGTGGTACCCAGGGGGTGTAAACCCGTCGATACCTCTATATGTGAATCTGGGTATATAGCTGATTCTGATGATGTCTCGTATCCCAAAAACTCCCTAGACCAATGTTGTAGGTGCCTAGAGGGAACTCCGTGTGGGTATTGTAAAGATCCCTCTAACTGTACCAAACGTGAAAAAAGGTGGTATATTACAAAAAACGCGGAATGTTTTTATGAAGAGCCAGTGGTGGGTCCAGCTACAGCTCCGGGTCCAGCCCCCACTACTAAAAAACGTGGTTTTTTTGAAAAATATTGGTGGATGGTGTTGATTATAATGTTTGTGGTATTGGTTTTATTGTGGTATTTATTTTCAAGACGAATAAAAAGATAATGTACGCACTATTGTGTAAACCCCTTCCGGTGATAACACCTACACAAACTGTAATAAAAACTAGAGATTGTAGAATTGTTAAAGTTGAACCAACTCAAGAAGAAAATAAGTTTCAAGTTGAGTTGATGGAAGCTCCTCCCATAAAAGTTGATTAATAAATACCATTAGTAATTATAGAAAGTATTCACGATGAGCTATAAGCTTCAATATATTTGTCTGAGTATACCATCCTTCTTCAGTTTCATAAATAAGACCTCCTGACACTCCCCACCGCTTATGGATATTTGTGGGTCCCCGCATGTAAATTGGTGTCCCTTCTTCACTCTCTCACAAACGGTTTTGGTTTTTTCTCCAATACCCATGTTTTGGCTGTATCCAATGAAAGTGGCACCATCCTTTTCTTCTCTTCCAGTCATTTCAACGGTAGCCTTAATACAGTAATCACCATAGCATGGTTCTACATCTGTATTACTTGGTGGGGGTGGTGCATCTACGAATGCCATTCTTCTTGTATACATTCTTTTTCTGAGAGCATTGACGGGGTAGAACATAGTGTTTATAATAGAAAGCATACATTCTCTTCTTCATTATTTTTTAATTGGGTTCTGTATTTCAATAATAGTAACAAAAGTATAATTGAGTTCACCAAACTTATACCAGTTGGTATACATAGTGGTAATTTATATATGAGAATACCATATGTGGTCATGAGACTAAGACCCGTGATATTTAAAATTAGAAAAAAGAGAGAAATATCTTCACCTGATTTTGTTTTGTATACTTTTACAATTTGTGGTATTAGTTGAATACCCAAGATAGATCCACC
>VMHT01082342.1_pt1 | contig 19667 bp, 45 predicted proteins | sample 4693611 | NCBI WGS metagenome assembly VMHT01 (sample SAMN12280063, study PRJNA550983) | marine metagenome | isolation source: seawater sampled from same location over 5 years 0.02-0.2 micron viral filtrate | place: USA: collected off the coast of southern California halfway between the port... ...
CAATCAATTACAGGTGTTGGATTTCAACCTGATTGGGTATGGCTTAAAAAAAGAAATAGCACAGCAGATCATGGACTATATGATGCTGTAAGAGGTGTAACAAAACAGTTATATTCTAATGATGCAGCAGCAGAGGCTACAAATGCTAATTCATTAACAGCTTTTGGAACTGATGGATTTAGTATTGGAACATCATCAATGATTAATGGAAACTCTGATACTTTTGCATCATGGAATTGGAAAGCAAATGGAGCAGGAAGTGCTAATACAGATGGAACTATAAACTCTACTGTTTCAGCAAATACAACAGCAGGATTTAGTATTGTTAAATATACTGGTACAGGAAGTGTAGCTACAGTTGGTCATGGTTTAGGTGCTGCTCCAAAAATGATGCTAATAAGAATTTTAGAAGATCCTAATGATTGGCAAGTTTATCATCAATCTATTGGTAATACCCATAAACTTAATTTAAACACTACTGAAGGTTCAAGCGACCAAATTAATAGATGGAATGATACATCTCCAACTTCTTCAGTATTTACACTTGGTACTCATAGTTCTGTAAATGCAAGTGGTCCAACATATATAGCCTACTGTTTCGCAGAAAAAAAAGGCTACTCAAAATTTGGAAGCTATACTGGTAATGATAATGCTGATGGAACATTTGTGTACACAGGATTTAAACCAGCTTGGATTATAAGAAAAAATATTGATGGTGGAGTTACAGAAAGTTGGTTCATGGAAGATAATAAAAGAAATACTTTTAATCCAGCAAATGAATGGTTAGCAGCAGATCAAAATAGTGCAGAAGGTGCAAATAATTTTGATACAGATTTTTTATCTAATGGTTTTAAAATGAGAAGCAATAATCATGGAACTAATAAAGGTAGTACAAATTACATCTACATGGCATTTGCAGAAGAACCTCTTGTGGCTAATGTAGGTGCTTCAATACCAGCTACTGCAAGATAATGAAATTTGTTCTGATACTACAGATATGCTCTGCATTGTCAGGAACTTGCGAAACTGCACAGAAAGCATCAGTACAATTTGGCACATTTTATGAGTGTGGTATTGGTGGTTATAGTATTGCTGGATCAACAATAAAACAAATGGATCAGAAGTTAGTTAATAAAGAAAAACTTTATGTTAAGTTTGGTTGCTTGGAGAGACAAGATGAGATTAGCTAAAAAAAAATCATTGAAGTCTGCTATAGAAGATAACAATTCTATTCGTATCTCGTATCATGAAAAGGTTTGCGCTGAAAGAATGAAAACTTTATTCAAAGCTATTGATGAAATGAGAAAAGATATAAAAGAAATAAGAGCTGATGTAAATAAAAGCAAGGGTGGCTTCAGAGTTTTATTACTCATTGGTGGTGCGATAGCATCATTGATAGGCTTTATTAAATATAATGGCTAACAGAAGGAAATCTGCTGTAGTTGGTTTAACTACAGAACTTGAAGCTCAATTAAGACTTGCAAAAGATCCCAATATTATTGTATTTACCCCTGTTGGTGGTCTTGGTCCAGTAGATATTGTTACTTTAAATATGTCTACAGGTGAGTATACTGCTTATGATGTTAAAGCTAAAAATTATAGAAAGAATGATTCAAAAACTATCCCTGCTGACGGATATAAAAGAAACAGGAAAGGATCTTTTATTAATAGAGGAAGAACTAAAGAACAAAAGAAACTTAATGTGAGGATAATATACGAATGAAACTTTCAAGAAACTTTACACTACAAGAATTAATTAAATCAGATACTGCTGTAAGAAAAGGTATTGATAACAATCCTAATGCAGATCAAATAGAAAAACTAAAAGAACTTTGTGAAAAAATATTACAACCAGTTAGAGATCACTTCGGTAGAGTTAAGGTAACTTCTGGATTTAGATCTCCACTTCTTTGCGAAGCCATTGGTAGTTCAGCTAATAGTCAACACGCAAAAGCTGAAGCCGCAGACTTCGAAGTTGTAGGAACTGATAATGCAGATCTTGTAGATTGGATTCATAAAAATTTAGAATGGGATCAATTAATTTTAGAATACTATATCTCTGGAGAACCTAACTCTGGATGGGTACACTGTAGTATATCTGATAAACCAAGAAAACAATTCCTTCATGCGTATAGATCTGAAGGCAGAACAAAATACAAGCCAATATTAGGTAAGGCAAAGGATATAATATAATGTGGTTAAGTGCTATTAAACTAGCAGTACAAGCTGGTAGTCATATATATAAAAACAAACAGAAAACTAAAATGCTAATGGCAGATGCTCAAATGCACCATGCAGAAAAGATGGCAAATGGTGAAGCAGAGTATCAAGGTAAATTGTTAGAGAGTAGAAACTCGGATTGGAAAGATGAGTTCATTTTAATTTTACTCTCTGTGCCAATCGTAATGTTAGGATTTGCGGTATGGTCAGACAATCCAGAACACATGGAAAAGATGCAGCTCTTCTTTGAATATTTTTCTAACCTACCATTTTGGTATCAATCAATTTTTGTAGGGGTCATAGCAAGTGTCTATGGTCTTAAAGCAACAGATTTAATTAAGAGGAAGTAATGAGTAATCAAGCACCTACCATGATGGTATCACAATATAGTAGAAAAAAACCTACACTTCTTGCACAACAAACAGGTAAGAAGAGGAAGAAAAAGAAATATAAAAAGAAAAGATAATGGCTCGTATTAAATTTGTACATTTTGTACCTAGAGATAAGCCACCTAAAAGACCCAGAAGGCACAAAAAAAAACTTAACAAATCAGAGAAGAGAAGCTATAAGAAATATCATAGACAAGGTAGATAGTATGATAGATAAATTTTGTTATTTAATATTTGGAACATTAGACAAGTGGTGTGCTTGGGTAGATGATATGTTCACAATAAAACCAAAAAAGAAAAAGAAAAATTCCAAAAGAACATATCAAAAAGAAAAAGATCATGGAACTGATATAACTTTTGAAAATGAAATAAAGAAATGAAAGTAAGTGAGAACACATCTGTTGCTATGCCAATTAAAAATATGGTTGGTATCGTTATCGCTGTTGCTATGGGTGTCTTTGCGTACACAGAAGTAACCGCTAGACTTACATCACTAGAGACATCAAGAGAATTATTCCAAGCTGATCTACTAAAAAAATCTGAACAGAAACCTACTGACCAAGAACAGTTTATGTTGTTAGAATCAGTGTTTGAAGATGTAGAAAAATTAATTGAAACACAAGAACAAAATATGACTAACAAAGTTAATATAGAATTTCTTAAAGAACAAGTAAGAAAACTACAAGAAGATGTAGAAAAATTAATTAGAAATGGTAGTGGTCACTAATGTTAGAAAGTGTAGTAGCATTGTTGATGATAGTAAATAACGAGATCAAAGAACATAGAATACAAGTATCTATGAGTGAGTGCTTGAAAGGTAAGAGGGTTGCATCAAGAAAGATAGATGATAATGTTGAGTATCAATGTATAAAATCTAAAGCAGAATTAGAAGAAAACATTGACGGAAGTAAATCAATTAAAAAATTAATATTGGAATAAACTATGGCAAAGACAGCAGCATGGCAGAGAAAAGCAGGTAAGAATCCTAAAGGTGGATTGAATGCTAAAGGTAGAAGAAGTTATAACAGAGCTACTGGTGGTAATCTAAAAGCACCAAGTAAAAAAGTAGGCAACAAACGAAGAGCTAGTTTCTGTGCGAGAATGAAAGGCATGAAGAAAAAATTAACTTCAGCTAAAACTGCAAGAGATCCTAACTCAAGAATAAATAAATCCTTGAGAGCTTGGAACTGTTAATGAAAAAAAAAGGTTGGAAGAAAAAAAAGGTTCAATCATTAATCTGTGGCTACTGTCAAGAATGCAACAAACAATTAATGAGTGATGAAGGTGGTTGGATTATCACAGCAAAGAAACAATACTTTTGCCATGATGGTAAAGATGGCTCTTGCTTTGACAACTATTGTGAGTTAAAAGTAAAACAACAACAGGAGAACACTAATGAAAAAAGGTTATCACAAAACAGCTACTGGTAAGACAGCTAAAAAAGGTTTGTATTATAATATAAACAAAAGAAAAAAAGCTGGTACTTCAAGAAGTAAAAAGAAATCTACTATATCTTCAAAGTCTTATAAGAATATGAAGTCTGGATTTAAAAAGTAATTCTTCTTAACTCTTCAAACTCATCCCAAATAGTATTACCTTGATTCCAGTATCTTCTCTTTTCTTTTTTATTTTTAAGAGAGTTGATTACTGTTGTATGATCTTGATCAAATACTCTAGCCATTGAAGATATACTTACATTGTATTCTTCATGTAAAAGATTATAGACAATACTTCTTGCTCTAACTACATCCGTAGTTCTACCTTTACTAAATACATCATGCTTACTTATGGTGTATCTTTCACACACTTTATCTACAAGTTTAGAAACAACTTCTATGTTTGCTTTTTTATATTTGATATTGATTTGTTTCTTATCATTACTATCAAGTATAGGTTTTTTTTGCATTAGTTCTGCTGCGTACAGAAATCCTTCCGAGAACCCTACCTCATATAATCTTTCTTCTTGGCTCGTAAGAAGGTAAAATGCTTTCTTAACTTTATAGATAAAGTGATTTTGATTTAGTTTTTTTATGTGCTTATTGTAATGTTGACTTACATTTATAGTCATAGATCCCCTACAGTTTTCTTTGTTTTTTTTCAACCATTAAGTTAATAAGTTATTCTGCTCTCATTAACTCTTCTTGTGTCTGCTCTATCCGCCAAAGTAAATTAAAAGAATCTTGTTGATACTTATTTACTTTCACTTTTGCTTCCAGATACTTCTGATGTTTCTTCTCTTGAAGATCCTTTAGCTTCTGCAGACGCATTCGGATTTGTTCCATCATGCTCCTTTGTTACTGTTGTAAAATCGAATCTTAAATTATCAATCTTACATTCTACAAACTCTCCTCTGTTCGAGTTGTTTGCAGCTTTCTTTACATCATCAAAGGTTTCGATCATTGTAAAATGACACTCACCATTAATAATTCTTTTAAATTTTGTCATACTTTTTTAGTTTTTTCAACTTCTTTTTTAATCAAAAAATCTATATACTGTTTAGCTTTTTTTAAATCTTCGATACCATTTTTTCTTTTGTATCTAGAAATATATTTAATTACATTGCCTTCACAAAAATCAAATTCATTCTGAATTATAAAGTCAATAGGTTCAATCTTATTTGCTATATAGTGTGTTGGTTCTTTTATATTGTCTGCCATATTAAATCCTTTTTTAAGGCAAGGTGGGGAAAACGGAAAGGGAAAAAAAACCCCACCCTGCTTGATACATTCTAATTAATTAGAAGGTATATTCGTTATTAGCACCTTCACTTGGTTTTGCAAAGGCATTTTTATTTGCTCCTGCTCCACTCGGTGTTAAAATTACTGTCAATTCACCTTCCTTGACATTACCATCTTGATCTTTAGATGGGAACGCAGCTTGGTTATACCACTTACCATTAATGTTAACTCCAATTGTCCAGTTCTTATCTGGATGCTTCATATTTTTTGGACCAACATAGACAGGAAGTTTATCTGCTGGAGATTTCCAATCTTTATTCTTGGTTAAGTTAATGTATATTTTTTCTGATTGTTCAGACATATTTACTCCTTGGTTATATCAACTCTCGTTGATTATTTGTTAGGTTGACTTCATGCTCACGACTTATATCTCTTATCTGTTCGTAGGCTTTGAAGTTATTAGTTTTAAGATGATTAACAACTGATCTAACTTGACTCTTAACTGATTGAAATTGTTTATCAGTTTTAGTTTGCTTGATCCTGTTAATGATCTCTTCTACATCTACCTCATCATCAAGGTAGGTAGGTTCTGCAGATTTCTCCGCAGAATTTTGTTTTTGTGGGAACTGAACCACCGAACTTTTTTGTGCAAATTCTTTTTTTAGTTCTTGAACATACTTATTGTTATCGAACTTACCTAGAAAGACATCTGCATTTAAACCTAGATGACTAAATGCTTTTGTTAGCGCATCGGTCATCGCTTTCTTTGGTGCTTCATCATCTAACCCACCATTCTTTTTACCTAGTGGTGCTAAAGAACACACTGGACCATAGCCATACCATTTATTATCCATAAAATATTGGATAGATACTTCAGCAAAAACTATTTTGTCTGTGTGATTATACTTTACTTGATACGACCAACCTTTACCCACTGGACCAAAAGCTTCGGTCATATTTTTTATTTGTTGCATTGCATCAATGGTTGTTATTTGTTTACCATAGCTGCTTGGTACTTTTTTTGTATGATCTGGATTTGTTTTACTTAACATATCCCATACATTCATGTTGTCATTTGTCATAGTTTGATACCCCATAGTTTATTTATTAGTTGTACTTGTTCATCTGCTAAATCTTTATAGTAAAAGAAATGATTAAGATCTGGTGGCTCTATCATGTTGGCTAACCTATTTATATTACCTTCAGCAAACATAATCATTTTTTCCCATGTTAGAATTTTATCTATCATAAGATAATAAAGATGCTTTAGATGATCTTCCTTCATCAACTCATGGCTTTGATCAAAGATAATATAATCTTTGTCATTAACATATACCAAGTGTGGTATTTTTTTTGTTGCCATGTAGTAGAACGAAGTCTGTGTAAGATTTTCAATCGTAGGTTCAGTTGGTAGATCTTGAGTGATCATGTTCCATTCTTCTTTACCTTTTACTTTTCTTAAATTAGGTGGTTTAGTTTTTAGTTCTATAAATTTTGTTTTAGTTTCATAATCAATACGACCCAGAATATGTTTGATCATATCAAATTCTTTTAGCTCAACATATCTTTCGCAAACTAATTTTTCATTGCGCACTATTTCTTTAACAACTTTCTTTGTGATAGGTATACAATCCATAGCAAATCTAATCATCGCTTCTCTGCCATACTTATCTTTTGCATCGACAGGTGGGTTATGATTTATAATTTCTAATTCATTATCGAAACAAACTTTTATATCTCGATCCCATTCTGTTTCTTTAATTGTTTTAGTTTTGTAAATTACATTTGCAATATTTCTTTGGACCACATTGTTAACTAGGTTGCCAAAGTTTGCTTTGTATCTAAATGGAAACTTCCTTCTAACTTCTTGAGGGAAAGTATAACCTAATAAATTTTTTGCAAAGGGTGTTGATGTTGATGAGTAAGACCAATGATCTAATCCTTCACCGCCATTAAATATTGAGAATGCTTTTTCTATTTTGTTTTTTTCCATGTTTTTTTATTGGTAATAGTGATGTTTTTGGCTATTGTCAATGCTTATTTTATGTATATAACGGAAGGAAAATGAAAGAAAAACCAAAATATAAATTACCTTACAAGAAAATCCGTATAGTTTGGGTGGATATTTGCACCTCTAGTCAGTGGTACGATGATCTATCTGATGTAGATAATTTTAGTTATAGTTGGTGTGAAGATGTTGGCTATCTCTATTCAAGAGATAGTAAGGTTGTTAAAATTTTTGCGTCATTTTCTTTTGATGAGAATGGAAAGTTATCTATTGGAAACATCACAGCTTATCCAAGATCAGTAGTTAAAAAAATATTTTACGAGAAATGATATGACTTATACAGGTATCTTCGATGAGGTTGAGTGTAATGATAAGTTAAAAGATTGTAAGAATGAAATTCAAAGGCATAAAAGATTTATAGAAAAACAAGCTAGTATTATTAAGTCTTTAGAATTAGAAATTGAACAGAAAGATAACGAAATATTATTGTTAAAAAATAAATAGTTATGGCTAGAAATGTATATGCTTTTAGTAATGGGTTATATTCTGATTGGCACAGAAAGTATAATGGTATAAGCTATATTGATGTTGATTCTGTTGAATGTTGCGCCTATTGTTATGAGCCTCTTGCTATAATTGAGACTTGTTATGATAAGGGTCAGCAATTTAAGAGTACAACCCTCTCAAAGATCATCGCTAGTCGCTTAAATATACCCTGCTTTTTAGTATTCTATAAGGAATTGACACCGAGTAGCCTAACCTTCCGTATCAAGCGTATACGGAGCTCTAGGACAGAGTTTCAGCTAATGAGTGAGGATCAATGGGTCATAGTTCTGCGATCCTTGCACGACCACCACAAATTAAAATGTAAATCTAGTAAACGAAAGGATAAATAATGAATGTAAGTAGAGGATTTTTACACATAACCTATAAGATGTACCACCATTTAGACTTAATAGATGGGGAAAGGAAGTCTCATTGTTTAAATGTATTCTTATCTGTAATGAAATATGCTTGGAAGAAGAATGGATACAAGGCACAATTAAGGCATGAGACAATCCATAAAGACACTGGACTTTGCAGGACCACTATCAAATCCTGTTTGGAAACTTTAAATAAATTAAATATTGTTAAGTCTGTGAGGGGTAGATCTGGTAAAACTTATCTTGTTAATGAGACATTTTTGAGAGCTGAAAAGATTTATGATAGCCATAATACGACTATCTCAAACTCCCAGATAGCCGTTAAACCTACACAAGATAGCCGTTTTACGGCTACATTAGAAGAAACAATATACATTAATAATATAGGTAAAATAATTAGAAGTTTTGCAGGGGATACCGAGAAGATATTAGATGAGTTATCAAAGCTACCTACTGAAGAGCTTAAAGCAGAAACTATTAATGTTTATTATTGTAAACAAGCACTACAAAGAAAACAGGATAAGGAACAGGAAAGTAAAGCAACCTATGTGAATAGTGATAAAATTCTATCGGCATTGTCCAGAATAAAAAAGCAATCTAATCCAAGGTATAGAGAAAAGGTAGAATATAATAAAAGGAATGGGATTAAGCCATGGGAAAACAAGTAAATAAAACCATGTTAATATACAGGTTAAAAGATCTTATCTTAAAATGTAGAATGAAAGGTAAGTTTCTTTTAGCCATGAAATTAAAAGATAAATTGTTGAGGTTATAATGGCAGGTCGACCCATGCGGAAAGTATTTTGTCAAGGCTTTACTCGAGCTGGATTGAGGGTAGGTAAAAAGATCCCTTGTAAAATGAAGGGTTATCTACTTGCAAATAATACATACAAGTGTAAGTATCATGGCTACCAAAATGTTAAGGGATTTAAAAAGGAAAACTACACACATGAAACTAGGATTAAACAACTATCAAAGTTAATACAATTTAAAAATTATGACAACGAACAACTCAAAGAATATTACTACGAAAAAATCAAACCAAGAATTGATAACAACCAACCAAGCAGATATAATATGCGATGCACTAGCAAATGGAAAAACCCTTACCGAAATTCTGGAAGATCAAAAAGCCTATCCATTCAGCTTGATGAAGTTTTATGCGTACTTAAAAAAAAATCCAGAGTTAGAGATAAGAATAACAGAGGCTAGAAAGTACGGAGTTCAAACTTTAATTGATAAGTTGCTGCAAGTCTTTAAGTATCAGGAAGTAGAAAATCCTAATGCCATTCTTTGGATCAGGGAAAAAACAAAGTTCATTACATTTCTCGCTAATAAATTAACTGATCTTTATTCTGATAACAAACCTATCAAACAAAATATAGATTCTAAAATGACTATTAGTTGGGAAGATAATACGGATAATATGATTGATGTATCAGGGGATATAACTGATATACCCCCTGATAATAAAGATTAATATTCCATTGTGCTTTTAAAAGTTACTTCAACTTGATTGTATGGATCTCTGTCATGACAATTTTTTAATTGCAAATACAATTCCCCCACATCATAACAGCTATCTTCAAATAAAGTTTTTCTTGTAACCTTTGGCTTGGCATACTTTATTCTTTTCTTTTTTTTATGATCATAATAATCATCATCAGTTCTTACTGATTGTATCTTTACATTTTTAAAGTATATCATGTTTCCCTTTCTCTTTGTTATTGTTATACTTTTTTTGCCATGTATTGAAACACAGGATCTTTATTAATAGATCCATGAGTCAATCTTTTTTGAAACAATACAACAATATTATTCTCTGCTGATCTCATGAATAGATTAGCAATGTCTCTTGTTGTGTTGTTATAAAACCTATCTCTAGCTAAATAGCCTTGATGATAAGTTAATGATTCATTAGGCTTCGAAGTTTGTAGCCATGCTTGATACTTGCTTAACATTTTTTACCTCTTTTACTTTCTTGTTATTGTTGTTGTCGTTTATATTTTGTTGAGTTTGGTTTATTAATCTGACCACTTTACCAGATAAAAAATCCTCATCATCAAAAAATTTTTTAAAGTTTATTTGCATATTGTTTCACCAGCTTAAACCATTTTTCTTTATAAAGTTTTTTAAACTCTTCATTAGTTGCTTTATTGTATGCGTTTGCGATCTTATCCATTTTAGATCTAGCATTTATAAACAACTCATGTCTCTTTTGGTTCTCACTTTTTTTGTGTTCATATGTTTTAGCTTTGTTTATTTCTTGGACCATTCTTATCTCATCTTTAGTTTGATCTGTCATTTACTTCTCGCTTTCTGTTTTTATTTCTCCACTTTGATTAAATCTAATTGGTGTTTCATTTTCATTTTCACACCAATTATAAACATCTTTATCAGTTTCATTAATAAAATATTTATCTTGATAATTTTTATCCTCTCCAAAATATTGAGGATATTTATCATCAAGATTATATTTAGCTAATAATCTATATTTTTTTTCTAATTCATTAAACTTCATTTATTCCTCGCTTTCTTTATTAATTCGTGGACCATAAAAACTAATCCGTATAATAATAAAACTTTAATTTCTATTGGCATTGTGTCGCACCTCTTTAAGTTTTCTTTTAAACTCTCTCAAGCTATCCGCATTGGACCTATGAAGGTGATCGTATATAGTATAGAACCACGGATTAAGATCCGAAGCATCGAAACCCAATCGGTCACTTGCTTTCTGTATGATGTTTAAATATACATCTTTCCATTTTTTATATATCATTAATCAACCTCTTTAACTTTCTGTTTTTTTGTTTTAGTTTCATACACTGATCAATCCAAAAATTATTATCCTTTATTGTGGACCTGATGAAGTGTGCTAAATCCATTTCGCCATAAGCAATCGGACTATTTAAAGACTCTGAAAATCTCTGTTTTTTTAAAACTTTCAATATGTCTTTTGGTGTTTTCCTTTGTGTTTCAATCTCAAGTTTTTTAAAATACTTATCGATTGAATATCTATTTATTTTTTTCATGTTTCCTTTCTCTGTTAGTTGTTATTAATCAATTACAAATCCTGATTGATCTGTTTTAGCTTCACCTTTAGCGGTTAAACCTACGATGACATTTTTAGGGTCTGTAAATCTCATATCATGCTCATCACCATTGATAACTTTATATCCTTTATATGTTTTAGGTAGTTGCTTTCTAAATACCATTGCAACATTGCCGCCACATTTTAAAACCTCATCACCTTGAGTGTGATTAGCTTCGTTTAAGCTAAATGTAAGATGATAATTTTTAGGTAGTTCACCCCTTAAATATTTCATCATCCGTTTAAAATGCTTTGTATAATCGTAAAATTGTACATTAGGAAACAACTCAAATATTTTGTGACTTTCCCACATAATATCACTAGTTGTATTTAATCTAATGACAGCTTTTAATCCGTGCTTTTTACAATTGATTTCATGATTTCTTATTTCTTTAGTCATCATATGTAAAAATTTAGCTCTTTCTTTAAAATACATTAAAGTTCTTGTAGTTCTACCCAATGTTTTTTGAGGCATAAAAACTTTATTCCCTGCTGTATGTAAACAAGCTGCAGCGCACCCCTTCGATTTAGAAGCGCACACCTCATAACCTGATATGTTAGAAGGTATTAAATTTAAATGCATTTCCCAGTATTTCTTTAATGCTTCTATTTTTGTATGTTTATTTAATTTAGGGTTGTTTCCCTTAAACATTAATTTATTAGGAATTTTATAATCCCTATTTCTTAATTGATCTATATTCATTGTTTCCCTTCTGTTTTTAATTAACTTACTTATTTATTGATTGCTTTCTATTGGTCAAATTGTCGCAGTTAAATAATCTATTGTATATTTAAAACCACCACAGAAAAAGTACAGCATAAGCGCACCAAATAAAACATAGTCTAATATATTTAATATTTTTTTAATCATGATTAATAATCTAAAAAGTTAGTAAATGAATTTAATATAATTAATAAAAAATATCCTACTGAACTGATCCAGCTTAAAGTAATTAAAAGATGATCATTAATAATTAAACCAATTATAAAACTTGTAATTGAAATAATTAACAAAGATATAAAAATTATTATTTGTGTCATTGTTTCCCTTCTGTTGTTTAAATGAAAGCTATCAAATTAATTATAAATAAATAGATGACATAATGACGCAGGTTATAGTTTATAATGGTTCTAAATAGATTGAGGTATATTGTATAAAGATCTATTTCATATATTAACAAGCGCATTTTTATTTTATGCGATATAACAAACGGAATACTTCCGATAATTAATAGTTATTGGAATAACTAGTGTTAATCTTTTATTATCACTACTAAAAATGTCTGTATTTTATAGAACTTGACCCCCCCATATACCCTAGATTATGCGGTAGGTTTATTATATATATATACATGGATAATTTCCACACCCATACACAGACACCCCCACAAACAACCCTGCACCATTTTATTCAATGTTTTGCCATATTTTATTTTTTACTTTAAAACAATTCTAAATTAGCTAGATATGGTATATGGATTACCTACACGCAGAAGATCTAGATTGTATTGCTTATGTTGATGAAAAGACTAATGCAGTAACTATTAAGTTTATTGGTATACCCAACAACCACTCTGCTCAACTATTTGTTAACTATGTTATGGTAACACTAGGTATAGATTACCTGCCGCTAGAACATAATGGTAAATCAAAGATGATACACTAATGAATATCAAAATACCTTACACACCAAGAAAACATCAGAACTATTTACACCAGCAAATTTCAAGATACAGATGGAGTGTGCTGGTCTGCCACCGAAGGTTTGGCAAGACAGTATGTATGATCAACCATTTAATTAAGTCAGCATTGCTGACCAAAGAGAAAAATCCTAGGTTTGCCTACATTGCACCAACCTTTAAACAGGCTAAAGCAATAGCATGGGATTATATAAAACAGTTTACCGCAAAAATCCCAGCAACAAAGTTTAATGAAACAGAGTTAAGAGTAGATCTGCCAAATGGTAGTAGAATAACATTACTAGGTTCAGAGAACTGCGATGGCTTGAGAGGTATATACCTAGATGGATGTGTTATAGATGAATACGCAAATGTAAATGAAAAGTTATTTCCAGAAATAATTAGACCAGCTCTATCAGATCGTAAAGGTTATTGTGTGTTCATTGGTACACCAGCAGGAATGAACAATAACTTCTATGATCTATACCAACACGCAAATGGCGCAGAAGATTGGTTTAACTACAAAGCAAAAGCAAGTCAAACAAAGATAGTTGATGAAGAAGAACTTGTTAAAGCAAAAGAAGTTATGGGTGAAAAGAAATACCTACAAGAGTTTGAGTGTGATTGGATTGCAAACATTGAAGGTGCAATATATGGCGATGAGATTGCAAAGATAGATGATAAGAACCAGATAGCTAGAGTTCCTTATGATCCTTCCTTGCCTGTCTCCACTGCATGGGATCTCGGAGTAGCAGACCACAGTAGTATTATATTTTTTCAACAAAAAGGAACAGCAATACAGATTATAGATTACCATGAAGAAAGAGGTCATGGATTACCACACTACATACAGATGCTTAATGAAAAACCTTATATATACAAGGAGCATTATGCTCCACATGATATAGATGTGCAAGAGTTTGGTAATGGTAAGACTAGAAGAGAGATAGCCTATCAATTAGGTGTGCGGTTTAAAGTAGTACCGAAGCTACCAATAGAAGAAGGTATTCATGCAGTAACAATGCTATTGCCTAGATGTTGGATTGATACTGACCATTGCAAAAGTCTTGTAGATGCGTTAAGACATTACCATAGGAAGTACATCGACAAAAATAGAATGTTCAGATCGAAACCTGTACATGATTGGAGTTCTCATGCTTGTGATGCAATGAGGTATCTAGCTGTTGGACTACAAGAATTAAATACTAGACAAACTGCGCCACAAAGTGTAGCAGATAATAATTATAGGATTATTTAATTATGGGATCAATATTTAAACCAAAAATGCCGCCTTTGCCACCTGTTGCTCCGCCACCAGAGCCGCCAAGCACAGAATTATCTGCGGAAGAAAAAGCAAGAATAAAAGCTGAACAAGATGCGATTGAAAGAAAAAGAAAAGGTAGAAAGTCTACAATCCTTACTGGACCATTAGGTGTGCAGGAAGATGAAGAATCTAAACTTAAAACTTTATTAGGAGAATAATATGTTAGATAAAATTAAAAAAGTATTTACAAAAAAGAAACCTGCTGCAAAAAAAGTTGTTAGCAACATGGATGATTTAGATAATGGTGTGGGTATCAATCAAGAAGTTAAGTCAGAAGTTAAATCCGAATTAAAATCTGAAACTAAATCTTCTTTAACATTTGGAAAATAATTATGGGTTCTAATGGAGCTAGTGGCAGTGGATCAGATGCTGGTTGGGAAAACACACAAAAGACTAAAGATAAAAAAGCAAATGATTCTTTAATGGGTACTTCAGATTATCAAGGTGATTTAGATTCAAAAGGTAAAAGCAAAGGTAATAATAATAATAATAATAATAATGGTGGTGGCGATGGTATGAATACTTCTGGTGTAGTTGTTCAAGCTCCAACAGTAGTTGCACCTACTACTGCAGAAATTTCTCAAAGCGAAGCAACAAAAGCAGAAGATCCAATCGAAGTAAGAAAAAGAAAAACTTTAGCTAAAGGAAGATCGTCAACAATCATAACAAGGTCTACTGGTGTAACTGGTGACTTGACTTTAGGTAAACCAAGTTTATTAGGTAGATAATATGGCACAAACAGATAAAGCTAAAAATTTATTAAAACGATTTGACAGATTAAAATCTCAAAGACAAAATTGGGAAAGTCATTGGCAAGAAGTTGCAGATTATATGCAACCAAGAAAAGCTGATGTAACTAAAACAAGATCTAAAGGTGACAAAAGAACAGAACTTATTTTTGATGGTTCACCATTACAATCAGTAGAATTATTAGCAGCATCATTACATGGTATGTTAACAAACCCATCTACACCTTGGTTCTCTTTAAGATTCAAACAAGATGATATGGAGAATGAAGATGAGGCGAAAGAATGGTTAGAGTCTGCAACAGAAACAATGTATGCAGCATTTAATAAATCAAACTTCCAACAAGAAATTTTTGAACTGTATCACGATCTAATTACTTTTGGTACGGCAGCAATGTTTATCGAAGAAGATGATGAAGATGTTTTAAAATTTTCTACAAGACACATTAACGAAATCTTTATTGCTGAAAATGATAAAGGGAGAATCGATACAGTATTTAGAAAGTTTCATATATCTGCAAGAGCAGCAATACAAAAGTTTGGTGACATATCAATTAACATTTCAACTAAAGCAAAAAAAGATCCATACGAAGAAGTAGAAATACTTCATGCGGTTTATCCAAGATCTGATTTTAATCCAAAGAAACAAGATAAAATTAATATGCCATTTGAATCTATTTATTTAGATGCAGAGTCTGGTGATGAATTATCTATATCTGGATTTAAAGAGTTTCCATTTGTAGTACCAAGATACTTAAAAGCATCACATGAAATTTATGGTAGGTCTCCAGCAATGACAGCATTGCCTGATGTTAAGATGTTAAATGAAATGTCAAAGACTACAATCAAGTCTGCACAGAAACAAGTTGATCCACCTTTACTTGTTCCAGATGATGGATTTATGTTACCTGTAAGAACAATTCCAGGGGGTTTAAATTTTTACAGAGCAGGAACTAGAGATAGAATTGAACCATTAAACATTGGAGCAAACACTCCACTAGGTTTAAACATGGAAGAGCAAAGAAGAAACTCAATTAGAAATGCTTTCTATGTAAATCAATTAATGATGCAGAATGGTCCACAGATGACAGCAACAGAAGTAATACAAAGAAACGAAGAGAAGATGAGATTACTTGGTCCAGTATTAGGTAGACTACAATCTGAATTATTAAAACCATTAATTGATAGAACTTTCTCAATCATATTAAGAAAGAATTTATTCAGACAAGCTCCAGAATTTTTATCAGGTAAAGATGTAGAAATTGAATATGTATCTCCATTAGCTAAAGCACAAAAGTCTAGTGAGCTACAATCAATCATGAGAGCTATTGAGATTATGGGTAGTCTATCAAATGTTGCTCCAGTATTTGATCATATTAATATGGATAAATTAGTTAGACACTTGGCAGACATTGTAGGTGTTCCACAAAAAATATTAAAACCACAATCACAATTAAATGCTGAAAGACAACAAGCACAACAACAACAAGAACAAATGCAACAAATGCAACAGCTACAACAAGTAGCTCAAGCAGGGAGAGATATAGCACCACTAGCAAAGGCTTTACCAGAAGAAGCTAAAGCTGTAGCGAATGCTGAAGTGGAATAATATGGAAACAAATAAACAGCTGGAAAGCATAATAAAAAAATTAAGAGACAACTATCAATATATTTTTAATACAGAAGAAGGCAAACAAGTCTTATCTGATTTAGAAAAAAGATGTCATTATCATTCTACCACTAATGTAAAAGGTGATAGTCATGAAAGTGCATATATGGAAGGTCAACGCAGTGTACTTCTATTTATAAAACAAATGCTGCAAAAGGAGAATAAAAATGTCAAATGAACAGATAACACAAACTGATGTGCCTGTAGCAGAGACAACACAAACTACTACAGACACTCCTAAACAAACAGAACAAGCGGTTAGTTCTACAACAACAGAGCAACCAACTGTTGCTAAATCTTGGAAAGAAACAATCTCTGAAGAGTTTAGAAACGATCCTAACATTTCTAAATTTACAGAAATAGATGCGTTAGCAAAAAGCTACATCAACGCAACTAGAATGATTGGTCAAGACAAAGTTGCAGTGCCTAATGAAAACTCAACTGATGATCAGTGGAATGAAGTTTATGGAAAGCTAGGTAGACCAGAGTCACCAGATAAATATAAACTAGAAGCCAAATCAGATGTTGTACCATTAGATGAAGGTGCGGTTAAATCTTTTGCAGAGAATGCTCACAAGCTAGGTTTAAATAATAAACAAGCTCAAGGTATTCTTGAATACTACAAGAACTCTATGGAAGGTTCTGCTCAACAAGCAAGAGTAGATACAGAAACTGCACAAGCAAATGCAGAAGCTGAACTTCGTAAAGAGTGGGGTAGATCTTATGAGGATAATATTAAAAAAGCAGGAGCTGTAGCAAAAGCAAATATGAATGGAGACATTTTAAATTTAGAACTTAAAGATGGTACAAGAGTTGGAGATCATCCTGATGTTATAAAAGGCTTTGCTAACATTGCTAATCTTTTATCTGAAGATAAATTAATTGGTACTGAAAGCGAAAATGTTGACAAAGGTACAGACTACGAAGCTGAAATAAGTAAAATTGTTAATGACAGGGATGGTCCATATTGGAATAAAGGTCACCCAGATCATGACAAAGTAGTTCAGCAAGTGTTTACTTTAAGAACAATGCTTAATGGATAACAAAGAATTAAGATTAGAAATACTTCGTATTGTTGTAGAGAGTGGATCAGAAAATCAAAAATCTAATCCCTTGCCAATCTGCGAAGAATATTATAAATGGGTTTGTAAGCCGAATGAAAATTCGGCTAACAAAAGTAAGACAATGCGTAAGCACCTTACTGACAAGAAGGAATAGACTCTAGTCTAACAGACTTTAAATGCAAGAGAAGCCAAATTTTTTTGAGAACTCCTCTGATTTTGTTTAATAATAACTTAACAAATAATAGGAGACAATTATGTCAACTGAAATAACAAAAGCATTTGTAGAACAATATAGTTCAAACATACAAATGTTATCACAACAAAAAGGATCACTTTTAAGAGACAAAGTGAGACTTGAGTCTGTTACAGGGAAGAATGCTTTCTTCGACCAAATTGGTTCTGTAACTGCAACTGTAAGATCAACTAGACACTCTGACACTCCACAAGCAGATACTCCTCACTCAAGAAGAAGAGTTTCACTTGTTGACTATGAGTTCGCAGATCTTGTAGACGATCTAGACAAAGTAAGAATGTTAGTAGATCCTACTTCTAGCTATGCACAAGCTGCTGCTTATGCAATGGGTAGAGCAATGGATGATGCTATCTTAACTGCAGCAATCGGTTCATCTGATACAGGTGTTGCTGGTGGTACTGCTGTTGCATTACCTAGTGGTCAAAAGATTGTTGAATCTGGAACTGCAGGTTTAACTGTTGCTAAATTAAGACAAGCAAAAGAAATCATTGATTTAGCTGATGTTGATCCTTCACTAAAAAGATACATCGTAGTATCTCCAAAACAGATCTCTGATCTATTAGGAACTACTGAAGTAACTTCAAGTGATTTCAACACAGTAAAAGCATTAGCTGCTGGAGATGTTAATACATTCCTTGGCTTTGATTTCTGTGTGTCTAACAGACTAGCAATCGCTTCAAGTAAAAGAAAATGTATCGCTTTCGTACAAGATGGTGTTGCATTAGCTGTAGGTAAAGACTCTACTGCTAGAATCGATGAAAGATCTGATAAAGGCTACGCAACTCAAGTTTACTATTCTGCTGCATTCGGTGCAACTAGAATGGAAGAAGCTAAAGTTGTAGAAGTACAGGCTCACGAAGCATAATAAATAGAATTTTAGGGGGTGGAAGCGAGAGTGGAAACCCCCTAGAGTGCATGAAACAAATAAAAGATTTAAAAACAGTATTACATTTTAAGAAATGGGATCATATCTATAGATATGTATTGGTGGACAGATTTAAAAATGATGGTAAGTACCATTATGGTTTTGATGCTAAAGAAGAAAGAACTACAGAAGAAATCTTTGCATTAGAAAAAGATAGACAGATAAGGCGAAAGTATATTATAAAGGAGTAATATGGCATCAGTAGTAGACATTTGTAATGGAGCATTAAATCAACTTGGTGCGTCAACAATATTATCACTTACAGAAGATTCAAAAAACGCAAGACTTTGCAACGCAAGATACACACAAGTTAGAGATAGTTTATTTAGATCTCATCCTTGGAACTGTTTAGTTAAAAGAGTTGAACTTGCAAAAGATACGGAAACACCTTCATGGGGTTTTAGTTATCAGTTTACTTTACCTGCAGATTGTTTGAGAGTTCTTACAATTTTAAATTATGATTATGATTATAAAATTGAAGGAAGAAAAATTGTAGCAAACCATGGAACAGTTAAGATACAATATATTGCAAGAATTACAGATGCCAATCAATATGATGAGTTGTTAAGAGAAACAATATCTGCTGCATTAGCTGCTGACATTGCATACGCAGTTACATCTTCTAATCCTGTTGCTTCTAATATGTATAATTTATTTCAAGATAAATTAAAAGAAGCTAGATTTGTAGATGCTACTGA
>VMHT01183250.1_pt1 | contig 19665 bp, 19 predicted proteins | sample 4693611 | NCBI WGS metagenome assembly VMHT01 (sample SAMN12280063, study PRJNA550983) | marine metagenome | isolation source: seawater sampled from same location over 5 years 0.02-0.2 micron viral filtrate | place: USA: collected off the coast of southern California halfway between the port... ...
TAAACAAGCTGGCAGCTGAAAGAGATGCCGGTAAATCCGTTGCAGAAAAGAAAATGAAGTTCGGAAGAAAAAAGAAATAACGGAAAGACCGTTAACCACGTTATTAACCTAAAACCAAATTATTATGACGTACCTATATTACCAGACTACCTCAACGGGTGGTCAAACTAAAGTAAACGATAAAACCAAAGCTGAGTGGGAACATTTAGCTAACAAAGAGAACTGGAGGATAACTCAGTTGCCTAACGGATTTTATCAAACCGAAGTTTCTAACCCTAAAAACGAAGAGTGGCACGATGTCACACGCCGAGAGACAATGGAAGGAGCTGAGTCAGCAATTGACGGAAGCATCGACCACTTCTCTAAGAAGTTAGAAGCTACAAAAGGACCGAAAGTCGTTAAGACATTCAAGAAATAACTCAAACCTAATTAAATTAAATCAAATCAAATGGAGTACAACAATCCTAGTCTCCTCATCAAAGAACTAAACTTTGGTGAGGATGCTAAATCCAAAATTACCGCTGGTGTAACTAAGTTAGCTAGCGCAGTTAAACTAACTCTTGGCGCTTCAGGTAAGTGCGTAGTGTACGAAGATGCTAGAGGAAACCCAGTTATTACCAAAGATGGTGTAACTGTAGCGGAAAGTGTAGTTTTATACGATCCAGTAGAAAACATTGGCGCTACACTAATCAAAGAAGCTGCTAAAAATACAGTTAAAGAGGCCGGTGACGGTACTACAACAGCAACTGTATTAGCCGAGTCCCTACTAAATACAGTGAACTCACCTAGATTTAAGGGCTGCACCACTCGCGATCTGCGAAATGGTGTTTATTCTGGCCTAGAAAAGGTAAATGACTACCTAAATTCAGTAAAAATAGACGTAAATGACGATATGTTGCAACATGTAGCTGCTATATCTTGCAATAACGACAACAAGTTAGGCGATATTATTGCTGAAGCTTACAAAACTGTAGGAAAAGACGGTGTTGTGCTAATGGAAGAGTCAGAGACTGAAGAAACTTACGTAGAAATAGTAGATGGCGTACAAATAGACTGCGGCTTAACGTCGCCAAACTTTGTAACTAACAAAGATAAGCATAAATGTGAACTAGATAATCCGTTAGTATTTATATGTATGTCTGAAATACCTAACGTACGTAAAATACAAGGTATACTAGAGTATGCTATAAAAAATAATAGAGCTTTGTTGATAGTAGCACCGGTTGCACAACCAGTTAAAGCTACGCTTATGATGAATAAAGTAAAAGGTAACATTAAGGTTAACATTATAGACTTACCAGGCTTTGGTCCTACTAAGAAAGATACATGTGAAGATCTTGCTATACTAACAGGTGCTACTGTAATGAACGAAGAGCTTGGTGATGATTTAGATCTTATAAAGCCTGATTGTTTAGGTGAAGCTGAATTTACTACTACAGAGGATAGAACTACGGTTATAACTACAGTAGAAGATTTAAACGAAGATATATCTGAAAGAATAGATAATGTTGCTAAAATGGTTGCAGATGAAAAGAACGGTTACATTAAAAAGAAGTTGGAACAAAGACTGTCTATGTTATCGGGTAGTGTTGGAATTATCCGTGTTGGAGCAGACTCTAAGGTTGAACTTAAAGAAAAGAAAGACAGGATCGAAGACGCGATATACGCTACAAAAGCTGCCTTAAAAGAAGGTATAGTCCCAGGTGGTGGTATAGCACTTCTTAACGCTTCACAAAACATCGAAGCTGAAACAGAAGGCGAAAAGCTATTACTAGAATCTATTAAGTCTCCATTTAAAACTATTATGTACAATGCTGGCTTTGAAGCTTTAGGTTATCCTGAAGAGTCTGGAAAAGGTGTTAACGTAGTAACAGGTGGTGAAGTAAGTATGATAGAAGAAGGTATCATAGATCCTGTGCTAGTAACTAAGTCAGCACTTAAAAATGCAGTAAGTGTTGTCATGACTATTGTTTCTGCAGATTGTATAATTTCAAACGCAAGAGCAGATGAAGGCAGTTAATCATTACGTTATAGTAGACAAGGTTAAGACTGAGCAAAAGAAAGTTGCAGGTCTTATCATGACAGAAGACTTAGATGAAGATAACAGATATTTAAAAGGTAAGGTTGTATCTGTTGGTAATTTAATAGAATTTATAAACGATGGTGATGTTGTCTATTACGACAAGCACGCTGGCCACGGAATACATTTTAAAGATAAACTTTATTTTGTTATAAAGGCAAGTGATATTGTACTAGTAGATTAAACATAAACCATAAACTTTAATCCTTAAACACAAAATCGAAAACAAATTATTTATTAATCCTAAAAAAAAGAAAAATGGGACAAAACATGTTAGTATTTCATAACGACTCAGATTCGTCGTATGCAAATTACGCGGGGAACTTATCCTCAATGTCAATCGCTGCAACAGCGGTTACTTTAAGATTTTCATCAACTGTAGGTACCTCTGTAGCTAACGACGTTGTAGTTGTAGGTTGCGCTGCGGGTAATGAAGAATCAGTTTTAGAAGCTTTAGCTGGTGCTTTTGCTGAAGCTAGATCAGGTGTTACTATAGTTGCTGATGATAAAAATAGTAAGTATTTAATTCCAGAAATTACTGGTGTAACTTCTATTGCAATAGACAATGGATCTGGTTCGTTTCAAAACTTTATAACTGGAGCGTTTACTTCAAACGATCTAGCCTTAACGGTTGCTCAATCAGGATCATTGATTTCACTTCCTGCTAATGGGACTACAGCTAGTACTATTACTTTACCTACGGCTCCACCAGCTGGAACAAACTATTCTTTTGTAGCTGTTGCTGACAACGGTAATGCTGCTACTACTATAGCTGGTTCTTTTGACGGTGTTCTTAGCGATGGTGGTGACAACACTTCTGTTACTGGAACTACAGCTGCTGTTATTGTGGCTTCAAAGTTTAAAAAAGGTGACACGTTTAAAATTACTTTCTCAGGAGTTTCAAGCAAATATTTCTTAGAAGCTATCTTGAAGACGGCTGACGGAATCACTGTATCTTAATAACAGTTGAGATTAACTAGTCACGATTTACGTGAATTACAAATCCTAAAGTATTACAGGCTCACTAGAAAGTGGGCTTGTAAGACTTACGGGTTAACAGATGCTGATCTTGAACTCTTAATATACTTAGACTGCAAGAACAGATTTACAAGACAAGAATTTATTGATGGTACTTATACCATGAGCTGGGATAAAACTCGGTGGGATAAACTAAGAAAACTAGGCTGGATAGAGGTCTGGCGTCATCGAAATCGAACAACGATTAAATACAGCGTCTTCAAAACCTCTTTTAAATGCAGCCAACTTATAAGTAGAATATATCGCATCTTACTAGGAGAAGAAGATTTACCAGTATCAGATCGAAGCGTATTCTATAATAACAAATCATATACTGATAAGGTTTACAATAAAGCTATTGACGATATGATAAAAGACCCAAACAGATAATGGCTTTTAAACTAGGTAGTAGAAGAGGTAATACTGATAACAAGCTAACCATAGGTGGTAACAAAAATATGGTTGGTGGTATTAGAGTTGAGTTCAAAGACTTAGACGAAGGAGTTATGGGTGAAGCTCACAAAGAAGGTCTTATATATATCAGCAGTGATATAGAAAAAGATAGTGAGCAATACAACAGAGTACTACAACATGAAATGAAACACATAGTCCACATGAAGCTCGGTAGAGTAGATTATGACGATGATTATGTTTATTGGGATGGTGGTAAGTACGAAAGAAAAGACGGTTATATTAACTACGAAGGCGAGATGTATCCAGAAGGGGATATAGAATTACCTTGGGAATTTGAAGACTAAAACTATGGCATTTAAAATGGAAAGACCGGGGAACGATACAGTTGCTCCAGTGTTGAAAAAAAACAACGACAAAAAAATCCTTAAAGAATCTAACAAACGTCTTATAGCGGATAAGAAAAAAGAATTTAAGTCTGGTGATATAACTAGAAAAGATTTTAAAGAAGCTAAAAAAGAAATAAAAGGTTACACAGACGTTGATGCTGCTAAAGATCATTTTAACGAGCCTGGTTTTAAAACTGTGAAAGACGAGAGAAGACAAAATAGAATTTACAATAGAATATCTAAACTTGAAGATAAGGCTGAAAAAGCAAATAGAGAAGGTAAAAGCGAAAAAGCTCAAAGGAAGTTAGATAAAATAAGTAAGTTAGAAGATAGAGCTACTGACGGAACTAAGCTAGGCCAAGCTATTCGTAGAAAATTGAGGCCGAAACAAAAAGTTAGAAAATCATGATAAATAACTTAATAGGAGGTTTATTCGGTAAAGTCTTAGATAACGCAGAAGGTATACTTGACAAAGTAATCACGACTGACAAAGAAAGAGATGAAGCTAAGCTAGCGTTAAAATCAATAATGCTTGAAGCAGAGCGTGAGGCTTTTGCAAAAGAAGTTGAAGATCGCAAGTCTGCGCGTGACATGTATAAAGACGATGCTATTATTCAAAAAGTATTAGCAACACTATTTACTGTAGCATACTTTGGTATTACATTTGTAATGTTTAATTACTTTGTTACAAAGTCAATAGACTTAGGTGAATTTGAAATAAGCTTTATATCAACAATCTTTGGCGCCATGAGTGCTAAAGTCAATACAATAATAGACTTCTTCTTCGGTGGAAGCTCAAAGAAAAACGAACAAATAAAAGAAAAATAAAATGATTTCAAAAAATTACAAGACTAATGCGATAAGCCCTGATATAGCGCTTGGCAACTTGGTATTCAGCGCTGGCGACGTATTGTTTGATTGGACAGCATTCGAGATTCCGTTAGGAACAGTAGAGTTAAAAGATGTTTCAGGCTATATTATGGGTACTGATACTGCTTCGCAACAAGGAGAGCTATTTAATTTAATATTTGCTAAATCTATAAACGGTGCTGCCCCAACTAGCTTAGGAACAATAAACTCTGCTGTAGATTCTGTTAACACAATGTTGTGTAGAAACAATATCATAGGCTATTACAGTGTAGATTTCGGAGAGCAAGCTGACGCTGTTTTAGACTCTATGATCTCTTATAATGTTTTTGGAAGTAACTTCTCTACAGGTACTAACCCTAACTTTCAAGGTTTAGTTTTAGAAGGTGAACCTGCTGGGGCTACTAGGGCTGGATACCAAACTATATATGTAGCTGGCGTAGCTGAATCCTCATTGAACTTTGGGACAGGCGTGTTAATAGCTGGAACTCACTCCGCTGACGACTTGACTGTAGTTGTAGACGGTAATGACGCAGACGAAGTGTTTGCCGTTGGTGATGTTATATACGCTGCGAACGCTTCAAGTGGTGCTGACGCAACTGCGGATATGACTATAACTGCTGTAGCTGAAGAACTAATAACTGTTTCATCTGCTCCAGCTATAACTGATGACTTTGAAGTTGTACCTAAAAATCCAATTTCATTAAGATTTGGTTTCGAATACTAAAGATTAACAATTAACTTAAATTAAATTAAATCATGGCAAAAAGAAAAACTCCAAAAGGAGATAATATCGTTGACCTTAAACCTAAGGCAGATAAAATTACAGACGAACAACTCTCTAGGATGAGAGAGGTAGTCACTTCAATAAACAAAGCTCAAATGGATATAGGTGCAATAGAAACTCGAAAGCACGAGGCTCTTCATGCTATAATCCAAATGCAGCAAGTTATTCAAGAACTTCAAAAAGAATTTAAAAAACAATACGGTACAGACGATGTAAATATTGCTGACGGTACAATTAAATACAATGATGATAACAACGAAGCTGATAAGAAAAATAACGATAGGTAAAGACTACAAAATAGACGCTATGCATTACTCCGTAGGCCAAGAGGTCTATGGAGGGCATACTATCTGCGATATTCTAGAAGAAGACGAAAAGTATTCTATATACATTAGAAAAGGTAAAACAGTTTTACCTTGGAAAGACTTCAACAAGAATATGGCTATATCTATTGAATATAATCTAGAGTATTAATGAAAAGTCCTTATTGTTTTGTAGTGTCTCCAGCGGGAGAAAGATACAACAACTCTAAATCTTTAGGTGATAAAAAGCTAATACTAAACACTGAAGTGTATAACCATGAGTATGTTAACCGTAGAGCTACTATTATCTCTTGCCCTATTGTTGGGGATTACGATATATCACCTGGAGACGAAGTCATCGTCCACCACAACGTATTCAGAAGATGGCACAACGTGCACGGAGAAGAAAAAAACAGCAGAGCCTACTTCAAAGAAGGAAAATATATAGTTTCACCTGATCAAGTATTCTTATGTAAAGACAAGGCTATGCCTGGGTACTCGTTTGTCCAGCCTTTGACTAGTGAAGATAATTACGACGAAAGCAAAGAACACCAATCAAAAGGTGTGATAGTATATAGTGATGGTACTTATAAACCTGGAGAAGTAGTAGGATACACTCCTTTTTCTCAATACGAATTTATAGTAGAAGGTAAAAGGCTTTATAGGGTCATGAATAAATTTATTACAATTAAATATGAGCATAAAGGAAACGAAGAAACGTATAATCCTAGCTGGGCGTAAAGCTGTTGATGAGTTAATAAAAGTTGCTCAAGAGCAAATTATAACTAACACAGAGGACGATGTGTCTACTGATCGATTGAAGAACGCTGCTGCTACTAAAAAGTTAGCTATATTTGATGCATTCGAAATACTCAACCGCATACAAGAGGAAGAGAATATTCTGGAAGGAAAGACACAAGAAGAAAAAGAAAACAGAGCATTCAAAGGCTTCGCGGAAGGCAGATCGAAATGAGTTACAATCAAACACTATATAAAATTATTGAACCAGTTAAGAGAACTACTATAAGTCGACTTAACAAGAAACGTAAATGGGAATATGGATACAATAAAGAAAATGACATCATTGTTATATCAAAAACTGGTAAAATCGGTGAGATCATTGAAATACAAGGGTTGCAAGTTGCTTTGCCGTTGGAACCAGTGCAAGTGCACTCCAATGAATTAAACAAATGGAAAAGGCTTGAGTACCCTAAAGAGTTAGGTAAATTAAAAAGTATATTTGACTGGAGAAGTTACCCTGAAGAATCAAAAGAAAAGTGGTACGATTTTATTGATGATGAATTTAAAAATCGTGAACAAGGCTTTTGGTTTAGTAATAACGGTGTATCTACGTATATAACAGGTAGCCACTACATGTATCTTCAATGGAGCAAGATAGACGTTGGAGCTCCAGATTTTAGAGAGGCTAACAGACTATTCTTTATATTCTGGGAAGCTTGCAAAGCTGACAGCAGGTGTTATGGCATGTGCTACCTAAAGAATAGACGTAGTGGTTTTTCTTTCATGAGCTCAGCTGAGACTGTTAACTTAGCCACTATATCGAGTGATGCTAGATATGGAATACTATCAAAAAGTGGTGCTGATGCTAAAAAAATGTTTACCGATAAAGTTGTACCAATATCTGTCAACTATCCGTTTTTCTTTAAACCGATACAAGACGGTATGGACAGGCCTAAGAGTGAACTTGCTTATAGGGTTCCTGCAAGTAAGTTTACGCGTAAAAAAATTACTGCAAACGAAAAGCAGGAAGAGCTGGTTGGACTTGATACTACTATTGATTGGAAAAACACAGGCGATAACAGCTATGATGGAGAAAAACTTAATCTACTAGTACACGATGAAAGTGGCAAGTGGGAAAGGCCTGATAATATTCTAAACAACTGGCGAGTAACTAAAACTTGTTTAAGGCTAGGTGCTCGTATAGTTGGTAAATGCATGATGGGGTCAACGTCTAATTCGTTAGACAAAGGTGGTGATAATTTTAAAAAGCTTTACAATGATTCAGATGCTACAAGCAGAAACCGTAATGGACAGACAAAGTCTGGTTTATATTCTTTGTTTATCCCAATGGAATGGAACTTTGAAGGATTTATTGACGAATACGGACAACCTGTTTTTGATAGCCCAAGTCATGATGTACGAGGGCCACAAGGCGAACTAATAGACGTAGGTGTTGTCTCGCATTGGGAAAATGAGGTTGAAGGTTTAAAAGGAGATCAAGATGCTTTGAACGAATTTTATCGTCAGTTTCCAAGAACTGAAGAGCATGCATTTAGAGATGAAACAAAAAATAGTATATTTAACTTAGTTAAACTGTACGAACAAATAGATTACAATGATGGCTTAGGTAGCTCTGCTGTGTTGAACACAGGAAACTTTCAATGGGCCAATGGAGTTAAAGATACAGTAGTAACTTTTAATCCAGATCCTAACGGTAGATTTAAACTTAGTTGGGTTCCAGATTTTAATTTACAAAACAATGTAATAATAAAAAATGGAGTTAAGCATCCAGGTAATGAACACATGGGCGCCTTTGGCTGCGATAGCTATGATATTAGTGGTACAGTGGATGGCAGAGGATCCAACGGATCTCTTCATGGATTAACTAAATTTAGCATGGAGTCAGCTCCTGCTAATACATTTTTTTTAGAATATATTGCAAGACCACAAACCGCTGAAATATTTTTTGAAGACATACTAATGGCATTGGTTTTTTATGGCATGCCGTTATTAGCAGAGAACAATAAACCAAGATTACTTTATCATCTCAAGCGAAGAGGCTATAGAGGATTTAGTATGAATAGGCCAGACAAAATTTGGAACAAGCTTTCTGTAGCGGAAAAAGAAGTTGGTGGTATTCCAAACTCTAGTGAAGACATTAAGCAAGCTCACGCCGCCGCTATTGAGATGTATATAAACGATCACGTTGGTTTGATGAGTGATGGTAGCTTTGGTACAATGTATTTTAACGAGACGCTAAACGACTGGGCTAAGTTTGATATAAACAAAAGAACTAAGTTTGATGCTGCTATAAGTTCTGGATTAGCAATAATGGCTTGCAATAGACATTTGTATAGACCTGTTAACGTAAAAGAAAAAAAACCACTAAACTTTTCGCTATCTAAATATAGTAACGATGGTGTAACCTCTAAAATAATTAAAAATTAAATATGGCTTACAGAAACACAAACAATTTTCCAAGTCAGGTAGTACCTGATGTAGAAAAAATAAGCTACGATTATGGTTTAAAAGTTGCGCTTGCTATTGAAGGTGAATGGTTTGATAGAAACGAAGACGGAAACATAAGAGGTAACGGAAGATTTTATAGCAATAAAAACAACTTTCATAACCTAAGACTTTACGCTAGAGGCGAACAGTCTGTGCAAAAATATAAAAACGAGCTTTCTATAAATGGTGACTTGAGCTACTTGAACTTAGACTGGAAACCAGTTCCTGTTATACCTAAGTTTGTAGACATTGTAGTTAACGGTATGACAGAAAGAAACTACGACATAAAAGTATTTTCTCAAGATCCATACGGCGTGGCAAAAAGAACTGAGTATATGGAAAGTGTACTTAGAGACATGAAAATGAAAGAGTTTGACGCCGTGGCTAAAGCTCAACTCAATATGGATCTAGCAGAAAACGATCCTGAAACTTTACCAGAGACAGAGCAAGAGCTAGAACTTCACATGCAACTTACATATAAGCAAGCTACTGAGTTAGCAGAAGAGCAAGCTATAAGTGTATTACTACAAGGAAATAACTACGAACTAACTAGAAAAAGACTTTATTATGATCTAGCTGTTTTAGGTATGGCCTCTGTAAAAACAACGTTTAGTACATCTGAAGGTGTTAAAGTAGAGTACGTTGATCCTGATAGGATGGTACATTCTTACACAGAGTCTCCTTATTTTGACGATGTCTATTATATTGGAGAAGTTAAAACAGTACCTATAAATGAGCTTGTAAAAGAGTTTCCTCATTTATCAAACGAAGATTTAGAAGAAATACAACAATACAACAATAGTAGAACTTACGAATACAATAAAGGTAGAAGAGATCAAGATATAAACCAAGTTGAGGTTTTATACTTTAACTGGAAGACTTACATGAACGAAGTTTACAAGCTTAAAGAAACTGGTAGCGGTGGAGAAAAAGCTATAGAAAAAGACGATCAGTTTGATCCACCTACAGATATGCAAGGTGGCTTTGCTAAGCTATCAAGACAGGTTGAAGTATTGTATGAAGGAGCTACAATAATTGGCTCTGACAAACTACTTAAGTGGGAGATGGCAGAGAACATGATGCGATCTAAAAGCGATATGACTAAAGTTAAAATGAACTATAGTATTGTTGCTCCGCGTATGTACCAAGGTAGAATAGAAAGCATAGTAAGTCGTATTACTGGCTTTGCTGATATGATACAGCTTACACATTTGAAGCTACAACAAGTTATGGCTCGTATGGTCCCTGATGGTGTATATTTAGATGCTGATGGTTTAGCTGAAATAGATTTAGGTAATGGTACAAACTATAATCCTCAAGAAGCTTTAAACATGTTCTTCCAAACAGGTTCTGTTATTGGTAGATCATTTACTGCAGATGGTGATCCAAACCCAGGTAAGGTACCTATACAAGAAATATCAAACGGTAAAGGTGCTGGTGGTAAGATGCAAACTCTTATTGCAAACTACAACTACTACATGCAAATGATCCGTGACGTAACCGGTTTGAACGAAGCTAGAGATGGTAGTACTCCTGATAGAAACGCTTTAGTTGGCGTACAGAAACTAGCAGCAGCTAATAGTAACACCGCAACAAGACATATACTACAAGCTGGTTTATTTTTAACTGCTGATATAGCAGAACAATTATCACTAAGAATATCTGATGTACTAGAGTACTCGCCAACAAGAGATGCTTTTTTACAACAGATCGGCGTTCACAACGTGGCTACATTAGAAGAAATGTCAGAGCTACATCTTTACGACTTTGGTATATTCATTGAACTAGCTCCTGATGAAGAAGAAAGACAACTACTAGAAAACAATATTCAAATGGCTTTAGCTCAAAAGATAATAAAGTTATCAGATGCTATTGACATAAGAAATACTAAAAATGTAAAGCTTGCTAATGAACTTCTTAAAATAAAAGAAAAGAAAAAAGTAAAAGAAGATCAAGCAATGCAACAGCAAAATATTCAAGCGCAGCAACAAGCTCAGCAACAAACCGCACAGGCTCAAGCGCAGGCTGAAACACAAAAGCAACAAGCATTGACTCAGTCGCAAATACAGTTAGAGCAAGCTAAAGCAGAGTTTAGAGCAAAGACGCTACAGCAAGAAGCTCAAATAAAGAAAGACTTAATGGAAGCAGAGTTTCAGTACAATATGAAACTAAGAGCGTTAGAGGCAGAAGGCAAGGGTATGGTTGAAGATAAAAAGCAAAATCAAGCAGCGAGTAAAAAGTTTGAGTCAGCAGGTAATGATGAATTAGGGACTGGCTTGAATATGAATCAGTTTTAATTATTATATTTTATATTATGGAAGAAACAAAAGAAGTACAAGAAGAAAACGTAACTAAGGTAAGCTTGAAAAAGAAACCAGAAGAAACAGTTCACAAGGTGGACTTAAGCAAAAAAGAAGATGTTGAAGAAAGTAGAGTTGACGAGGCAGGAGTGGCTGGAAGCGATGAAGCTACCGACTCCGCACCGAAACAAGAAGAAGTACAAGCGGAAAACGAAGCACAAGAGCAGCCAGTACTAGAAGAAATTACCGAAGAAGAGCAGGGGCAAGCTGAAGAAGCTGTCGAAGAAATAATAGCTGAAGAAGCGCCTGAAACAAATCTTCCTGAGAACGTAGAGAAGCTAGTAGACTTCATGAAAGAAACAGGTGGTACTGTTGAGGATTATGTCAAGCTAAACAAAGACTATAGCGAGATGGACAATCTAACTGCTTTAGAAGAGTACTATAAAGTAACAAAACCTCATCTTGACGCTGAAGAAAGAAAGTTTTTAATGGACGAAACTTTTAGCTTTGACGAAGATGTTGACGATGACAAAGAAATAAGAAAAAAGAAAATCGCTTTAAAAGAGCAAGTTGCCGAAGCGAAAGCCTACTTAGACGGGCAAAAGTCTAAATATTACGATGAGATTAAAGCTGGTTCAAAGCTTCCGCCAGAGGCGAAGAAAGCTATGGATTTTTTTAATCGATATAACAAAGAATCTGAAGTAAGCAAGCAAAAGAACGAAAAGATTCAAAGCGCGTTTAACAGTAAAACTGAAAAATTATTTTCTGATAAGTTCAAAGGTTTTGAATATAACGTTGGAGAAAAGAAGTATAGGTTTAATGTTAAAGATGTTGATGGCGTTAAAGAAACCCAGAGCGATATTGGTAACTTTATCAAAAAGTTTTTGAATAAAGAAGGATCAATAGAAGATGCGGCGGGCTATCATAAAGGTTTATATACCGCTATGAACGCTGATGCTATAGCTAATCACTTCTACGAACAAGGTAAAGCTGATGCTTTAAAAACTTCTGTTGAAAAGTCTAAGAACATTAATATGGATCCTAGGCAAACAAACAAAGAGGTTGTAGTTGGCGGAACTAAGTACAGAGTATTGAGCGGCGATTCTTCTTCAGATTTTAAAGTTAGAATAAAAAAAGGAAGGAAATAGTTTTCTTCCATAACTTAAAAACATATTTATTATGGCAATTTCAAATCCCGGTGGAGGTCTGAATAGTGTAGCTGCTCCAGTGAGAGCTACGTTATCTTCGAACTACATCGATTTTACAAGCGGTGCAGGCAATGACTGGGCACAGCAATATTTACCAGACCTAATTGAGGCTGAAGCTGAAGTTTTCGGACCGAGAACTATCGCAGGTTTTTTATCTCAAGTAGGTGCTGAAGAGTCTATGACTTCTGATCAAGTAATTTGGACAGAGCAAGGTAGACTTCACTTATCTTATACGGGCCAAATTAACACTGCAACTGGTGAATTAACTATCCAAAAAGATATTGACGGAAACGCTTTAACTACTACGCACGGTATTAGATTAAACGACCAAGTTGTAGTAGCTACTTCTGAAGGTGTAATCAAATGTTTATGTACAGACGCTTTAGTTGGTACAGCTGATGTAGTTACTGTTAAGCCTTACGAGCATGACGAAATTGATGACTCAGCTTCGTTCTCAACAGGAACAGTAGCATGTACAGTATTAGTTGTTGGTTCTGAATTTGGTAAAGGAGCGGTAGGTCAAGGATCAGCTGCAGAAGGTGCTAAATCTGTTAAGCCACAGCACAAATCATTCAGCAACAAGCCAATCATAATGAAAGACTACTATGAGATCAACGGATCTGACGTGTCTCAAATTGGTTGGGTAGAAATAGCTGGTGAAGACGGACAGAATGGTTACTTATGGTACTTGAAAGCTGAAGGCGATACTCGCTCTCGTTTCACTGACTATTTAGAGATGACTATGTTAGAAGCTGTTAAAGGTGTTCCAGGAGCAGCTGCTGCAACTGGTACTGCTGACTCTGATCTTGACGAGTTTTTATCTGCATCAGGCGATAGCTTCGGTACTGAAGGTTTATTCGCTGCTATTGAAAACCGTGGTAATATTACTACTGGTGTTACTGGTGTTAACGCTGCTACTGATTTAGCTGAGTTTGACGCTATCTTAGCGGAGTTTGATAAGCAAGGTGCTATTGAAGAAAACATGATGTTTGTAAACAGAGCTACGTCTCTAGCAATTGATGACATGTTAGCTTCTATGAATTCTTACGGTGCTGGTGGTACTTCTTACGGAGTATTCAACAACGACGAAGACATGGCGCTTAACTTAGGTTTCTCTGGATTCCGTAGAGGATCTTACGACTTCTATAAGTCTGACATGAGATACTTAAACGATAAAGCTACTCGTGGATCTATCAACGATAGAGCTGTAGGCTTTGGTATCCGTGGTGTTGTAATACCAGCTGGTGTATCAACTGTATACGATCAAACGTTAGGTAGAAACTTAAAGCGTCCGTTCTTACACGTACGTTATAGAGCTTCTCAAATGGACGATAGAAAAATGAAAACTTGGATCACTGGATCTGTTGGTGGAAACATCACATCTGATCTAGATGCAATGCAAGTAAACTATTTATCTGAAAGATGTTTGGTTACTCAAGGTGCTAACAACTTCATGTTAATGAAGTAAGCATAATTATTAGGTCGGGGCTTCGGCCCCGATCTTTTTTTTTAATTTTTTATTATATTATATCATGGCAAAAAAACAAACACAAAAAGAGGTGGAGGCACCTGTTGTTGAAACACCGGTTGTTGAAACACCAAAACCTAAAAAAGTTGAACCTATAAAACCTTCTTGGGAAGTTAAGGATAGGATTTATTACTTAAATCAAAATAGAAGCGCTTTGTCTTATTCGATGAAGTCTTCAGGTATATATTACTTTGATGAAGACAAAGGTTATGAAAGAGAGTTAAAGTATTGTGAAAATCAAAGAACTTCATTTGTTGATGAAATGCAAGGCGACCAAAGGCTGGCTCATATTATGTTTAGAAATGGAGCTTTGTTTGTTCCAAGAGAGAAAGTAACTCTGCAAAAGCTATTATCTTTGTATCATCCAATGAGAGACAAGCTTTACAGCGAACACAAGCCTCAAGTAAGAGCTGCTGAAGAATTAGATTACTTAGAGCTAGAAGCTGACGCACTAGTATTAGCTAGAACTTTAGATATAGATAAGATGGAAGCTATAATGAGGGTAGAGTTAGGATCTAAGGTATCAGACATGAGTTCTAAGGAGCTTAAGCGAGATTGTCTAGTGTTTGCAAAGAGAAATCCTCTTTTATTCTTAGAGCTTGTTCAAGATGAAAACGTAGAGCTTAGAAACTTTGGTATTAAAGCTGTTGAAGCTGGAATTATTAAATTATCTAAAGATCAACGATACTTTATGTGGGGATCAAATGATAGAAAAATCATGACAGTTCCTTTTGACGAGCACCCATATTCTGCTTTAGCCGCTTGGTTTAAAACAGACGAAGGTATGGATATATACTCTAACATAGAAAAGCAACTAAGTATGTAATTACTTTATAGGAGAGTAGCCACTCTTTATAGGGTGGCTACTTAACTATAAAAGATAATTATATGGTAAGTGTAGATACAGTATACCAACGTGTACTGGCGTTAGCAAATAAAGAACAAAGAGGTTATATAACTCCGCAAGAGTTTAACCTTCTAGCGAATCAATCGCAGATGGAAATATTCGAAGAGTATTTTCACCACTTAAATCAATATCTTAGAAACCCTGGTAACGATTCGAGTTACTCAGACTCTGTTGACTACATTCAAGATAAAATATCTAGGTTTTTAGTTGATTCAGATACAATAAACTTTACTGAAGCAAAGACTAACGGGCACATATTGCCAAACAGTAGTCTTATGTATAGGCTAACTAGAGTTAGTGCTGGCACGGATGTTCTTAGTCCTACGGCCCAGCAAGTTACTTTTAAAGATTTTAAAAATCAAGCTAGAGCAGTCTATGCCGCGCAAGCGCACGACAACTCACCTATATATGTTCGTATGTTTAACGATAGCGCAGGAGGACCAGCGTTCACTGATGACAATGTAAATCTAATAAAGGTTTATATTAATTCTAGTCAACAATTTACAGGCACTATATCAATAGGGTACATACGAGTGCCTAACAAGGTTAACTGGGACTATGTTGTAGTAAATGAAAAAGCCTTATACAATGCTAACGGAGCATCAAATTTTGATTTGCATCCGTCTGAAGAAACTAATCTAGTATATAGAATACTTATGTTAAGTGGTATAACTATTAACAAGCCTGGCCTTGCTTCCTTAGCTAAAGCTGAAGTAGCAGAGCAAAGCAATAATGAAAAATCATAATGGGACAGTACAGCAACTCAACGATAAGCAATTACTACAACATTTCTTCTAATCACGGCTCTTATCAATACCAAACTTTAGATGCTTTGGTAAGCACGTTTTTAATGATATACGTAGGTGAAAACAAAATAATATCAAAAGCTAACAGGCAAGATGTTTTCTTTTTTGGTCGTAGAGCTTTACAAGAAATGAACTACGATGTTTTAAGATCTAAAAAGACTTGGGAGTTTGATCTTGATAATAGGATGTATATACCAATGCCACACGATTTTGTTAATCATACAGATATTTTCTGCGTAGACGGATCTGGTATAAAGCATCCTTTGTATCCAGCTAGAGATACTCAAAATACTTTTAGACCTCAAGTAAAACAAAACGAAAAAGCTACTGAAAGAGATACAGACGAGTGGTGGGAAACTGTTAACGAGCCAGCCGTAGGAGATGTAGTTGTTACAGGCTTAATTCAAGAAGACTCTGTTACTACAAAAAACTTTCAAAATACTTCTAGCAACGAAGATCAAGTTGCTGACTTTAACTACAATGACGGGCACGCTGAATTTGCTTTAGGGCAAAGATTTGGAATAGAACCAGAGCATGCTCAAACAAATGGTAGTTATTACTTTGACTATGCTAACGGTCACATATACTTTAGCCCAGGTCTAGTTGGTAAAACAATAGTTATTGATTACATAACAGACGGCTTAGCTGATGATGGAGATGCACTAGTACCTAAGCTAGCTGAAGAAGCTTTTTACAAATGCGTTTCTTACAGTATAGTATCTACAGGATCAAACTATAGTCCAGCTACAATTCAAATGCTAAAGAAAGAAAGATTTGCAGAGCTAAGAAAAGCAAAGCTTAGATTATCAAATTACAAAACTCAAGAGCTTACTCAAATTATGAGAGGTAAGTCTAAATGGATAAAATAAAATATGCCAGAATTTAATAGAAATTTTGCTAAGGGCAAAATGAACAAAGATCTTGATGAGCGTCTTGTTCCTGCGGGTCAATATAGAGATGCATTAAACGTACAGGTTTCTACTTCTGATGGTAGTAATGTAGGTTCTTTGGAAAATATTCTTGGTAACACAGAGGTTTCCGTGAATATTATACCTGAAGGTGGATATTGCGTAGGATCAATAGTCGACAACGAAGTTAACTGCATATACTATCTAGTAGCAGGAAATGAGTTTAACCACGCAGATGGAAATGTCTTGCAAAAAAACTATATAATAAAATACAATATAGACGAAAACAATTTTACGTTTGTTTTTGTAGATATTTACAAGGTTACAACAAATTTAATTAGCTTTGGATTACTTGAAGGACTTGGAATTCCTCAAGTAAAAGTTTCTAGCTCGTTTGGTATAAGAAAAGGGATGAGCTCTTCAGGCATTGAAGTTCAAGCTGTAGATATTGGCGAAGGAAATAGCTTGCTTCACGATAACGAATCTTTCGCAGCTGCAGCAGGGCTAATAACATTTACATCAAGATCTGTTTTAAGCTTTAATAGAAACACAGACATAACAGCTATAAACATAGTTGAAGACTTATTAATGTATACGGACAATGTCAATGAGCCTAAGACCGTAAACATAAAAAGATCTATATTAGGTACTGGATCTGACAACGACGCCTTAAACATTAGTGCTAATAACTCTGGAGACTACCACACAAGACTTGTTAGTAGAAGAAAAGATGGTAGCTTTGTTGACGACGGGTTTGAGGTAGTTACAAACTTTAGTATTTTAGACTCTGACGTTCCAGTGTACTCTGAGCTAGAAAACAATACTACAATAAGAAAAAGTCCTTTAGCTCCACCTACCTTAAGGATGTCAGCAAGCTCTGATAATAGAAGTCTAAGAGTTGATTCACCATATAATCCAACAAGCGTTACTGAAACTCCTGGAGGTCCAGATGGTGGAAGTGTTACTTTAAACAATCCTTTTATACAATTAATTGGGCCATTTGGAGAAGGTTCAACGCAGTTTCCTACCAGCGTAGTTGGAACTGGAGCTACTATAGAAATAGTTTTACAAGAAGAAGTTTCATTTGAAGCAGGAGACTTTATATTGATAACTTCGGATACCTCTCAAAACCCTCTTTCTTTTACAGACTTTGACATTAGAGCTCAAGTATTATCTGTAGATCCTAATGACGCAAGCATTTACACTATACAAATAACAACTATAAATCCTGAGTTAGGTAACTCTGCTAGCTTCTTTGTTATACTAGAGCAGAGCAATTCTTTGTTTGAGTTTAAGTTTCCAAGATTTTCTTATAGATATAAATATGTAGACGGTCAATATTCGCCGTTTGCTCCATTTTCTGAGATAGCATTTTTACCAGGTCCGTTTGATCATTATCCTAAAGAAGGTTACAACTTAGGTATGGTTAATAGGCTTAGAAGTCTTAGAGTAGAAAACTATGCTCCACACCCTAGTGAGAGACCTAAAGATATAACTGAGATAGACGTATTATACAAAGAAGACAAGTCTACAACTGTATATACAGTAAAAACAATAAAGCAGTCTGACGGACAACCTCTTTGGCCTTTAGAGCTAGGCTTGGCTGGTTATAGTGTTGGTGCGGGAAGTGCAGTTAACGATGGGCTACCATTTAGAGGTAGTTTAAAAATAGAGTCAGAGTTAATACACGCTGTAGTACCTGCTAATCAATTGCTAAGACCTTGGGACAACGTTCCAAGAAAAGCGCTGGCTCAAGAAGTTTCTGCTAATAGATTAATATATGGTAATTACATACAAAACTACAATGTTGTAGATGTTAGTAATAACATAGTAACGCCTGAACTTGGGTTAAGTTTAAACGTGTCTAGCTACGCAGACTTAGGGACTCAAATAGAAACACCTACTAAGTCTATAAAAAGCCAAAGAACATATCAGTTAGGTGTCGTTTATAAAGATGAGTTTGGTAGAGAAACACCTGTTCTTGCAGACAAAGAGGGTGGATCAATATCCATAGCTAAAGAGTTTTGTAACGACTCTACTTCTTTTGTTTCTTCTATTAAAAATAATGCTCCAGCTTGGGCTAAGTCGTTTAAGTTTTTTATAAAAGAAACTTCTAACGAGTATTACAACATGGCAATGGATCGCTGGTATCATGCTGAAGATGGTAATATATGGATTTCATTTGCATCATCTGATAGAAATAAAGTAGACGAAGAAACTTTTTTAGAATTAAAAAAAGGTCACGACAGCCCTATACCAGTAACAGAGCCTGCCAGATATAAAATACTAGCTATAGAAAACGAAGCTCCACAAGATATAAAGTTAGATAGAGACACACAAGGAACTTTAACTAACGGAACTTACGATACTATTTTAAACGCTTTCTTTGGAACTACTGGTCAAGGATTTCCTGTGTCAGATGGTAATTTTGTTACGGTTAGAGCAAATGAATTTAACTCAACGTTTGATGTAGAATCTGCTGCTAACGTAATTTCTAGAGCTTCAGAGTGTAGTTTAAAGTTTCAAACTATAACCGGTGGCAGAACTAAGTACTATAAAATAATAGATATAGTTGGACCTAACAACGAGTTTGGTGGAGCTGGTGACGGATATAGAATAACTATTGAAGGTAAGTTTGACGACGAGGTAGATTCTATTTGTGGAGGATCATTTGCTAATAGAACACCAGGACTACAGTTAGTAATAACTCACGATGAATTTGAAGACAAACCAGAGTTTGACGGTAAGTTTTTTGTTAAAATATTTAGAGATGCTACTGTAGAGCAGTTTATAATGGTAACTAACGATAACGACTTAGTCGTGATAAGAGGTTATGATATGAAATATCTACACACTTACGACATGCATACCGGTGGTACGGCGGGTTTAAAAAACACAGACAACGA
>VMHT01036138.1_pt1 | contig 19660 bp, 21 predicted proteins | sample 4693611 | NCBI WGS metagenome assembly VMHT01 (sample SAMN12280063, study PRJNA550983) | marine metagenome | isolation source: seawater sampled from same location over 5 years 0.02-0.2 micron viral filtrate | place: USA: collected off the coast of southern California halfway between the port... ...
CAAATGTAGGATATATCCCCACACCACCGGAATCCATTTCACCGTCTTTTATTAGGTTTATTACTATATCTCTTACTTCTAAAGAAGTCATGCCCGAAACTATGATATCGGCAGCTGTAGCTAATAGGTGTTGTGATCTTTTTGCGCCTCCACATTTTTTATTATAATCAGGAGTTCTATAACCAGACATTATCGTAATTGGTCTTTGTATGTGATTTCTTAATATCTGCAGATTTTTTGCAAGTTTCTTTACATTCTCTATAAGGTCTTCTGGAACATCAGTTCCATCTTTACATCTAAACTCATGAAGTGAAAAGTTTTCTTCTAGTTTCATTTTTGTTTTTTATCCCGATAATAAAATAGAACCCAGAATACAGTGGTCCAAAATAGTATATCACCAAGCTCCATAGTATAACTAGTTTTATACATAGAAAAAAGTTGGTGGAGGTGGCGGGAGTCGAACCCGCGTCCAGAACATCTCAAATAATACGTCGTTCACAAGGTTAGTCTTGTTTTAGTACAAGACAACTATTAAGTAGCAAATATATCGAAATATAAAGTAACAAGTCTAGATGTTGGATTAGGAAGGTATCTAGAAAACCCTCTCAAGGATTAAGCAGCTAATGCAAAATCCTCGAAATTTTCAACGTCATCGTTTGCGTTTATAAAGTTAAGTGTTTTTACTGTGGCCTCACTCACACAGCCTTGCACGTATTATTATCCATACCCTGTCGAAACCTGGTCACCCCCATATTATTTTGTATATTTTTTGTAGTAAACCCCACCTCAATATGAGGCGGGATCCACATTTCGGACATCTAGTTAGAAAACTAATATATTCGGTCCACTTGGTTCTTTTCCAAGAGTGTTTGCATTTCAAGCATTTCATATTTAGCAGCAGCCGCTTTCGCATGCGCAGCAACCACAACAGCAGCAGCAATGCTTTGGATTGAAAAGATTTATAAGTCTATGTAATACACCTTTCATAGTAGATTTCTCCTATTATTGTTTTACACTAAAAATAAACTACTTTGACTCTTTTACAAAATTTTCCCACTTCAACTCAGCTTCACGTAAAGCCGCAGCTCGTCCCATCCCCATACCTTTTGGCTGAGCATATTGAGCATATTTTTCGTCTGGATCTGTTGCTCTCTCTTCATCATCTAGTTCCATTTCCAATGAAGAAGCCTGCCATGAGTTAGCCATCATTACAAGTTTATTTCTTAAATCCTCAATACTCATCTGCAAGAGTTCATCCATATCACCAAAGTGGTCGCGAAAACCAGTCAATTCTTTTGAGTAATCTCTAATTTGGTCTATAAGCATGTCAATTAGTTCTAAAGAATCGTCAGCATTAGTGTCTGGATCTATTGTCTCTTTTAGAAAATATCTTGGATCTATTTTCTTTTTATTCTGTCTGTTGAACTTTGGCATTATTTACCACCTCCAAAAACTTCATTCAATCTAATTAGTCTCAAGGTATCTTCTGGGCTATCCACGTTGTACCACTCAAAGGCAATGTCAGTTTTTTGAAGCTCTCTTACGATGCCCCAATCATTACCCCCAGGAAAACACCTATCTCCAACAAAAACAACTTTTGTTGCTCCTGCATTATCTAAATAGTTAATAACTTGTCCTTTATCTTGACCTTGTTCGATAATATCTATAGATATACTCCCGCCTACAGTTGCCTCTAATGTTGGAAACTGTTTATTGATAAAGTTTGCAATCTTATCTCTTTCTCTATGAGTCTTGTCCCATTGATTATATTCATTTCTCTGGTTCATTGTCGCGTTTCTGCCAACAATGCTAAAATTTAGCATTCCTGTTCTAAATTCTAAATGTCTTCCGCACCTATATTCAAAGTTAGAATTTTGCAAAAAGCGTTGCAGACAATCTTCAAGCTCTTGAGACACTTCAAATTCAGATTTATATATTATTGTCCCATTATTGTTTCTAACTTCGTTTGCCATACAACAAAAAGAATATTTAAAAACAGAAAGTACATCAGATGGTATTTGCTCCTTTGTTTTTGAAAAGTCTGAACCTGTTGCAATTATACACTGCTTATCTTTTGACCAAAGCCTGAACTCGTTTATAAAGGACGTATTCATATACTTTCTTGGTTCTGTCAGTGTGCCATCAACATCAAAAATATAACATATCTTATTTTTATCAATTTCTATCATTTTTATCTCCAACATTTATTTTATATTTTTTCATATAATTCATAAGACCAAATTTGTCAGTCTTTAACATTACAGATGCATCTTTTTGGTTTTTAGTTTCAGATAAAGCGAAAAGAACAAATGCTTCTTTACAAATATCAGGAAGCATTTTCATTATTGGAAAACCAAGTAGTTTACCATTTAGGCTAGCAGCTATAGCATCAAGTTTTAGATATATAAGTTCTTCTAGTGTTAGAAGTTTTACTCTATTTAAGAAATCTTTATTTATCTTCTTTTCTTGTAGAAGTCTCTTTTTATAATCAAAATTTTGATTTTTTGATTTGTATTTAGAACCTCTAAACGTGTTATCGAATAACATGCTGTCCTTTTCTGCCGAACCCAACCACCTCAACTAAAATAGCACATTATATTTTGAATATCAAGTATTATTTTAGACTGCTTGTTTTGCCTGTTCATACTCGTCGTTTGTTGGCTCTTCAACTGACTTTGACATCTCTCCATCCCACTTATCAAAATAAAGCTTTAGATTTGCAATTAGATAATCATAAAACATTTCTTGATCTTCTGGATTGTCGAGTTCTGCATAGTAATCTACTATTGATTTTTCAATAGTTGGGTACACGCGCTCGGCCTTGTTTCTACCAGTTGTATCAGCTCCAGAAATAGGAGTCATAGTCTCTTCTTCTTCTGGTTCGACAGTCTGTTCTTTCTCAGACCCATCAGATGCATCTATCATCTTCTCTATATCTACCGGGTCCGTATCAATACCTGAAACATCTATTCCAACACTTTCAGATACTTCATTTTTTTCTGGAGGCTTCATGTCATTCAGTCTCACAGGTGCTAAAGTATCTTGTGTCCATTTTATTATATGAGCTCTAAATGATGTTTTTTGATCTTCGTTTGTAGTTAGAGTCTTATATATGCCTCTAAGGGTGGAAAGAACATTTGTATTTTTAAGCAGATCCTTTAGAGTGTTAATGCCAGTATTATCTGAAACATCCACAGTTGGGTCCTCTGAAGATGCTTCTGTTAGTATCATGTTTCTTAGATTTATTCTAAGAGTATGTTCTTGAATAACGTAATCAATAAGATTGTTTGATTCTTTTTGTTTGTTATTAAAAAACTCCTTAAGGCCGATTCGAATAGTTTTTCTTAGTTGTTGTTCTTGTTCTTTCAATTCTTCATCCTCTTTTTTTCCAAGTGGTGCAGCATATCCAGCGACATTGCCGGCGGCCATTGAACTCATCTCTTCTATTTCTTCTTGCTCTTCTGCTAAAAAAGCATTCGAAACATCTTTAGGTCTATCAAGGTGAAAACCTCCACCATGTTTTGTTAAATCTTTGCGACCCATATCTAAATAGGTTGCATGTGCCTTTGATAGTCTTGACTTCATAGATTTTTGAAACTTACCACTATCAGGACTAGCTTTTGGAGCTTTTTGTGCTCTAAAATCTTCTTGTAGCATATTTTCTAAACTTTTTTCAATCATCTCGCGAAGTCCATCAGCATCAAGCTCTGGTTCCTCTACTTGGTCTTCTTCTGGCTTAACTGAGTCTGCTGGGTTCATGCCTAAGATGCCCAGAACTGCTTTTGCGTCTTCTGGTCTCGGTACAAAATCTTTTAAAAGTTCTAGACCAACAGGGTCTTCTGCTGCCACATCTATAATAAACCTCATATCTGAAGCATGATAGTCAGATACATCAACAGTAGACTTTGTATTGGAAGGGACACGAGAGCCGATATGTGGATTGTTTTCTAAAGTCTGCAGGTATTCTCCACTATGCTTGGCTGAAAGGTCACAGACTAATATTTCTATATCTAAATCTTCTCTTGCTTTAGAGACTATAGTTTCGTATCTTGTCTTATCGTCTTCTTTGTCTCCACAACCCAATATAACTGTTGCCCCTTTTGGTGCAATCAAGTCGTTACCTGGTTCTGGTTCTTTCATAACAAAATCATAAGTAACGCCAACTGGACTAGCGGAGGGAGATTGAATAACTTGAGTCTTTGGCCCTGCTGCAGATTTATCTAAAAATGCTCTCCAAATTTGTTCTGCATGGTCAGCATCTACAACTTTACCAGACATGGGAAGTTGTCTACCGCCTTTAAGTGGTCTTGATATAACCACAACAACTTTATCTGCGACTGCTGCTAGTTGTTCTACCATATTTAGGTGACCTTTGTGAGGAGGCTTGAAAGCACCAGGGACAACAGCAATGCTAGAAGGCCCAGTTTCGGCTTTTACGGGCTCTTCTCCTGTTTCTCGACTATCGATAGGTCCAAACCGGTTAAAGCGCTCCATACCCAAGATTTGGTTGGTTGGAGCGAAGTTTCCTGTGAACTTATAAGTCGCGCCGTTAAAATCAAACACAAAACCCTCGGATGGAGTATTGATACCTCCAACGTCTTTAAGCTTTATCATTTGTTTTTCTAGTTCGGCTTGTGCTCTTTCATTATCCCCGTTTCTAATCCTAGAAATAGTATTCTCTACTTCATCTTGAAGAAATTTGATTTGCTTATCATTGTTGCCAATAAAAGAAGAATCAATACTACCGACCATTGCAACTGAAAAGTCATGAAGAACTCGTTGCAAATCTAATGTATACTTGGAGTAGTTAAAAGACTTAACATATGCTGCAATATCGGATGCTAATTCTGGTGGTGCACCGCGCTTTACATCATTAACACCAGGAACTTTACCACCAGGACCTGGAATTTTCATAACTCTCTGCAGGAGCATTCTGCTCTTATTGTTATCTAAATTAAATTGGTCTATTTCTGGTTTTACTTGTCCAATAACATAATCATTAATTGTATCAGCATCAGAAACGCCGATATCAGACATTAGATTACTAACTTTCTCCATAGTATCTCTTAAGACAGATTTATCTTGTAGAGGTGCTAGTTTTCTAACGGGGTTTGTTTCGACAGAAAAGACGCCTGGGTCATCAGTAGCAGAATCAACCAAACCTCTTTCTAAGACTTCGAAACTAGGAGTAACATCTTGTCCAGTTGCTTTTCCTTCATTTCTGTCAAACTCTAGATGCCCTACTCGATGGATAAGTAAAGTTTTCTTATCATAAGGAATAACATTTGTTGTGCCTTTGCCTCTCGGGTCTCCCTCTGGGGCATCAGGGCTACCAGGGTTCATAACTTCAGTATTGAAGTAATAATTGGTATCTGGGCCAAATATACTTTCTTGTGTATCAATATCAAACTTTTTAACTTCGTCTTCGAAAGCTTCTAATGCTTCAACAAAACTGTATCGGAGCGCTTGGCTTGGGTGGTTCGCGAAAAAAGAATCCAATTCATCAGCATCAAGGCCGCCCTGCTTGAGTTGGCCTTTGTTTCTCGCAGCAACTGCTCTTCCAGTCTTTACATTAAAGGAGAGGAAAATGTTTTGACCATCAGTTTTCTCAGTTCCTGAAATTTTTCCGTCCGCGGCCATTTGCAAGAGTTGTTTTAGTTCACCAAAGGTCATTTCACCATTATCGTATATGTGGTTCATATGCCCGGCAACAGCGCCCTCTAAAAGAAGTTCTTTTTTCACGGTTTAGGTTTCCTTATTTAGTCCAGAGTTTCTTCAGTTTGTCAAAAATCTGTTCATTTCTTTTATTGAACCTTGATTCGTTAAGAGCCTGTTCCTGTTCAGGTGTTTGGATTTTTGATTCCTTCATTTTTTTAGCAATGTGCTTTCTTAGTTGTGGGGGAACTTTACTCAAATCTTTATCAGATTCTTTATCATCCTCATCACTTTCTGCTTCTTTTTTATCTTGTTGAGCCTTGGAAATTGGCTCTTTTAGATCACCATCGCCATCCACATCGGGAAAATCTGGCTTTGCTGCTTCTTCTAAGTCTTCTTCGTCTCTTTTACCGCAGTAGGCCTCGTCAATATCATCATCTTTCTTATAAGCCGCATGAGTATCTCTTTTGTGGTGAGCTTCAGCTAGGGAAGCATTAGTGACCTGTATATCTTCTGCCGCTACATTTTCAAGAATAGTTCCATCTTCAAGCTTCATGTCATAGTGGCTGATAAAACCATTTTCATCTGGAGCGACGTGCTGAATTGCTTCTGCCATGGCGATGCTTCCGTTGTGATCGACTCCGCCATGATGAATGCAGTAATGACTATCAGAAAAAGCACCCTCTTCGATATCTTCGTTTTCTCGAACTCTGCGTGCTCTTTGTTTTGCTAAAGCAGCCTCAAGTCCTTTCTTCTCTTTAGCCATTTCAGCTTTTTTATGGGCCTTCTCTTTGTCTTTAGCTTTTTGATTGTGTGCGGCTGCTTCTTTGTCTTTTACTACTTTTTCTCCTAATCTTGCCTCAAGAATTTTCCCAATGAGACCCCTAAGTTCTTTTTTTGATATCTTAATCATTTTCTTATTCTCCTTTAATTGATTATTTTTTTGTTGCATCGAGACTTTTATCCGATCCTCCCAGTCACGAAAGCATAAGTTTCCTTTTTCGTATGCTTCTCTTTCCATTTCTCTCATATGTTTGTTTTGTTGAGCATAATCGATACCCATCTCTCCAAATTTATCAGGACTTAGATCACCACGCAAGTTTTGACAATGATGTACAAGCTCATGAGCAAAAGAACGAAGTATATCCTTTGGGTGTCTGCCGGTTGTGAAAAGAGTGATTGATTTTTCATTTGGATCATAGTATGCGGTTTTTCCAAAAACATTTTGAGCATTTTCTTGATCCTGTTTCAGAAAAAGCTTTGGAGGCTCTTGAAATTGAAGTCTTTTTTGCGCAAAATTTTGCAGACTGTTGATAAAAGGTTGTAAGCTTTGCATTTATAGTTCCCAAAATAAAAAAACAACTATAAATAAGTAGTTTTAGTATTTTTCTTATCCAAGAAAAACCCTATATCGTGATTCAGTTGTCTGACCTCTAATATTAAAGGGGCCTTTTATAGAAAACTTATAAGGCAAGACGTCAGTTGCTTTATAAGCTGCAGCACCTGTGGTGCCACCAGCAAATTTGCTACTATTTTGAACAGTCATGATAAAATCGTCAATAGCAGTTCCAGTAACAGATGTATTGCCGCTTGGCCCTGCAGATGATTGTTGAACCCTAAATGTCTGTGGGGAGGATCCTCCAAGATCTGTAACAACTATAGAGCCGTTATGCCCATTACTATGCTCAATTGCAGTTTTTAGTTCTGCGGCCGCCGCATCTCCACCTGAAGTGATCTGAACTCTAACCCTTCCAGATCCATCGATTGTACCAGTGGCACCGTCACCATCGTCATCAAAAATATAAGTTTTTGCTACACCGGCAGCATCCGTAAAAACTACTGTTTTACCGTCAACCATTGAAGCTATTTGTTGATCAACTTGATAAATTGTTGTAGCAGCTGCATCTGCTGTATCATTACCGGGATCTCTTACTGTGTTTTGTGAAATAGATGCAGAGTGATTTGTTATAATGTAATCATTAGTTATACTTATCTCTGACATAATTACCTCGATGATAATGCAGAGGGTGTCTGCGGCCTGGTTCTAGTAAAACTCACAGCGTTTTTCATGGTTTTTACAGCGTAATCATCTTCCTTTCTCTTGTTATAGAAATCGCTCATTCTACTTTTGGCTTCTTCATAGTTTCTTGAATTTTTTATTTTTCTAGCAAAGCGTGTCGGGCCCATATTGTATGCATATAAGGCTAAAAATATTTTTTGTTGTTCCGTTAGTTTATTGTAATCTATTTTCGCATCATTCGCTTTCATCGCATTTGGCACCAAATTATCAATTAAATGTCTCATATATTTTGTACCACCTTCAATACTTTGTCTAATATCCTTACGATCAGTTACGCCCATTTCTTTTGCTGTTGCCGGCATAAGTTGTGTTAAGCCTAGGGCACCTTCGCTGGATTTGACCTCGGGTCTGAACGTACTCTCGGTGTTTATTAGACTCATCATCACAGATGTGTCAATATTATATTTTTTAGCTTCTTTATCTACAATAGGATAAATTTCATCAGGTGATACTTTTTTATCTTTAGAGAGCTTTATATTTGTGGTGGGTTTATCTTTTTTATCGCTGTCACTATCAAAATACTTTTTAAATTTTTCAAATTTATTTTTAAATTTTTGAAGTATATTTTCCTCCTCCTCCTCTTCCTCTTCTTCTTCGGGCTTTATATCAAATTCAGTGGAGTATTGAAGCGGTTCTTTTGTCGGGCCTTGATCAAATCCAAAACCCTCTTTTTCACTAATTGTTCGAAATTTTCTCCAATTTTCAAAAATTAGTTTATATTTATCGTCTTTAGTCATACCGTAATTAGATTAAATATACTCTTTATCTCCTGAAAAAAAGAGCTGTATGTTTTCATTAACTTCTGAGTGGAGCTTTGCTTCGATCCAAAACTCCATATCGTCTCTGCTCTTGAATTCTAAAATATGGGGACCATGATAGGCATGCCACTTACCAATAACATCTAGTATATCCATTTTATTTATAACAATTTTATTTACGCCATTTATTCTAGAAGCCATTTTCAATAAATCAAAATCCATCCAGTTTACCTGCCTTGGTCTACCTGTGGTTGATCCAAATTCTTGACCTAATTCTCTTATTTCATCAAATTCTTCGTATGGACCCTCAAAATCCTTTGCACCCACATAAGTTTCGTAGATTTTTGCAACACCCCAAATATTTCGTATTGCACTTGGAGGAACACCATTTAGAAGTGCAGAACCCGCCGTACAATGAGAAGAGGTAACATAGGGATAGTCTCCCCAATCAACATCAAGGCCAAAGCCCTGTGCGCCTTCAAAAAGAATTTCAATATTATCAAATTCTTCGTTTTCATAAAGTTCTAAGTATATATTTGTTAGATAATTGCTAAGTCTTGGGTCGTCAACGGCCCGGACGCCCCTACGACCATACTTATCTCTATAAGCTGGTCCATTCCCTCTTTTTGTTGTACCAATCTCTTCATCTTTTCCATCTTCTGCTCTGTGAAAATCTGTAATGATATGAGCATTGGTGGCAACTTTTACTAATTCTTTTGCTGGGATACCAGCTTCTTCTAGCTTTTCTATCTCTTCCAGAAAGGTGTCCACATGAACGACACACCCAGGACCGATGATGGATTTTATACCAAAAAATACCCCACAAGGAATGTGGTGTGTAATAAACTTTTCACCTTCATGGTATATGGTGTGCCCTGCATTACAGCCCCCATTATATCTTATAACATGTGTATAGTCATTATCTCTGCAGAGTGCATGTGCGACTTTACCTTTGCCGCAATCTCCGTATTGAAGGTCGACAACAATATCAGCAATCATTTTGAATCCTTTTATGAGGGGTTATAAAATGATTATACTTTATTGTTCCATTTCGTTTAATAGCTTTCTTCCCATCTTTGGGTTTTTGGCTGTCGCTTTTGCAAGATTTTCAATCTTACTCACTCTTTCGGTAAGCTTGTTCGTCCTGTGTAGAAGCAGACCACAGAACAATAAGTTGATAAAGATCAACCCTAAATCAAAATATTCATACATCTTCAGTTTCTCCCCATGGTGCTGGACCATCTGGATCTAGAAGGTCTTCTAAGCCATACTTTCCTTCAAACTCCATATGTTCTGAGTCTTTGTTTGAATTAAAGTAATCTTTTATGTAAATTTCTTGTATTGACATCATCCTATCATATGAATCAATTTTTATATTTGATAGCTTTTCAAGGTATTTTGAGTTTCTAAGCATCTTGAACGCAAGATTCTCTGGTGAGTATACACCCTCGTCAGAAAGTCCCGCAGAGCGCATGTTTGCTATCTTAGATTTTATTTTTGTGGCATATTGATACGCATCTAGATGTTTACCGTCTTCATATAAATCATCAACGTGATCAATTGATTTTGCAATCATTTCAGCTTTTTTCTCTGCTGTTTCTAAATCAATTTCAGGTTTCATTTTTTCAGGCTCTGAAATCCACTCTTCTTTCATAACTGACCAAATCCCAAGTGACTTATGTGGCTCGTTTGTATCTTGGAAATAAAGCTCAACTTCATGTCCACGGATCATAATATCATGTGTTTTATTCCAATTTATTCTAGATTGATCCAACATTCTCTTTACTAATTCAAAATTTTGATCAATATCTTCAAAATCAAATAAAATATGAAGGTCGATATCAGAAAGACGGTGCCAATTATATGAAGCAGAGGACCCTGTGATTACTATATCCTTTATTTGTGCAACAATTTCCATATTCTTTATTATATCTTCTGCTATAGCCTTAAGTTGTGATTGAACTTCCGGATCAATTTCCATATCTGTCCATATTTTTGGATTCAATTTATCTTTTGGCTTTAGAAGTCCTGAACTTTTTAGTTTTTTGTTTTTTATCGATAATTTAATCATTCTTTGTTTTTACCCTGATCATATCTCAAATATCTATTATTATAACTGAAGACTCTTCCTCTTCGTCCTCTTGATTTTTTTCTGGAAATATGATATACTCATCTTGTATTTCAAGTTGAATACTAGGACGATTGTCCTCTTCTACCTGATTCTCTTTCTCTTTTTCCTTTATCAAAAGGTCTAAAATAAATTTAAAATAATCTCTCATAGTGTTAATTAGGGAGATCTTCAAGGTCTGTTCTTAGATTTTCTAAATTATCTGTCAATAACTTACCACCAGTATATATTTGTATGTAGGGATAGTCTTCATACGCTTGTAAAACATCTGATACATAAAAGCAGTCTCTGATATCATCTAACAGGACTGTCAACACTTTACTGTCATAAAGAACAACGTTATTTAGTTCAAATCCAGATTGTCTAAGTATGTCTAGATAATTTGTTGCGTCCCATATAACTACCACGTTGTCTTCTGGGTGCATTGTTTCAACCCATATATCAATCATATCTTTATAAGAAACTGTAAATATAGATGGGCTAAGCAGACGTCTCTCTTCTTTCATTTTGAATGCCTATCTGCTACCGTCTGAGAAGCCCAAGCATTTGGTTTTAGCTTACAGTCAAATCCATACCCTTGAACATATCCCTTTAGCATATCAGAAAACTTAGAAGTTCCATTTTTTGTTCCAAAGGGAGAGACATCTAGGTGTAATTCTATGTTATTTGGCAGTATTTGAAATGTATTCATAAAGTATTCAGCTAGTTCAATAGATCTTCGAACTTCTTCAGTTATTCTTGTTGAGAGGATATTATATTTTTTTGTTGGCGTATAATCTCTATATAAAAAGTATTTACCACCTTTATTTTTAGTCAATAAGCAAACAGCGGTGACAAAGCATGTTCTTCTTTTTGTAAAAAATGAATCAGATCCAATAAAAATTTTATTATTTGTAGAGTGATTTAGAACGTTTTTACAAACTTCATCAAAAGTTATATTGTTTCCTGAACCAGAAAGCCATTTTTTGTTTGATAAGAGAGTCATATCTCTTTATACCATTTCTTTTTCAGCTTTTTCCATCTTCTTTAAGATTTCTGAGCCTACTGATTGATTTTGACCTGCAAGGTCAAGAACATCCTCAAAAAGCTCAAGATCTTTTACTAATATTTTTGCTAAAGAAATAGCTCTTTCTTTGGTCTTATCTTGTACAATCTCTAAGCAAAACTTTTTCCAAGTTTCAATATAATCTTCTTTTGGTTCTTCACTATCTCCAGACTGGTGGCTATAAGGATATTTTCCATATACTCTGTCGATAAATGCTTCCTTTATAAGTTCCTTTACATCATCTTTATTCATAATTTTTGATTCCCTTTGTCTTGTAGGTTGGTCAGCAACTGCAGTCGTGTTAGGTTCAGCAATAGAACTTTTAAGATCAGCTGGTACTTGCTTAGCATAAGCAGTATCTTTTTGCATTCTAATCTTAGTTTCATTGGCTGAAGAAATTAAATCTCTATCAAATTTTGTTTTAGGGTTATCTTTTATAATAGAGTAATAATCTGAAAGATCTTTTGATATTGTTTCAAGCTTTTTATTCATCATTTTTACAATTGATCTTTCCCTTCGATCTTGAAATTTTATTCTAAGGAGTTGCTTTATGGCGACAATATATTGAAAAGTGCTTTTAGGCCTTTGTGAAATTATACCACCGATGCGGGCGCGCCTTATCTTAGTGAATATATCATTTACAATTTCAGCTTTAGGGCCTTGACCGCCGGCATAATTGGTATAGTAAAATTTCCCCTTACCAACCCTAAAGAAAAGCATCCATTGAGATTTATCAAATACATTCATTATTTTTTCATCATAATCTGAAGTACCTGATGCCCTATCAAGGTCTTTAAAAGTGCCGTTACTTTCTCTACCTGGAATGGGGACAAATCTATCTAATTCCATAAGTCTTTTCCCGGCTCTTTCTAGTGACTGTTGTCGTTTTTCATCCTGACCAACCTCAGATTCACCGTCTTGCTGCTTTTCCCCACCAGCTTTAGGGGCATCAGGCTTTTTGCCTTTAGCTCCTGCTGCCTTTTCTGGTCCAATACCCTGTTTACCGGTGGTTTTTTTCTTTTTTCTTTTTTGAGGTTTCGCTCCCGGTTGGCCATCCATCGCATTAGCTTTTGGATCACCTGTGGCCTCTTCTCCGCCCGGTACTCCTCGGTCTTTTCCGCCACCACCGCCATGGCTTCTCCCACCAGTTACATTTATAGCCTTGCTTTTTTTTAGTTTTTGAATTGGTATCTCTTTTTGTTCACTAATTGAATTATTTTTCACTTTATTAGTACCTCTTTCTAAAAAGCCTTTTGTTCATTGAGGTGATTGGGCCGGCCGAAGCTCCAAGAGAATTCAATGTTTCTTGATTTGGATTGCTGCTAAAATTTTTCATAGCACTTAGTAGGCCTTCAACTCTCATATTTATAGATCTTATTATATCATTAGCATTACCAAGTTCAGACTCGGTAGTAAATCTTGGATCTCTTTTAGCTCCTGCGAGCGCTTGCGTAAAGAAACAAACCAACCTTTCATTGTATTTTCTTAAGTCGCGTTCTAAATTAGAGAGACTTGCAGGACTAGGAAAACTAGATCTACCTCTTTCGGTTGGTTCTATTGCAGCCCAGCTGTTGTATTTTACAGCTTTCATAAAGGATTTTAGCTGTGATAGATCATTTGGCTGAGAAGTGTAAACTAATGGAATATTTCCACCTTCAGAAACAATGTACGCAAAATTATACGTATTGTTACTTCCACCCACGTGTCCTGCGTACAAACTAACTATTTTTGAGGACACAGTATAGTTCATAAATTGTTCGATATCTGTCACAACTCCAGGTACTGATGGAATTTCAGAATTTTTTAGCTTTTGAATATCTGGTAATGTTATTTTTGAAAAAATCTCTCTTTGGTTACTAACTGAGGTGACTGCTTTTGTGATTTTTTTCTTTAAATCTTCAAAAACGGACAGATCAGCTTCTCTTCTAGTAATAAATTCGATTGCTAAATCTGAAAAATTATCTAAAGATCCGTATTTTTTACTTTTTAGTTTGTTACAAGGCACCCCCAAAGCGGTTTGGACTGTTTGCATCTTAAGATCATCAAGTGATTCAAAGCTATATCTACAGCCTTTGCAATATCCCCCTTCTTTTTTTTCTTCGGGAGGTTTAGGGCTAGGTTTAGGCAAGGGTTTAGGCTCAGGTCTAGGCTGCGCAGTATCAAAAATTGCAAAAAGTGCAGCGGTTCTAGATCCTATTTTACCGTCAACTGCAATTTCTCCTTCAGACTGCTCAGATACCGGTGCAAATTCTCCGGCTCGATCTGGAGTTGAGACAGTTGGTTTATAGTATAAGTTTTTGATCTTACTACCATCTGGGTCTATTTTCTTTTGATTTCTTAGTTTTTTATTGAGTGCCATGTATTGAAACTTTGCGATAAGCCTATCTAGGCCATTACAAGGCTGCGGAGGCAAAGCGTAGTCGTCTTTAATGACACCCTGATTTGCCAGAACACTATAAATAAACTTGGGATCTTCTAGTTTTGGATTTACTTCTAAGGCCTTTTGGTTTATAACTTTGCAATTGCCAGTATCACTACTATCCATACCAGGTGTAATTTTTTCATAATTTTTATTGTAACTTTCTGGCGCTTTTCCAGATATTAGATCTTTTAAGATGACTTTTGTTTGTTGTTGTGGTGGCGTTTCCTCTGAGTTAGCAGTTTCAGCACTGTCTTGTGTTGCTGGTCGGCTTGGCTGGCTTGCAGTTTGCTGTTCAGAGAATATTTTTCTTATCTCTTGTATGATAAAGTCTCGATTAGACATAAAATAGACACCTTTTGTTGTAAATTTACAAAATAAATAGTTTTCTACGTATTATATCACCTTAGTGAGGGGTCTTTAGCTGTATTTTTGAGGTTTGGAAGAAAATCTCTCTTTAGTTTCAGTAATTTTTCGAATTTTGCCTTTTGTCTTGCATCAAGATAGAGTGATTTTGGCTTTTTATACTCTCCGTTGATAAGTAAGTCATCAAAATTGTAAAATTTTGTCTTCGATGACGAATTTTTGTCAACTTTGTTTTGAGCTTGTATGTAAATTGGTGAAAAATTGTAAAATTCGACTAGACTTTGGTCTTCTTTATGATTTTTTTGATCTAAAGGCGCATTGGGGCAGCCCAAAAGTGAAATTGTTGCTAAAAATACTAAAATTTTTGAAAATTTCATAATAATTCAATGCCTCCTGATAATTTTTTGGTAAGTGTAAGCACTTCTTCGTAAGAAATTTGATTATTGTACTGTAATTCTTCAAAGACTTTTTGTAAAACTTGTCTTGCAAAGGCAGAATTTCTGTTTTTGTGTCCAATCGGAAGCGAAGAGACCACTTCGTTCACTGCGTCAAGAATAAAATCTTGTTTTTGGCTGGATTCCGCAACATCATCAGCGTTAGCATAAAGTGCTTTTAGGTATTTTTTTGCTTTTGTGACGGATTTTGAACAACCTTGCTTCTCACCAGGCTTACCATCCTTGGTTTTTTTATGGACACACTTGCCAATTCGTATATAAGGCATTTTTTTATTTCCTCAATCTGTATCATAGCCACAATCGCACGGGCAGCACTCGCACCAATCGCAAAAATCTTGCTCTTCATGGAATGTTATAAGATCAAAAACCTCTTGAAGATGATCCTCATCAATTTGTTCAACCATTTCTGTGAGATTTTTTGTTGCTTCAAAGGGAGTTAGCAGCCCTTTTTGTAGTTCAAGGCAAATAATACACATAATTTATCCTAGTATTTTATCCAATTCTTCATTTATAAGCTTCTCAAGGTAGTTATAGGTCTTGGACTCGCTTCGCCTCTGGTTATCTCTTATTTGTTTCGCAATTTGGTCAATAGTTTTATAAAATTTAGAACTTTCATTATTTAGCATACTTTGCAGCGTAGCCGTTTTGTTAACGATATCTTTGTTGCTTCCTCCAGTTCCGTCTTTAAAGCTTATAACCCAATTATTAGCAAAAGCGGTTGCATACTTGATGACAGCCTTGCGCGCTTCACTGCCTCCTACACGCCTCCCACCAGCACTCCAATAGCTAAGCGCCCGGGCAACTGCAATCCCTTTTGGTCCCGTTAGCTGTTTTATATACTCCGCAGCTTCTTCAGCCTCCTCGGCGGTTGCCAGGGCTTGATCGGCCGATTGGTCTTCATCATCCTCTTCTTCTGCTTGTTTTTCTGCAGCATCTGCAACTTTTTTAGCTGCTTTAGTCAGGGACATCTCCGGTCCGCTAGATTTATCAGCTGCTGGTTTTTTGGCCAAGCCTTTTCTTAGGCCGGTAAATTTTTGCAACAACCCCGGGTCATTCATCACTTTTCTATAAGCTTTAAGAGTTTTAGGGCCAAAAAGTCCATCAATATCATCCGGTTCCAATAGGTCATATAGAGCCAAGTCAGATTGAAAATCCATAATTGCTTGTTCGGTTTCACTACCATACTTACCGTCAGGGCCCTCGGCGACTTGTTCCTTGATTGATCCAAAAGTTTTACTCCCTGGTTGGAAATATCCTCTTAAAGCTTTTTGTATATCACTGACACCAAATGAAATATCTCTACTGAGCCTTTTTTGTATTGCGGCTTTTCGAGGCACCCGACTAACTTTACGATTGGTTGTTCCGGCAGCTGCTTGATCGCCGCTCGCGCCTCTAGCTGCTATGGCAGCAGCAACGCCCGGACCACCAGCAACAGCTGTGTCTAAGTTTATTCCTTGTGGTTTTGTTCCAAGCATTTGGTCAGCTGATGGGGCATTAAGCCCTGCAGCTGTCGCAAAGTCTGGTGCTTTCCTTGAAGAGGTGCTGTAACTATTTTGAATATCCACAAATGCGTTTAGTCTCGCTTTATTGCGGGCCCTGACTTGAGGTGCACTTCTTTCTTTGTTGAGATCTTGAATGGTTTTTTCATAATTGGCTTTTACTTTTTTCCAAGAGCCCATTGCAGCCACTCGTCGGTCATTTCTATTCCAAGATTTTGGACCAATTTTTTCATGATTTTCTAATTTTTTCATTGCGGCTAAAATATCATCACCGATTTCTGCCTGAGAACGCCCGGGCAATTTGCGCTCCATCTGCGAAATACCACCAACATGGCCCTTCAAATACTCGTTTACTAATTCAACTGCATCTTTAACATCCATCCCAGTCGAGATAACTCCAATTACTGTCCCTAGGGGACCTCCAATAGCGGTACCGGTTGCGATGAGTGCTAATTTCTGTGATATCTTTTTTTTGAAAAAACCAGCAACTTTTTTAAGAGCCGGCTTTGAACCTTTTCTGGCCTTGTTTAAAACTCTTTGGGCTCTAGGTGTCATTTTCTTAATCGTTTCATCGATCTCAAGATCAAGCGCGGCCTCAATAGCCCTCTTCTCAAATTTTTTGACGTTTTCGTCCTGCAAAGCAGCTACGGCATCGGCAGACTTTGCGAGGCCTGCACGATACGTGCGCCGCGTTTCTAGGTCAGCCATGGCGGCGGCCCTTCGGGCTTTCTCTGCATCAGCGGCATCCTTTGTGGCTTTACTAAAATCTGATGCTCTCATTCTACGCTGCCGGAAAAGGTCTAGCTGCTCCTCTTCCATTATAAGCTCTAGTTCATTTTGAATATATTCAAGAAGAAAAGATTTGGTATTAGACATTATAAAAAGCTCCCATAAAATAACAATATACAATAAATAGTGAATTTATTTTATATAAGAAAAGAAAGTTATTTGTTTAGCAACAAATACATTGCAATTTTTTCTGTCTTTTCGATAACCATAACTTCTTTGGTTTTAGGATTTGCGTGAAAGAATAAAGGAATTGATTTACCACCAGCTTGTTTGAACGCCCATTGGCCAAAGTCTTCATCTACGTTTACCCAATATATTTTATGAGGAAACTCAATTTGTGAAATAGCCTTTCGCAAAAAATTGCAAGCCTTGCACCAATCAGCAGCAAAAATAACCCACTTTTCTTTGGTTTCGTCTTGAAACTCTTTTACCATTTCTTTTTTAGTGGCCCATTTTGATTTTTTATTGCTTGCAAACTCTGCCGTTAGATTTCTAACGGCAAGCTTTTCGGCGGTACTGAGTTCAATATTACCACCACAGCTCGATAAGAAAAGAATAGATAGAATTGAAAGAAATATTTTCAAGGATACTCCTCACCTGTAAGCGCCTGCACTCTCTTAAGAGCGTTGCCAAGTAGAATCACAAGCTCGTAATCAATCTCTTCCGGGCTTTCAAGCTTTCTATAACAAAGATCCATACCGGCTTTTATATCGTTTACCAATTCTTCAGGCGAGACCATCTGCCCAGAAGGGCTAATAGGGTCCCGAACCATTCTCGGGCCATCAAGCTCTTCTTCGAGAATATATTTTAGCTCTTGATTTATCATTTTTTGAAGTTTATTTTTAGATATTTTCATTGCACCCTCCTAAAGCGCCATATAATATAAATAGTACAATTGCCTTTCGCCGCGAAAATTTTCAAAATTTTTTGCCGGTATTTTTTTACCCCTCGCGCTCCCACAACCCCAAACTAACCCTACCATAAGGGAATAGGGGAATAAATAGCTTACAGAGCTATTCTACGCTTATATGATTTATACTACGCGACTATTGCGATGGGCATCGGAGGACAATCGGCTGGGGTTGGTTTATCTCTAGCCTAAGTTTCCAAGCTTTCGACCCAAGGTCCGCAATGCGCGCTTGGTTGCGCGCAGCGCCTCGCGGTCGGTGGACGGCCGGTCGTCGGTACCTCTGTTGACGGCAAGTCGAGCTAAAAGCATGGTAATATTTTTTACTATTTCAGTTGCGCGCTCGGTGGTAAAGTTGATTCCAGGGATTGATCTACCTTCAACTTTGCCGGCCGATGGTGGATCTGACTTCATCGCCGCGGTAATAGCTTCGCATGCTTTTTGGATTGCTGCGCAGTTCTGTTCAACTCTCTCCGCGGATGATTGTTGCTCTTTAAGTGTGTTTTCTATTTCCTCTCTTATTATTTTTATTAGATTTGACTTGTTCATCTTATTCTCCTATTCGTGCATGCACTATGTGCTCTCAATAATTAGTTACCAATCTCATAGTAGATCAAAATCTCCGAAAATTTCTGTGTGTGTATCGCTCGTGTATCTAGCGCCATGTAGGTGCATGTAGGTGTAAGACTTACATTCGGCTACATGTAGGGCTAGGGGGGAGGGGGTAGTACCCTTACCTACATCAACCTACATTGAAAAAAAGAAAAAAAAGTTAAAAAAAAATAAAAAAAGTTTAGATACATGTCGGTTTTTGTCCCGAAAAGTGGGAGCTATACCTACACATACTTACATGTAGGTGCTCTAAGTAGTTGATATCCTTATGTTTTTCACGGTCACGTTTTTAGAATTGGAATTTGTGGCAATCTGTTCTGTAAGTATGCGGAATCATTAGGCTTTCGTTCAAGTCACTTTCCTTTTCAAAAATAATTCGGTATAATATAGACATAAGCAAGGGGGAAAACGAAGCGCCCGGTCGTTTTTCCTGATATCAATATGGGCATTTATGAAAGGAAAGCATTATGGCTTTCAAGAAAGTTGCATCCAATATCGTTAATTTGTCCTTCACTGTCGCTTCTGAGGACGGCAAGTATGGTGTGAATCTCACACAGGCCATCGTCAATGGTCACTCTCAGGGGGTCGCTTTACGGGCGATCAATGGTGCCAAGAAGAGCGCCGCGATCCAATTGGATCCACAGGCTTTGGTCGATTTGCGCGATGCGCTAAATGAGATCCTGAGTGAAGATCGGTAAGGTTTTATACTTTACCAATAACCCGGTATACAATGGGGTATACCGGGTTTATATAAACATTACCTTATAAAGGATTACTAAATTGTATTATACTCATCAATTCATGGGTCACAGTTACGAAGTTGTTAATGGTTCTCAGCGTGATATGTGTCTTCGTATGGCACGCATTGCTGCAACAATGGGCCATTCTGATATAGCAATTAATTATCATATGCGCGCGATCGCTGCACCCGGTTGTGCACGTGCTCA
>VMHT01067517.1_pt1 | contig 19659 bp, 12 predicted proteins | sample 4693611 | NCBI WGS metagenome assembly VMHT01 (sample SAMN12280063, study PRJNA550983) | marine metagenome | isolation source: seawater sampled from same location over 5 years 0.02-0.2 micron viral filtrate | place: USA: collected off the coast of southern California halfway between the port... ...
ATCCTATAATATGGCTATTGATATTAATATTTGAATTATCAAAGCCTGCTAAAATACTACTACTAACCGCTGTAATACTTATAACGTTATTTCTACCCCCTCCTATGAAGCTATGATTTGAAGAAGCTGTATTTTCAAAACCGTTAACTACAGTTGAAAAGTCTCCTGTCGAACGATTGCTACAACCTCCTAAAATAACTGAATGAGTATCGGTAGAAGAATTACTTCCTAATACGGGTTTAATTGAAGTAGAAGTAGAGCCTGTAGTATATATTTTAAATTCCGTAGAAGGCGTAGAAGTAACTCCTGTAAGACCTGAGCCATCGCCTATAAAACTACCTGAGAATATAGAACCTGATATAGAAGATACATTGCTAAAATCTACTGTACTGTTAGATCCTGATACTACTAAGGAACCTGTTATTTCAGCGTTACCGTTTAAAGTACCGTCCCAATCTCCTGTTACTCCAGTAAGACCAGAACCATCTCCTACATAGCTACCTGAAAAGGTAGAACCTGAAATCGTAGATACGTTTGTAAAGTCTACTACACAACCAGATCCAGAAACTATAAATGAGCCAGTTACGTTTGCATTACCGTTTATACTGCCGTCCCATTCTGCTGTTATTCCTGTTATACCTGTACCGTCTCCTACAAATGAACCCGTAAAAGACGAACCAGTTACTCCACCTCTAAATTGAACTTGACAAGTTGAAAAGTCTCCTTTAATAAGAGGAGTACCTCCTCCGGCATTAATATAAAGCTGATTATTTTCTACAGTACCCCCGGTTGGTCCTGCTGCAGGTCCTATGTAAACGTTACACCCTGAGGCTCCTTGAACACATTGACCTGCTAAAGCTCCAAGAGCAGTATTGCAGTCTCCGGTTATATTAGCAGCTCCTAATAAAGCAAATGCTCCTAAAGAGGTATGTTTATTTGAATTGTTAACTTTACAACCTGCTCTGATACCTATTAAGGTATTGCAGTTACCTGACCCTATGCCGTTTCCTGATTTATTACCTATAGAAACATTACAGTTACCTGTGTTTATTCCTTCTCCTGCATTAGCTCCTACGCCGGTATTTTTTTGACCTGTTGATACTGAACCTAAAGAGGAAGCTCCGAGTGCGGTATTGCATTGACCTGAAGTAGATTCAGATAAAGTAAATGAACCTACTGCTGTATTACAGCTAACGTTTGTAGTACTACCTGCATCGAATCCTGTTTGAGAATTAAGAGCGCAAAAACCTAATGCTGTGTCTCTTAAAGTTTTAACAGCGTTAAAACCAGACTTTTCTCCAATGTAAATATTTTGTGATCCTGAAACTAAAGATTTAGCGGCTAAAGAACCTATAGCTATAGAGTTTCTTGTTTGTGCAGTTTCTTCTAAGGAACCTGATCCTATACCGATAGACGTTGCATCTCCAGTATTAGAGATTAAAATATTTTGATCAATAGTAGTATCTCCTCTAAGCTGTATAGTAACAGAAGAACCTGATACGTCTAATGAACCTGTTATTTCTGAATCTCCGTTTCTACTTCCATCCCATTCGGCTGATACTCCAGTTAATCCTGAACCGTTACCTACAAATGAACCTGAGAAGGTACCTCCTCTAATAAATTGTATATTTTGAAAATCAACTGTATCGAGATTAGAACCTGTTACTGTAAGAGAACCTGATATAATTGCATTTCCTGTAAAAGGAAAATTATTTAATCCAGTAAGACCGCTTCCATCTCCGGAAAATGAACCTGAGAAAGAACCTGATAAGTTACTTCCTGATGCTTGATACCCATTGAGATTTAAATTAGTTAAACCTGAGCCATTACCTGCATAAGAACCTGTAAAGTTAGTTGCTGTAACTAAAGTAGTATTAGAAAAATCTACGCTTACGTTAGAACCAGATACTACTAAAGAACCGGTTATTTCAGAATCTCCATTTCTAGTACCGTCCCATTCCGCTGAAGCAGTAAGTTGAGTTATACCTGTACCCGAGCCTACAAAACCAGTAGTAGTAGTAATACTACCACTTATAATTATATTATTATTAAAAATATGTTCGTTGGCCATTCTACTTTAAATTATACTACTCTTTTAAAAGCTGTTATTAATGTATTAATTTCGAAAGTTCCTGCTGGAACGTTAAGTTTAAATATTGCTGCAGTTGTAGAACTAGCATCTACGCTGAAAGACGTTGCAGTTACTGCTCCTGAAGCTACAGTATGGTTATCGTTAACTACTGCATTACCTGCTCTATCCCAACTACCATATACTGTACCTACTTTTTTACTTGCTTCATTAGCTGTAGTTAAAGTATAATCGGCTTTAAATCCTGTATATCCGTTAGAGGCATTAATTAAGAAACTATAAAGATTAGTATTTGAAGTAATACTACTTGCATTAAGTTGTATTAACTCAACCCCTGGTCCTCCAGGATAGCTTCCTGAGGAAATAGTTACTGTTCCAGCTACATCTAAAGCTCCTGATACTATTAAAGACCCTGTAATATTAGAGTTGCCGTTTCGACTACCGTCCCATTCAACTCCGGTAAGACCTGATAAACCGCTACCATCTCCTACAAAGCTTCCTGAGAAGGTTGAACCTGAAACCACAGTAGTATTTGTAAAGTCTACTATACTTGAAGATCCAGATACAGTAAATGAACCAGTTATATTAGCATCGCCGTTTCTACTTCCATCCCATTCAGCAGTTACTCCAGTAAGGTTAGTTCCATCTCCAATAAATGATCCAGTAAAAGATGATCCGGTAACATCGCCTCTAAATTCTACTTGACAAGTTGAAAAATTACCTTTAATTAAAGGAGTGCCTTCATTATTATTAATATATAGTTGATTTGATTCTTCAGTATTAGTAGTTGAAGGACCGGCTTTATACCCTATATATACGTTGCAGTCGCCAGAGGTTACTTTTTGTGCTGTATTACTCCCTAAAGCAGTATTGAATCCTCCTTTTGTAAGGCTACATAATGAATGGTAACCTAAAGCTGAGTTATTATCTCCTCTATCCAGTTGATAAATAGACCTATTACCTAACCCTACGTTTCTATTAGCTTTAGATAAAGAGAAGACTGATTCGCATCCTAATCCGACATTTTCACCTCCTTCACCGGATCCTGCACCTAAAGATGAATATCCGATAATAGTATTGCTCCTACCTTCGTTTCTTGCACTGGTATTAAATCCTATGTTTATAGTATTATCACCAGAATTAGCTCCTGCTTTTGCACCAATCGCTATAATACTTGTACCTCTAGAAGCATTTGCTACTTGGTCCCCTATACCAATATTTTGAGTTGAAGTATTAGTACCTAAAGAATTAGACCCTATACCTATTGAAGTAGCGCTAGGGCTATGAATTTTTATATTATTATCTACAGTAGTAATACCATTAAGATTAATAGTAGGTAGCGATCCTGTTACTGTAAATGGACCTGTTACGGTAGTATTAGCTATTAAATTAACTAATTTGTTAGAGCCTGAAACTGTAAATGAACCAGTTATTACAGCATCTCCGTTATGAGGAAATGCATTACTAGTTATGCCAGTAAGTCCTGCTCCATTTCCTACGAATGAGCCGGAAAATATTGAAGCTGATACAGCTGCAGTATTTGTAAAGTCAACTACAACTGATGAACCTGAGACTGTTAGAGAACCGGTAATTAATGCGTTACCATTGTGAGGAAAAGCGGTAGTGCTTAATCCTGTAAGATTAGAACCATCTCCTACAAAGCTTCCTGAAAATAAAGAAGCTGAAACTTGAGAGGTTACAGATACTTGACCGGTTGAAAAATCTCCACATATTAAAGGAGTACCGGACGAATTATTTATATATAATTTATTGCTAAGAGTAGTAGCTCCCGAAGGACCAGCTGCATACCCTAAGAGTACGTTCGAATTTCCAGAAGTTACACAATCACCGGCATCAGCTCCTAAGGCTGTATTAAAGTTACCGGAGGTAAGATTATGTAAATTACAATGACCTACTGCTGTAGTTCTTGAACTAGCTGCAGCTGTTTTTAAAGACTGAGCACCTAATACAGTATTTCTAGTACCAGTTAAGGCTAATCCTGAGTTTAGTCCTAATGCTATAGTGCATGTAGTAGAAGATGAACCTCCAGCTTTAGGTCCTATAAAAATATTATCTTCTCCTACACCTGAGTTTATATCTAGACTGCCGGTAAGAAGTATTTTAGAACCATTAAATTTAAAATTATTTTCACCCTGTAAAGTTGAAGTAGTACCCGTAGCAGTAATAACGTTATTATTGGTATTACCACTAATAGTTATACCGCTTCCTCCTCCGGTTCCTAAGGGGATATCTATAAATCTAGCTACTCCTGAAGGTATAGTATAATCTGTTACTACATCGCCTTGGGCAAGACTTACAGGATCTAATAAACTTGAAGTAGCAGCTATAAGAGAATCTGTAATATCTCTGTGGAGTCTTAGAGTTCCTCCTGAATCGCGTAAAGATGCTGAATAGAATAGAAGACGTGTATTATTATCTACTTCTACACTGGTTAAACCACGGTTTTGCAGTTCGTATAGATAGGTTAAATTTGAATCTGAATATATTGACATCTTTCTATTTTATATAAATATCTTTTTTATCTTATTATTCTACTCCTACATAAATAATAAATGCTAATGCAAAGTATTCTGGTATATTATTGTGAGGCATTATAGTATGGGCGTGGGCGCATCCACTTCCTGTAGCTTCTGTTAAAGGTTGGTCATTTCCACTTGGAGGATTTCCAAAGGGTTGTCCGTCGTTATCACGAGTTCTCCAGAAAAATTCATTATCACCATCTGTACTACCACCATCAGCATCTCCTCTAACGTTATATTGAACTCCACTACGTGCTTCAGCATAGTATGCATCATTATAACCGTGACTATGTGCAGGTAAATGACATTCTTTTAAAATAGTACCTCCTGTAGAGTTAAAATGACTATGTACATTACAGCCTCCTGTGGTACAAATACATCCCACTCCATCAATCTCTACAGTAGCAGTTGCACCTGTACTACTAGCAGCTACTATAAACTTATTCCTTAAATCAGGAACTGTAACATTGTTTACATCAGTACCATTACAAAGAGTCCAGCCTTTAGGAACATTGTTAGGAGCACCAGACCACATTATAATACCTCCTTTAGGTACCGGAGATGCATCCATATATTTTACAAGACCTGTTCCCACCTCAGCAACTAAAGTTTTTGAATATTCAGTAGTAGAACCTGCCCAGTCAGTTGTTAAACTAGCTTTTTCAGCTATAGTATGAATAGTTGCGTCTCCGCATATATGAATATCACCTGATGCTGATATAGCACCGGCAACATCTAGTTTAGTAGTAGGGTCTTTACAGCCTATACCAACATTACCGTCGGCTTTAAAAGTAGCTACTGCGCAATCAAAACTACCTGCTATACCTTTAGCTATAGTAAAAGATTCACGTTTATTAGCATCAGAGTTTATTCCTACTACTACATGACCTCCGTTATTGCTTTTAGGTGATTGAAGTAATAAACCATTGGTTACTGAACTTACTGGAAGATATGCGCTAGTGACTGTATTATTACCGATAGTATTTATATTTGCAAGCGAAAAATCAGAACCTACTGTTATATTCCCTTCTACACTCAAAGGTGAAACAGCCGATACTTCTTGCCTTCCTATAGTAACTCCATTTTCGTCTAAATATAAACGGCTTGTATACTCGTCAAAGTTACCGCCACTTGTTCCTAAGCTTAACTGTGAAGTAGTATTAAGTCTTATTATATCTCTATTACCGGTCATAAGCTTACCTAATCTAAAGATATCATCACGATTATCTCTTCCTCTACTAACTGATAGATACCCTGTGCTTCCTATTCCTTCTCCAGAGCCTATTTGTAATTTTGCATTTGTAGGTACGTCTCTAGTTAAAGTTTTTAAATGTAAAGTAGAACAAGCTTCAGTTCCAACACCTAAAAAGTTTTCCCTAGTGTTATAATTAAAGATTCTTGAACGAACATCTAAAGCATCATTAGTATTAAAAAATACATCTCCATTTTCACCTGGAACTACTAAATCATTATTTTGCTCGGCTGAAGGTAAAAATACTTCAGTAAATACTCCCGGGGTAAAGCCCGAAAAAGAAAATTCGTTTGAACCTGTGTAGAATAATCTTAACTTATTTCCGTTAGTACTGCTTACTACTGATGCAGAATAAAAAAATGAAGAAAAGTTTTTATCCATCTCATTAAAAGTAAGAGCGGATCCTTTTACGTTTCTTAAAGTAACTTCTGGTCTTGCCATTATATATCTAATTTAACTACTACGGTCATATCTGTATCCTTTGATATAGGAATTGGTTGACCTGGTTTTGCTACTGCTATTAATTCGTTTGCATCATTATACAAACCTATCGTACTAAAATACGGAGAAAATTCTTCTCCAGCAACATTCTCTCTTATTTGTCCATTGCTCCCGGTTACTGCTGAAGGGTTAAAAGTATGAGTAAACTCATTTTCTTTCATTTTACAATGGAAGTTATATGTATAAATAGGTTGAGTTGATTTCCATTGTATTTCAGCATCTATATAGTGATTATAGTATTGAGCTATTATATCGTCTGTAATTATTACTTGGCCTTGGGGATAAATTACGTTACCGATTTTTTTTACTAATATTCTTTTATTTTCTCTTTTTCTTACTGCTGACTCTAAAAATAAATTACCTTCTCCGTCATCTACTATTCTTTCGGTAGTTCCCGGTAGTATTGGTGGTAAGAGAACACCTTGATTAGGAGTTGCATCTAAATCTATTGAACTTAAAGTAGAGTATAGAGTACCTACTACTTCTATAAGATCTTTGATTACTGTATTTGAAACAAAGTATTCTTCTGAACCTGTTTCTGGAGATATAAGTAGTGAATTAGGTTTTATAGCAGTACCTATAGCATTTTTACTTAAAGAATAAATTGATATTTCATTACTAAGGGTTCTTGAGCTTGATATATTAAAAGAAGACTGAAGATAGTTTTCGTATGCTGAACCGGTAGTTATTGAGCCGTTTTCAAAACTACTATAGTAGAGATGTTTAATACTCTCGTAAGATAATCTAGCATTATAATTTTTTAATATATCGTCATCACTCGGAAAGTAAGGAGTAGAACCGCTATATCCTGGTATATTTAATATTCCGCTATTGGAATATTGACTACCGCTAGCTATAAAAGATTTATGAGCAGTATACGTACTTACATATACATCTTGAGAATTGAATTTTTTGAAAGCACCCATTCATTAATAATCAAGTTTTATTCTAATCAAAGCTTCTTTTGTAAAGTCTTTTAATAAAGGTCTTGATAATTTAGCTATTGCTACTAAATCACTACTATCGTTATATAAACCTACTGTAGTAATATAAGCTTGAGGAGAATTAATCATTACGTCGTGTCTTAATTCACCAGAACCTGTTATGTTAGAAGGATTGACTGAATAATTAAATTCGCTATTTCTAACTCTTACAAATACAAAATTTGAAGATATAGTTTCTTCACTCTGTAATGTCATATTAGCTCCATCTCTGATAGCTCTAAATAGTTTAGCGTTATTGCTATTATTAGTATTACTACTTAAACCAGTTAATAAGTCTAAACCTTCGGTTGAATCATCTAACGCTGGACCATTTAATAATATTACTCCTACATCTGGTAAAAATTTACCGTAACTACCTAAACTAGTTGTGTTACCGTCGTTAGTCGCTCCAGTAAATTTAGTACCGTTAGAACCGCTAATAACTTCAAATACTCTACCGGCATCGGTAAAACTTATAGTAGATACATCTTGACTATTATCGGTTAAGAATAAATCCTTTCCTCCAAAAGTTAATTTTAAATTAAAACTACCTGGAAGTAGTTTTTCTTTATATCTGGATCTATCTACAGATAAAGCATAAAAATAGTCTGCTGAAATTCCACCAAATTTTATATCTTGATCTTCGTCTCCTAAAACTAAATTTCTATACTGACCATATATTGTAGATGAAGGTGACTTACCTGTAACACTGCTATTAAATAATTCAGTACCTCTACCGGTCTTATCAGCGAAAGCTACTGAAAACTGGACTCTAGCAGTAGTAGCAGTTGCTGATCCTACAGAAGGGTCTTGATGAAAAACTTGGAAGAAAAAATTTCCAGGAGTTGAAGCAACTTGAGTGGATGAAGTATTGAACGAAGTTTGTCCGCTCAAAGTTTTTGAACCATTCGAAAATAAAGGAGCTACAACTGATTCAGCACTTATCGAAATATCTTCTGGGTCTAATCTTTTAAATGACATATCTTTTTATTAATTAGTTTTAACTATAGTTAGTGGAACAGTAACTCTAGCTCCTGAATCTCTTCCTATAATAGTTATTGTAGTTTGTAAAGTAGTTTGACTACCAAATAAAGTATTGATGGTAGTACCTGTAAGATTAATAGAAGTACCTATAACAGTTTTTGAAATATTAGTTCCTAAAGTAGTAGTAGAGTTTAATCTTTCGGCTTCTTCAGTATTAATTCCTACTCCATTATAAGTACTCATCGTTCTTACATCTGCAATAGTAGCAACGTATCCCCCTGCTTCGAAAGTCTGAGATGATCCTAGGTAGTTTAAAGTCTGTGGAGTAATTGCTAGTGAGGCTCCTTGTTTTAATCTAATAGAAGAAAAACCTATATCCAGTATCGGTAGTTTAGCTGTTCCTCTAGGAAGTGTTGTAATTTTATACTTTAATGATTGAGTTTCATCAGGAAAAGCTTCTAATAGAGGTAAATTTTCTATAGCTTCGCCATAAAATTGAGAACCGTTAGGATGAGTTGGATTGTATAGAGTATAATCTATTTCATCATCGGAAACTGCAAATTGAGTAATTTTAAAAGATCCGTCTCCTCTAGCTAGAAGTTCACGTCCTTTTTTTGTTAAGATTGCATCTACTGTTACAATCGAATTATCTAAATATCCCATTTTATTATTATCGTTTTATATAAATATATTATTTTTATCTTTTATTAGTAGTAAGTTTTTTAATTAAAATTATTTTGAGTTACTGAGCCTCCTAGAACTAATCCGAATCTATCAGTAGTTAATACTGTTGTTGATTCTTTTACAAAAATTTGAGAATTATCAACTGCTATAATATTATTAGAATTTTCATCAAATTTAAATATTCTAGTAGGAATAATTATTTTAAATTTAAAATCACTATCTATATTTAAATTAGAAGAAAGAGATTTATCATAATTTCTTTCTATCGTAACTACATTGCTATTAATAGATTCGATTCTAAGCTTTTCAGTAGCACCTTCATTGGAAGCTATTAAAATATTTCCTACATCGAAAAACGAACCCGTATTTTCTCCATACCCTATGTTAGAAAATGTAAAGCTTGTTCCTGAAGCACCTGGACCTGAAGTAGCTACAATACTACTACTAACTAATCTAAATTCGGGTAAAGTATTATTACCGGTATGAAATAATTCATTTACTACTGCTCCTTCTGCAACTGAAGCAGATGTTGCTTGGCCGAAGGAAAGTTGATCTGAAGAGATAACTCCATTAAAAGTTCTACCTGAAAGTGCTGGTTCTATACCTCCAAAATCTTGAGTAGTAGTTTTACTTCCTTCATATCTTGCATTAATTAATCCGGTATCGGAATAGTTACTATCAGGTATTTGAGCTAAAGATCCTGAGCCTATCAAAAGTTTATCTATATTTAAAGGGTTATTACTAAATTGATTTCGGTCAGAAACTTGATTAAAGGTAGAGATTCTATTTATGCTAGCGTTAGAAAATAAAGGATTAAAATCACTAGTAATAAAAGTTATACCATTAAGGGTAGGGGTAAAAGAAACTGTTGATAAATTATTAGTACTAGGGTCAGGATTTTCATAATTACTTGGAATATAAGTAAAATTTAAACCGGTTGCATTGATTGGTGAAATAGTGACTGGTTGTACTCTAAAATAAAAATAAACATTATTTACTCCCTGTCTTCTATCTCTATCTATAATATTTAATACTACAGTATCTGAAAGAGTAGAAGTATTTAAATCTATTGAGTTAATTCCTGTCGATAAGCCTGCAAAAGTGGTTCTTAGAGTAATAGTCTCAATCTGTGAAAGAAGCTGTTCAAGATCTTGATTAAAAAAATCTGACGTAGTTATACTAACACCAGTTATAATACCTCTTGTATTATCGTTAGGATCTTCATCAAAATTTACATTAATAGATTGAGGAGTATTAAGTACTCCTGCTCCTTGGTCATGTAAAAAGAAAAATAAATTTTCAGTCATTTTAAAAATAATTTAATACATCGTCTAAATAAGCTTGTGCTTCTGCTGCTTGGTCTCCTGCAGCTTTAACCTCAGCTTGGGCATTTCTAATTACTTCAGCTCGTTTTATACATACGTCATAACTAGTTTGATTCTCGCAGTTATAGAAAAGTAATTGATTTTCTTTATCGATAACCCAGGGTGAAAAATTAATATTATTAGTCCTTTCATAAAAATAAACTCTGCTCATATCTGATTCTTTGTCACCGGTGTTAATAGCACCTGATTGTATTTGCTTTGATAAATCTCCATCTATCGCTGCTTGTTGACTAGTATATAATATTCTACCTGCTTCAGCTAGTTGCCGTACACTAAGTGCATCTTCTAATCCTCGGTAATAAACTGTAATAAATTCGGTTGTATCTAATAAATTAAAACATGACTCACATTGATGCTGTGAATATATTATTACTGTTTTTTTAATATCTTCTACTGGATCTGCTAGTCTAGTTGTATTAAAATCTATTTGAAGTGTAGGACCTATTATACTACATTCAAGATCTCTAAATACCATAAATCTAACATAAAAAATTCTATCAAATGCTGATTGAGTAAGTAATTCATCTAATCCACCGGCCGGAGTTCCGAAAAGTATAAAATGTATAGAATTTAAAGTAGCAGGAAAATTAGTTTCATATTCAAATTGACCTTGTACTCCTGAAGTTTCTAAATCACTTCTTGTAGGTATAGCTATAAAAGTATTATTAGCTAGACTTTGATCTGTAGTAATATTAACAGCATTACTTCCAGGACCTCCATAAAGCATTTGAAAAGGGTTACCAGTAGGAGTTCCAGGTAATCCTGGATAATCAGGGTGTGAATGTCCACTACCAGGAATACCTCCTAAAGCTAAAGTAATCCCTTGATGACTAAATTCGTTACCGTTATTATCTAAGAGCTGGATTGCAAATCTAACGTTTCCAGAAACAAAATTGGCAAACATTGAAGGAACGTTAAAAATATTACTTGTTGCTCCAGGTCTGTAATAGTTTTCACTAGCATCTCCTGATTGAAGAGTAAGAGGCCCTCCTAATGTTCCCCCTCCGTATCTAGCTATTTCATTGGTATAAGCTACTAATGGGCAAGCATTGCTACTAAAAGTAATAGTTTTAAAACATGAATTATCATGTGTATCTCTAATTGTGAAAGAACTATCACCTTCTTGAATAGTATAAGCTTCGTGTTCTGATATATCGATTACAGTACTTCCGTTTCGTAATATTTCAAAATTAGTATTAATGTCGGTACCTCCAAAAATTTGTAATATATTTACCGTATTACCAACTCCAAATTCAATGTCTTGTTCATAATTTTCATTAGCTATATTAAGATCGCATCTTACTACTTTAAACCTTCTTCTTGTAGCACATGCAGGGCTAAAGTCTAAATTATCTACTGTAGTTAAATTTTCGTCGTATCCGGTTATTTCAAATTCTTGGTATTGAGGATAAGTTTCAGTAGCGTTAGCCTGTAATACAATTTGATTTCCTTGTATAAGTGTAGCTTCATTTAAATTAATAGGATTACCTTGGGCATCAAAACCTTCTAAATTAAAGTAGAATTTAGTACCGGCAGTAACGAAACCTTGAAATATATCTGAAGGTATATTAATAATGTGCTGCACTGTAGAAGTAAAGTTACCTATTATTACTATGTTATTATTATCGGTTAGAAGACAAACGCCAGATGGTTGATCTTTAAAAAATCTTACATTAAAACCAAAGTCAGGGTAACGAAGCTGTTTTAGAGTATTGCTTGAATTAAGTTCACCATTTGAAATTACAATTCCGCTATTGGCTAGTTCCCCGTCGAATTTAGATTCATCATGACTATGATCAGTAGGAGAGCCGTTATATCTTTTGAGAGCTGTTGATGACTCAGGAGTTAAAAATATTTTTTCAAATTTTCCAACTCTTCTAGTAGATATTTCTCCAGGGGTTCCTGCATAAAAATTAGCTAATAGCTTTGCACTATCGGTATCGAATCTTAAAGAACCTGACGCTCCTGCTTCATATGCTCCAGGATTTGAACCTGTAATAAAAGCTGTATCTATAGATCCCGTATTTAAAATTTCCATACCTGAACCTGATACTGATCTATTTTTAGATCTCTCTAAAAAATGAGACTTAATAATAATACCGGTATCTACTGTAGATCTAGCAGGTACAAAATCTTTGATCATTTTAAATATTACGTTATCGAAAAATTTTATTAATCGTATAAAATCTTTAACATCATATTTTTTAGTTATAGCAGCTAAAGCTTCTTTTGTAATATTTTCTAAGTTAGTATAACTATCTTGATTTAAATCAGAAGGATCTCCTATATAGTCGTCTATATTAAAATTAGGATTATTAGTAAAAAGGTAATTTTTAATTAAATTATCTATATTATCAGAAGGAGAAAAACCAACTTCAACGTTATGGAGATCCTGTGTAAGTTCTTTTTCATCTTTATAAATTGAAGTATATTGAGATAAAGTTGAACCTTCTACTAATGATCCTGTGTTAGTTAGTCTAACTTTGCCAGGTAAAATTGTTGAATAATAATCACCAAAGTTAAACGGACCGTTTTTATCCTTACCTCCGTAAACTTTAATATCTAAAATATTGCTTGGTATACCGAAACAATTTATAAGAGCTCTTAGACCTCTCTGAGTTCCTTTAGTCTTAAGAAGATAAGATAGATTATGGTATATTCTTTTATAAATACTTTTTTGATAAATGTCTTGAGAGGTTGGTTGAAAATTTTGTGATACAGGACTGCTTACAGTACCTCTAGTACCGTCAATTTGAACTGTTGGATTTGTTCCAGTATGGGTACCTGTTATACTGCTAAATAAAGTACTATGGTCTACTGGTGTATCTTCGTTATCAAATCCATGGATAATCATATAGCTAGTACCTGCAAAATTTGGATTAGTATTATTGACTAAGTTTACAGTGCCAGGTTCAGTATTGTAGTAAGCGTTACCGAAGCTCAAAGTATCAGCTCTATATTTAAAAGGTCCGTGAGTAGTACCGCTTAAGTCTGTAAAAGTAATATATAAATCTTCTCCATCTAACTCATTATAAATTGTATAATCATAACCATCCGAAAAATCTGAATTGGTTAGTTGTTGGTTTGTTAATCTAAATAAATATATATTAGTTTCTGGGATAGCGTTTGTAAGAACTTTATATACAGGTTCGTACCTGGCTCTAAATCCAATTAAAGTCCCTTCTAAAGTATCTTCCCCTGCTACTAAAGTTCCTGCTTGAACGTTATTATTAATAATTTCTCCTATATCAGCTGTATATTCCCCTATAAAGTATTTAAATAAATTATCTAACGATTTAGAAGAGTTATATAATTTGACTCCAAGACTTTTAATAGCTTCCTCAACTAAATCTCTTGAAACTCCTACATTTATTCTATTGTCAGCATCGTATTTATCAGAAACAGCTTTAGCGTATATGTATAAATTATCAAAATGCTGGGCAAGCATGTTAATAAAGAGAACATATTGACTATTATTAGTATCTTCTCTGATAAAAGCAGGTATAGTATTAATTAAAGCATTAAAATTACTTACATCAAAGTTATTAGCAGCAGTTCTTCTTTCGGTAAACCAAGTTATAGATTCAGAATCTGAGGAAGGTTTATTAATATAGGGTTTATTTGAATTAGATTTAGGCCAAGAAAAGGAGCCGCTTTCAAAATAAAGGAATCTTTCGTAGTGATCAAAATTATCTACTACTCCTTTTATAAGATCTTCATAGTAAGTTATATTACTTGTAATACCACTGCTTCCTAAAGTACTGTTTATATTTTGAATACTAGAGGAATAGTTAGCAACCAGGTCTAATTTGTACTTAAAGTTGACTAATCTCTCTTCTGCTGAAGAAAAATGAACGAAATCGGAATAATTTTCATGATCTATGGAGATTTCAGCGCTTTTTTCGTTAAAAAGTGATAAAATTTGATAATTACTACTTTCTACTTTGTAACTAAATAATTCATCAAAATTAAAGTATTGTGAAGGAACCGCTGTATTATCATCTAATTCTAAGTTAAAATTAGCTTCTCTTAACCTCGGAACCAAAGGATCGTCGGGAATAAAGGTAGAATCTATTTCATATGCTAGAGGCTCAGAGATATATTCAATAATATCTAAAGTATCTTTTATAGAATAGTTTATAGGAAGAGGTTCGTATAGTTTAACTGTAACGCATTCTTCTTCTTCTAAATAATCTATATTAATTCCTATAAAATGATTATTATTACCGAAATTTATTCTAAATTCTCTAAATGAATTATCGCTATCTAATTTTTCTCTTAAATTATTAGTAAATTTAATTAAATTTTCAGAAGATATATTAGTTGAATCTAATTTAAGCTCCGTTCTATCCCCTGATATTTCTTTTATGAAGAGTTTAGGACCAAATTTTTCGTCAGAAAATAAGTTATTTAAGAATACATAAGTTAAAACTACACCTCCGTTTTGGTAGCCGAAAGCTTTAGCATCTTCTAAAGCGTCTATCTCTAAATTAGAACTACCTTCACCAGTATCTTCCCCTCCTCTTATACTGTAATTAGCATATGAAGTAACACTTCTTAGTAAAGCATTACCTAGAGAATAGATATGTAGTTCTATAAAGTTCTTGTTTGGTAAAAATGATGAGTTAATTAAAAAAGAATTAATTAAACTACTGTCTTTACGGTCAAATACCTTATAGTCATCTATTTGAGTTAAACTCTTTGGATCAACTGTGATATTATATTTCGCCATCGGCTAATTGTGATTCTAAATCGTTTATAGTTGAGTTAGCTTCAACTAATTGTAATCTTAATTGTGTTATTTCGTCTAGTAAAGGTTGAATTTCTTCCGTTACTTTATCTAATTTATATAGTTTAGAGCTTTCTAAAACTAAAAATTCGTGAGAAGATTCAGGACCTTCTATAGGTATATCTAAATATAGTTTATTATAAAGTCTAAATAATTCTTCAACTGTATCGGTTTCAATTATTTCAATAGGTTGAGTAAAAGTTTTAAAGTCTCTATCTATAACTTTATTAAACTCATCAGAATTGAATGCTCTTTTAATAAGTTTTATATTATCAGCCATTTCTTACTACTTTAAAAATATTTCTATTATCTACTATGACTGTACTACCGTCTAAAACTGTCTTTACTAATATACGATAATATCTTTCAGGCTGCAACCCGCTCATGTGAATATCAAAAAATGGACCGCTACTATCACAGGATATTTTAGTAAAAGTAGTATCAAAGTCTACTATCATTTCTTCAGTATTTTCGTCTCTTAATCCCCAGTATGAAGTTGCAGGTAGAGCAAAATTTGTTGTATACACGGATGAGGTTTGAAATGCTCTTGTAGGGAATTGAGGTCTAGCTATCAATCTAAAACGCTTTTTGCCGACATCAGCATATTCACCTATATTATTTTTTATATCTATAGTCGCTTGATCAGTAGATAAAGTACTAAGACTTCCAACGCTACGAGAACTATCGTCCCATTTAAACTCTAGATAAGGAGGATAAATTGAATTAGTATCTCCGCTAAAGTATTTTAATCTTATAGATGCAGAAGTATAATTTTCTAAGCTGTCTTGCAATTTAAGAATAAAGCCTCTATTATTTAAATTCCCTGAATAGAATAATTTAACTGCTTCAGTTACGTTTAAATCTAAATCATGAGTTGAATTTATACCGTGAGATTGAGATGCCTCAACTATTATATTATTAGAAGACGTAATCCAATTTCCTCCACCTGTAACTGACCCGTAAGATGCGGTTACTCCTCCTGTAAATCCAGCTAAAGGCCAGGGGTTAGTTTCGTTTGCTGATATATTTTTCCAACTTACTCCTGTTTTATTAGTAGGAATATCTCCAAATTTTCCAGTACCATTATCAAACTCAAAACCATCTATATGAATAGGGTATGCATAGATAAGATAGTCAACTGGTAGTTCTGATGCTTCAGCTAAATTTAATCTTATACTTGAGCTAAAATTAGTATTACCTATTTCGTTACTAATAACGTTATTAATTTCAGTATCTGAAAATTTAATTAAAGTTCTGCTAGTTTGTCCTTGTTCTAAAAGATTAGGATACCCAGCTATTTCAAGTATTTCATCTTTACCTGCGTTTCCTGTATCGGTTTCAGTAAAAATAAAAGTATCTTTTTCAGGAAAAATTCTATATATAGCCATTATATTGTTGTTATTCTTCCTTTAATATCTCTATCAGGAAATTTTACTTCAAATATCATAGGGTCGTATGAAGGGTATACTATATTCCTTCTAGTTGCTCCTTCGACGTCGTATGCAAACTTTGAATAGATACCTCCTTGTTTATTACCTATTTTTATACTTTCAACGGTCTGTACTCCTTTAACCCTATCAAGTAAGGTAAATATAAGAGAAAGATTAATAGGTTGGTTAATAGACCATTTACTTATATCGAAAAAATCTTTTAGTTCATTGGTACAATTTAATAGTACATCTCTTCCGTTATAGTTAGGTCTTAAAATTATTTCATATGATACATCTATATTAACTACAAATGCATCTTTTATAGTTATTGCATCAGTAATCATTCTATACTGATTTATATAAGTTCTTAAATTACGTTTTAAAGTTGCTGTAGCATTAACTACTTTTTTACTACTATTATAAGCTAGTACATACATTGATAAAGCTAAAGGATTACTATCAATAATATTATCGGTAGCTGAGTTTTTGCTAACTAGTTGATCTTGAGTTACATATGCTTTAGCTATAGAACCAAATTTAGGTGGAAGAGTTAAAGCTCTAAAACTATAATCCTGTAAAGTTACTGCACGTCCTTGCTCGGCAAAAGATCTTCTAGAATTTTCTCTTAATTCTTGTATAGAATCTCCATCTCTACCTCCTTCAGCAGGAGAGAGATTAGTAAAGTTTAGAGTAGCTACTACACTAGCATCTGAACCTGCTGCTGTATTGACGGTAACTTGATTAACTACGGTATTAGCAGGAACGTTTGCTTCTACCCCTCCACCTACAAGGTATCTAATAGTTAACGTTGTATTAGACGGAGCTGTTCCATAAGCAGATGAATACAGGAAATTAGCCGGATCATAATTGTAGTCAATTCTTGATATCCCTTGATTAGTTCCTAATCCTACGTTAGTTGGATCGGGAAGAAAAGAAGAGTTATCTTGACCAGTAATTCCTGCTCCAAATTGAATAAGCATTTGACCGGTTGAATTAAATCTAGTTACAAATCTTCTTTCCACTCTTTGTAGAGTTAAGTTAAAAGGAACTCTATCGTTATCGTCAGCTAAGTTATTAGTTTGATTAAATATAGTATCCTGACCTAAAAAAGGTACTTCGTAGTAAATATTACCTGAGCTATCTACTATATCTATAATTTGAATTATTTTTTCATCATCTATAGTAATAGTTTTAAATTGTTCAGCAGCTCCTATCGTTTCTGTAGTAGATCTTACTGTACCTGAAAAAGCTTTAACTTTTTTAAGCAGAGTATATTCAGTTGGATCTCCATTACTGTCTACCTTAGCTATTCTAACTTCAGTAGGATCAAATGAGCTTGATGCTTTAAAATCTATTTTATTATCTATAATAAAGTTAACTTCCGAATTGATTGATGCTCCTAAAACTGCATTTGAATCTATAGTTAAAGCTTGGGAATAGTTAGGATTAAAATCACTGTTAGCAGAAACGTTATGACTAACGGTAAGTTCTACTTCAGATACAGTAGATACTTTAGGTTTATAGCCCATCATATAAGCTATACTATATAAGTTTCCTGGGTCTTTAGCATATTGTAAGAAGGTTTCTTGTAGTTGAGTATCTTGATAAAATGAAAGTACGTCTCCTACATAAGCAGCCATTTCAATAAACATAGTTCCCGGTGAAGTAGGTGAAAAATCATTATAAGTATCGGGAAAATAATTCTTAGCATATTCAACTAACTGATCTTTAAAATCAGAAAATTCTCTATTAATATACTTTATATCTCTTTCTTGAGCCATTATTGTTCAAAATTTATTACCAATGTGTCTTGAATATTAGTTTCGTTTATTGCATAAATCATATTTAAAAAAACCGAATTTCTATCAGGATCGGCTCTTAAATCTAATTTTTTGGTTATAACTCTAGGAAAGTAAATACTTAAACCTTCTTGTATTATACTTTTTATTTGCTCTACTTTATCTTCTGTAAGTTGATCGAAAAGAAGATTTCTTAAGCCGCTTCCAAATGTTGGATTGAGAAATCTTTCTCCAGTACCTGTTAAAAAAAAGTTAATTAAATTAGTCCTGATAGCATCTTTAGTTTCGAAAGTAGTATTGAATACTCCAGGGCCCGAAAAGGGAAGAGAAACTCCTACTCCTTTCCGAGGCTGTAAGTCAATAGGTTCTATTTTTTTAACTTCAAATGCCATTATACTAAGCCGTATTTAGCTTTATCTTTTTCAACCGAAGCATTGTAAACTTTAGCAGCTTTATTAATAAAATCAAATTTACTAATATCTAAACCTACTTGAGGTGTAGATGATTCAGTCATTCCCATATTATTAGCCATCATAGCTGCAAAATTAGGTTTTTGTACCATATCGGAAGTCCCGTTAAAAACTTGCTTATAATCCGTGTTGGTCATAGAAGCTTTAGTTTGCTCCATCAGTTGATCAATCGAATTATTCTTAGAAGTTAAATTAGTAGGTGTATAAGAAGTTTTACTCTTAATTTTTCTACCTGGTGAGCTTGCTACTTTAACTGCTTCGTTAAGCATATCTTGCAGTTCTTCTTTTACTGCTGCTTTTACTTCTTCTCTTATTATTTTTCTTAATTGATTTAGTTTCATATATATAAATAGTTAGGTTATGGAAGTTGGTTATCTATTCTAAATTTTAATTCTTGGATTAGTACTTCAGTTGATGAGGCAAAGGATAAAGGTCCTTTTAATACTATAACTCCTATATCATCTTTAGCTATTGCAAATCTTCTCGGTGCTATAGAAGGAGAGTTTGGATCTACTACTACTGATAGTTTATAATTCTTACCGTTTACACCTCGGAAAGATACTTCCGAATCACCTGCTGTTCCATCTCTATTTTCTCCTTGAACAGCATTCCTAATTTGTTCTAGTTGATCAGATGAGAGTCCGCCATTTTCAGTACATTTTTGTATTTGAGGTAAAACTATATTTATTCTACCTTTTAAATCGGCTATATCAAAAACTGTATCTCCTAATAAGGCATTACAGGCTTTAATAT
>VMHT01175875.1_pt1 | contig 19659 bp, 31 predicted proteins | sample 4693611 | NCBI WGS metagenome assembly VMHT01 (sample SAMN12280063, study PRJNA550983) | marine metagenome | isolation source: seawater sampled from same location over 5 years 0.02-0.2 micron viral filtrate | place: USA: collected off the coast of southern California halfway between the port... ...
ACTGTTTGCGAAAAATCCACCAGTCTAAAACCGTTTGTCTATCGTTAAGGAAAGGGGGCAGTTTAGTATCATACCCAGGATATTGGCGTCTTTCCCTTGGGAAGCGACACCTGCCCAGTTTAAGGAGAGGCAGTGAATGTCTGCCTATTTGCCAGTTAGGGTTCTAGCAAATCTCTGCGAGCCTTACGGCTAAATCACTTCGTTCTTATCTGCGGGTTGCACACTAAGGTGTGCCTGCACTGCCAACAGTTCTGTAGGCATTCTCCAAAATGATATTGCACTGTGTTCAGTGCTTGTGTCACCTAGATATTCACCCTGTTCAGTGATCACTGTTGGCAGTGTGCCCGTAACATAATCAACCGCAACCACTCTCTTATCCAAGAGTTCTTCACGGGTATATTCTGCACTTAGTGCTTCGTCTACGCTGTTTGCGTGGCGATCCAATCGTATGGTGTGTGTCATTGTGCTACCTCAAAGTTCTGTTCAAATGCTGTTTGTGGATGCTCAGGGTCAAGTCCGTCCCAATTTGACAGATAACTGTTTGCATCTCTGTCCGTGTTTTTGATGTCAACACCCATATGGAAATTATAGTATTCTCTCATCAGCATCATCATTTGAAAAAATTCTGTTTTTATGCTTCTTGTTGTGGGTGTTCTCATTATGCTTTTGCCATACTGCTGTTTTAGTACGGCTTCATCCTTAAGTGAAGGATTAGCACAGTTTGGGTGTATGTCTGCATTCTTTGAAATGTATTCATACACTGTTTTTACTTGATTTAGGATCTGTTGATCCTTGGCATTCATTCTGTTTTGGAAGTCACAGTGCTGTTCCATAATTCTTATCACTGTGCCATTGGTTAGCGTGTGCCAACGCTGAATAAACTCATTGCGGGGTATTTGCCCGTGTTCATTGCAGTACTTGTTTTGTTCTGCAACTATGTCTAAATAATCATTATACATTTGTTTTCTCCTTTATTGTTACTATTATACACTCTTTGCCTATTTTGTCAATACTTTTTATTTAGTTGATAAATACTAATATGTCCAAAGAGAAGAAAATACACTTCAGTGAATACACATCACCAGAATGGTACGAACAGCAATTGGCAGCGGATTGGTATTTTGCTGATATGGCGGGGGAATATATGATTATGCGTAAGATGAGTCAGAATGGTTATGGTGACATCACAGCACAACAGGCTTCAATGATGAAGTATGCAACCATATGGGAATTAAACAAAAGAGAATTACAAGTGCTATTGGGCAAAGACTATAGAGAAGAACTGTTCAAGGACTGGGAACAGCAAAGACAGAAACCTTTAGAGGAATATAAAGCGTGGGCGTCAAGGAGAGCATAAAAGGTATGGGCTGGGGATACTATCCAATTGATCCTAAGTACAAGGGAGACGACTTTAGAGCACGTGTCGTGCCTACACTGCCTGCAGGTGTAGACACAAACCGTTCATATGCTTTGGTAGGTGTTGAGCCTGCCTGTATGTTCAAACCAGGCACTGAGCCACAAGAACTAGACTTCTTTCATTGGGACAACAGTATGCAACCTTGGCTAAGACACATAACACCTGCAAACAGAACAGGACACAAGTTATGGAGCAGACTAACACACAAGAGTTGGTGTATGCCACAACACAGCCTACCAGATGAAAACCATAGACACAGAATCAATCGTAGACTGCATTCAGAAAGCCAAGGACAGATAAGAGACATTGCACAGTTATGGGGTGGCAACAAAGAAACAGTGTTGCCCAAACGCAAACACGCACTAGTCTGTGCTTCAAGTCCTAGAAATCACAGAGAGTTTTTTAATGAAAGCCAAGAACAATGGTTGCAACGAGTAACTGAAGAACTAGTACGTCAAGGTTACACATACACCATAAGACATAAAGCAAGTGTTCAAGGTAGAAAGACTAATCAAACAACGGATCAAATAAAACGTGAAGACTGTGATTTGGTTGTTGCAAACTATTCAGCCTGTGCAAGTGAAGCCGCACCTGTAGGCGTTGCTGTTGTAACAACAACTGAGCAATCACCTGCAAGAGCAGTAAGCACAAGTTGGGAAACATTTTGTCAAGGCACAATACAGCAATATGATGAACAAGCAATAGATCGTTGGATCACTAGATTGTGTGCATACACTTGGCATAGACAAGAACTAGACACGCTAGAATGGATTGACACACATCCACAAGCAACACACCTAAAGGCAAAAAGATATGAAGCATAGAAAACTTGCACTTGAAAATTTTATAAAAAAACACAGTCTAACACGTGGTGCAGAAATAGGTGTTTGGCAAGGAGAAACATCAGAGCATCTACTTAGAACAACTAGTGCATTTTTATATCTTGTTGACCTATGGCAGACGTCACACAAATACGAAACAAAAAAATGGGACCATAACAAAAACAAACAAATGACCCTAAACAGACTGAAGGATTTAACAAATTACAAAATACTACAAGGCATAAGTTGGGAAGTAGCAGAACAAATTACAGATAATGAATTAGATTTTGTTTTTATTGATGGAGATCATTCAACGCAAGGTGTTGAGAATGACATCAAGGCTTATACACCCAAAGTTAAACAAGGTGGATACATTATAGGGCACGATTGGGATTGGGACACAGTTCAAAAGGCTGTGCTTGAATTCAATAGTTCGCCTAGTTTTTTATCTAATGGTATTTGGTATTACAAAAAGGAGAAACACTATGCCATTTGAACAAGGTAACAGATATGGTAGAAATGGTAGACCCAAGGTATATGAAATAGACAGTGAATATGCAAAACGCTATTCAAAAGCAAAAGCACAAGCAAAGTTCCGCAATGAAGAATGGGCCTTTGATCAATTTACTTGGTTAGAGATGTGGACTGACAGTGGTGTGCTAGAACACGCAGGCAGAGAACCACATCAATACTGTATGGTGCGTAAGGATTCAATAGAAGCGTGGGGTCCACACAACTGCGTGATAGTACCAAGACGTATGCATCTAAAGAAAAGAGCCTATGTAACATTCCAAGGATATCCAGATGCACCTTGGGAAGACAAACACGCTGTGAGAAAACAAGATGACTAAAAAGAAACAGTTTGATCCAGTTTATACAGAAATGCGTAAAGAATATCCACGCACTTGGCGTATTTGGTATCGTATGAACAAGCGATGCAAAATTGGACAGAACGGAAACTATGTTGATGTGCAAGTGTGTGATGATTGGAATATTGACAATGGTAGTGAAGATGCATTTCTACAGTTTATAGACGATATGGGTCCAAGTGAAGGTGAATTAGAAATAGATAGAATCAATCCACTAGGAGATTATGAACTGGGCAACTGTCGTTGGGTAGAACCTTGTGTAAACAGAAGAAACACCCGTGCAAGGTATAAAGGTGACTATGACATATTGGAAACTGTAACCAAAAACGGCATAGCAAGACACACCTACTATTCAAGATTAAGAAACGGTTGGCATCCTCAGGATGCGGCAACACTGCCACCAAGTCAAGTTAAGTATAAAAAGAGAATAGTATAATGTTTGAAATGCCAAAAGATTTTGATCCATACAAGGACCTAGTAGAACTTAAAAATTTTGCTATTAGTACAGACACGCATCTTGCAAACCTTCTAAAAAATGAAAAAGAAATTTGCAAAGCAGTAAACAACTTGAGTGACAGCATAAAAGAAATAAAAGAAAGAATAACACTATTGGAGAAAGTAATAAATGAAATTGCCAGACAGAAGTGATAGATACCTATTGCCAACAACAACCATTGTAGGTTGTATTTTACTAATTGCACACATACTAGGACATATCAGTCCTTGGTGGGCCGCACTATATGTTCCTTTATTGTTTATGGGCCACAGTATAGAGTATAAGGATATGTTCCTTTGGCGAAACAAGTAGCAATAGTAGGAAATGGACCAAGCAGACATTTATACTCGCCTTTCAAAGGTGACGTTTGTGTATGCAACATACCTCAGATAGATATTCCCTATGATTATATCAGTATAGTTGACAGAAAGGCTGTTGACTATATCAACAAAGAAAAACTAACATTTGAAAAAACAATACTAACAACAGACGAATGCGATAAACTGCTAACCAACACATCAAGTGAAGCAGTTTTTAAAGAAAAATTAATGAACTCAGCGGCAACTGCCGCCTTCTATTTTGCACAAGAATATGATGTAATTTGGTTGTATGGTTGCAATGCACTTTGGAGCAAGGATTGTACCAGCAGTCAGGACACGCTTATACACCGTCCACCTAGAAATCAAAATCTGCACAACAGATGGAGAGAAAAGTGGAAAACAGTATGGGCAACTGGCAAACAATTTGTAATTGTTTGTCCTAAAGACACTGAGGAAATTGATTATGGCGAAAACGTCTGTTGGAATAGATCTAAAACATAAAACCTGGCAATACATCAAAAAGATTTTGATTAAACCACAACCTAAACTTGGTGGTTTACCAATCTGTCCTTTTCTAAAACAGTATATAGAAAACATAGCAGTTATTGAAACTGATGATTGGGAAAAGAAAATCAGTCAAACCTGTGAATTGCTATCTGCTGTAGGTTATGAAGCAGTGGTTATATGTGGTCCTATGGAAGATTGGGATGAACTAATGAGTATCTGTGATGACTATCAAGCAAGATACTGGAATAAAGATGTTGAAATATTGCTTATGCACCCAGACACTGATGATTTCCCATTGCCTTTAGAATACAACTTTAGTTTTTCGCCTCTTGTGATTGTGCAAAAACAATCTACTCTACAAGATGCACGTGATTTGCTTGAAAAATCAGGCAAATACTACAAATACTATAAATAAGTATGTTCAACGAAAACCACACTTAGGAGATTTAGATGACTATTACCCTTAGACAGGAATCAGATGCTAGAGCAACAACAAAGGGCACTAGTCTGACATTCCAAGAATTAGATAACAATTTTATTGATGTCTTAAACAGATCAGAAATTACAGTAGAAGGTGATTCAGGAAATGCACAACTTTCTACAAACGCAACAACAGACAGACGTCTTGTTGTAAATGGCGCAGGCGGATTAACAACAGCAATTACAGCAGACTCAACAGGACAAGCAGTGCTTACACTTACACAAGGCGCGGCAAGTATTGATGTACAAAATGCAGTATTTGGAACAGGCAATATTACAGTTTCATCACCAGACTCAACTGGTGCAGTTACAATAGCCACAAGTGCTATTGCAAACTTGGCAGATGATGGTTCACCACAACTTGGTGCTAACCTAGATATAAATTCAAACAATGTTACAGGCACAGGTGATGTAAACATCACAGGAACTGTGGTAGCACAAAGCACACTGAACGCACAAACAGGAACCAGTTACACAACTGTTCTTGGTGATGCAAGTAAATTGGTTACACTTTCAAATTCAAGTGCAATTACACTTACTATCCCAGCAAACAGTTCAGTGGCATATCCTGTGGGAACAAAAATTGATTTGGCACAACTTGGAGCAGGACAAGTTACTGTTGCAGGTGCAGGAGGAGTTACAGTAAACTCAACACCAGGACTTAAATTTATTGCTCAATTTTCAGCGGCAACCTGTATCAAGACAGCGACTGATACTTGGTTACTTGTTGGCAACCTAGAAGCCTAAGGAGTAACATATGGTTATTGGAATCACACTTGGATTGGCAGGCAGTTCATTTGCGGCAGTAAGTGCGGCGGCTGTTGTTAGAACACCACTCACTGTGGGCAGTGCCGCTGACTTGTCAACTGCGGACAGCGTTTTTGGCGGAACCAGTTGGCTTGTTGATAACGCCAACAGCAATGATAAACTCACAATTGATGCCAGTGAATACGCCGCTATCAAAACAGGCACAGGTGCATTCACAGTAGAAGGTTGGTTCAAACCTGACGAGGCTGGTGCTTCAGGACAGGGTGAATCAAGATTCTTTTACTTTGGTGGCACTGTAAATGGTAGCAACGCATTTGGATTGAGTCTTACAACTGCAGGAGGCATATTCCGTGGTCCAGGCACAACTGACCTAGGCTTTACACAATCAAACAGCAGTTTTATGCACTATGCGTTTGTATATGATGGCACAAATAAAAGTGTGTATGCAAATGGTACCAGACTTTCAACTGCAACAGCAAGCCTTAATGTGTCAGACGCAACTGATCCTTATATAGGCAGTGGTTTAAGTGACGCACGATTTAATTATTCAGGCAACATTGATGAATTTAGAATCTCAAGTGTGGCTAGATACTCAGGCACAAGTTACACAGTGCCAACAGGCGCTTTTGTGAACGACACAGACACTATAACACTATTACACGCAGATGGAACTTCAGGTTCAACACAGTTCCTAGATGACAATGGCACAGGCAGAAATGCTGTAGGCATTCAAAGCATAAATGGTGCGGCAGTTGATACAGCAAACAAGCAATATGGCACTGGTTCAGCAGAATTTGATGATTCAAATGATTACCTCAACATACCAGATTACACTGTGGGCAATTTTGCAGGAGACTTCACTATAGAATGTTGGATGGACACAAACGACACACTGGGTGAATTTATGGCTTGTCAAAAACAAGGCACAGCAGAAGGTTGGACATTCATTACAAGAAGTTTGGGTAGATTGGTATGGACAAGCACAACAGATGGCAGTTCAGCAAGTGCTATACTAAGCACAAACAATGCTTGGAGTGACAACACCTGGGTGCATATAGCAATATGTCATACCAACAGTTCAGGACTTACAGAAATGTTTGCCAATGGCTCAAGGGTGGCGTCAAGAACAGAACAAAATCCTAAAACTGTAACTGCAGGCGGTTACTTCCGCATAGGTGGTAACATATTTGGTGTAAGTTCAGGAAGTTATTCAGATGGTCCTAGATACTTTGGTGGACATCTTGATGAGATAAGAATATCAGATACGGTAAGATACAGTGGCTCAAGTTACACAGTGCCAACAGCGCCATTTGTAAATGACACAAACACAAAACTATTAATTCACGCTAACGGCTCAGATGGTTCCTTAGACTTTGTTGACGATAACGGACAATTTGGTGCATAATGCGTAGCAAGGAGAAAAACTAATGGCTTGGCCCTCAGGAACAAAAGCATCTACAGCCAATGTAGATCAAGGCAGTGATAAAATTAGTCTAGCAAGACCAGACATCAAACAGAATATTGATAATGTAAATGAAATAATTGATCACCTAAACATTAGTTCACCAAGCAATGGCGATGTGCTAGTTTATTCATCAAGTTCAGGCAAATGGGAACAGACAGATAAAGTTACACTAGGCAATAACAGTGCAATTTGTAAAATGGCAACGGCTAGACAAGACGTAGGTGGAGGCGTCAATGTTTTACCTATTGCAAGTTTAGATTATAACACAGGCTTTCTTACAAACAATTCAGACAGTGCAGGCGGACATAGATTTACACTAACAGCAGGCACTTATTCAATACAGTATTTGAGTCCTATTGGTGTGCCAGATAGTGCAGTAGATAGTATTGCTTTGTTCAATGCTACAGATAGTTCAACAGAATTTACTATCACCACTGTTGATACAGGTACAAGCGATGTAAGAAGTCACGTATTTGGTGTGTTTATTATTGCAGGCACAAAAGAATATGAATTTAGGCTTACAGGCGATGTTACAGGCGTATCTCAACAAATCTATATCAAGTTTGAAAAACTTGCATAATTTACCTGAGTAGTTTATCTTTAAGGCACATACAATAAATACATTTGTTAATTAACACGACGAAAACATACCTATATAGGAGACAAAAATATGTCAGCGGCAAGCAATTATATTGAGGATAGAGTTTTAGACTTTTGGTTGAAAAACAACTCTGCCTCTTCAACAGCGCCTACAAAAGTATATGCGGCGCTTTTTACATCAGGTGATTCAACTGGTGGAACAGCAGAAAATTTAGAAGCAGGAACTATTACAAACGAATGTGTTGGCGGTGCTTATCAACGTCAAGAAGTTACATTTGGCACAATTTCAAATGGTTCAGTAGCAAACTCAGGAAATATTACATTCCCAACAGCAACAGGCAACTGGGGTACAATTACACACATTGCAGTAATGGACTCAGATGTTGCAGGTTTTGGTGATAGTGCTGGATCAGGCAATGTTTTATTCTATGGTGCACTAACTACTGCTAGAGAAATTTTACAAGACGATACATTTCAAATTACTACAAGTAACCTAACTGTTACATTGGCGTAAGTCACTGTAGGGGAGAACCCAAGTGGCTGCTAGTGACTTTGTAAGTGGAATCTATGTCGCCAGCGATTATGTAGATAATACATATACTGCTGGTACCTATGTTGACCCAGGTTATGTCTCAGGCATAACTTTTGGATCAGCAACCCTTACCTCACAGGTTACTGTTAGTGTAAACGCAGGCACGGCAACAGACATTGCAAGACCTGTGCCAATTGTTGTAACAGCAACAGTATCAACGGACGCTGTTAGAACTAGGCGTGGTTCATCTACAGTAGGCGGTGTTCTTAACAGCACTGTTTCAGCAAGTCTAACACGCAAACCAACTGTAACACTTACAAGCACAGCCACAGTTAGTGCAGGCGGCACTAGAACACGAAATGTAGCAGTCAATATGATTTCTACACCAGGTGTTTGGGATGAACTGAATACTTGGGCACAGCCTACACAAGAAAGATGGCAGGTACTTGCCTGTGATGGCGATCTTGTTGTTGCAGGTAGTGCCACTGTAAACGTAACAGCAACAATGTCTATCCAAGGTGATAGACGTTTGCAATTATTCAATCAATCATTAGACAGTGTTGCAACACAATCAGTTGATGCAACAAGAACAAGAAATAGAAGTTTCACACTAAACACTGTTTCAACAGTTACAGCAGATGGTGATAGAGTAAGAGTTGGTACTGCAAGTCTAAGTTCAACTGCAACACTATCAGCAGCCGCAGAACGTACTAGAAATGGTGCAACACTTGTTGCAACACTTGGTACTCTTACTGCTAGTGGTGAAAGAACAAGAAAAGGCACAGTCCTACAAGCAAGTTTAGGTACACTAACTGCTTCTGCAACCAAAGCCGCTGTTGTAAACAATATTTTATTAACCTCAACTGCAACACTATCAGCAGATGCTGAAAGAACAAGGGTTGGTGCAACACTTGTAGTCAGTTCAGGTACACTAAGTGTAGATGGCGTAAGAGTAGTTGAATTCCGTGATGTACGAATGCCAATGGTTGCAACTGTAACAGCAGTAGCAAGAAAAGATTCACAAGGCACAGTTCTACAAGTGTCCACTGGCACAATGTCAGTAGATGCATTTAGAACAAGAAACTTATCAACTACACTAACACCAACATTTACAGTAAATGCAAATTCAACACTTGTTACAGGACAAGCAACACTACCTGCTATTTCAACAGTTAGTGCAAGTTCTACATTTATAAGAAATGCTACTATCAATGCCCTAAGCACTGCAACAATTACAAGTAGAGGTACAGTTCTTACAAGAGGTAGTGCAACAATAAACGCATTCAACAGTGTGTTATCAACACTTACTGGATATAGGATTGATCCTTATAGAGTGTTTGCTGTTAAAAGTGAGAACAGAACACTACTAATTGAAGCAGAAACCCGCAAAAAATCCGTAATTAGTGAGAATCGTGTAAATACAATTGAAGAAGAAACGAGAGTTTCTAAAATTAAGAGTGAAACTAGAGAATTAACAATCCAGAACCTAACACTGGTTAATGTGGCGGGCGATCCTCTAGATACAAGGAAATAAAAATATGCCAAGTTTAACAGGATTCCAAGAAGATAGAGTAGGCGCTTTTATTGAAAAAGATCCGTATTCTATTTTAGACTATTCATTAGATTGGAAAGATTGGATGCCATCAGGCGATCATATTAGTTCTATCACGGTAACAGCAGATACAGGAATCACAGTAGACTCATCAACAAATACAAATTTCGTAGCAACAGCAAATATTTCAGGCGGCACAGCAGGCACTATCTATAACATAGAATTCAAAATTATTACAACAAATGGATTGCGTGATTCAAGAAACTTTAGAATTAAAGTAGTAGAGAGACAAGCCTAATGAGTGAAGATAAACAGAAAAAATATAAAACAGTAGACAGAGATCTAGTTTACAAACTAGCCTGTATTCAATGCACACCAGAAGAAATTGCTGAAGTGGTTGGATGTAGTCCTACTTCACTAAAAAAGAGATTCAAAGCACTTTTAGAAAAAGGTAAAGAAACAGGCAAGCAAAGCCTTAGACGTGCTATGTGGGAAAAGGCAATCAATGGTGATACAAGAGTGCAAATATTCTTATCTAAACAATATTTAGGTATGAAAGATTCACCAGAAGATACACAAAACACACAGCCTCTTCCTTGGGAGGACTGATGCCACTAAGCCATCCACAAAAAGAAATTTGTTCAAGTGACAGTCGCTTTCGCGTGGCTGTAACAGGACGTCGTTTTGGCAAAACACACGTGGCTATGAGAGAGTTGGCAAAATTTGCAAGTATACCAAACAGCCAAGTATGGTATGTAGCACCAAGTTACAGAATGGCTAAAGGTATTGTTTGGGATCAATTGAAAGGCAAACTAAAAGACTTGCGTTGGATTGATGCTAGTAATGAAGCAGAATTAAAATTAAGATTAAAGAATGGAAGCGTTATACACCTTAAAGGTGCAGATAATCCAGACAGCCTTAGAGGTGTTGGATTGAACTTTATTGTAATGGATGAATTTCAGGACATAGATCCTAGGGTATGGACAGAAGTATGTCGTCCCACACTATCTGACAAGCAGGGACACGCACTGTTCACAGGAACACCGCGCGGAGTAGGATCTTTTAGCCACGAGATGTATTCAATGGCTTTGACGACTGAGGGGTGGGATGCGTGGACTTATACAACACTGGATGGCGGCAATGTGCCTTCTAATGAAATTGAAGATGCAAGACGTGATATGGATGAAAAAACATTTCAACAAGAATACCTTGCAACCTTTAACACATACAGTGGTATGGTGTACTACAATTTTGATAGAGAAAAAAATCTTAAATCATATCCAAATCCAGACATTACTGAAATATACATAGGACAAGATTTCAACGTAGGCGCTCTTGCAAGTGCTATCGCTATAATTGAAAATGGTTGTGTATATTTTATTGATGAACTGTTACTAGATAGTTCAAGCACAGAAGACACTTGTGATGAACTAAGACGCAGATATCCAAACAGTAGAATTAACATTTTTCCAGACCCTGCAGGCAAACAAAGACGTTCAAGTGCAGGTGGTAAAACAGATATTTCTATTTTACAAAATGCAAAATTCATTGTGCAGGTTAGAAATAGCCACACTCCTGTACGTGACAGAATCAATGCAGTAAATAGTAAACTAAAGAACGCAAGGGGAGACATTGGACTGTATGTTGATCCTAAATGTAAAAACATTATAAACAGTTTAGAAAAAATGGTATACAAACCAGGTACTAACGTCGTAGACAAAGACGGAAAACTGGATCATATGGCAGACGCAGTAGGCTATTTGGTTGATTTCCTATATCCAGTTCGCACTGAATATGCACCACAAGAACCACAAAGATGGGCATTCTCAGGTAACAAACAAAATGCAAGGAGATGGAACTAGATGCCCGTTATTAGAGACAGAGTAACTAAGGGTGATTCTAACTTAGCCATTGATTACATAGTAGAGGCACATCCTGCCTACAAGCACTATCTTAATCGTTGGGTATTTTTAGGAGACTCTTACCACGGTGGCTATGAATATTTTCAAGGAAAATATTTAGAGCCCTACTATTATGAATCAAGAGATGATTATGAAAAGCGACTTAGAATGCTTGGACTTGATAATCATACTAAAAGTGTTGTTGGAATATACAACTCTTTTTTGTTTAGACGCGAACCTAAAAGAACTTATGGCACACTAGAAAACCTTCCAGGACTAAATCCTTTCCTTGCAGATGCGGACCTAGATGGAAGAAGTTTTGCACAGTTCTTGAGAGAGATGAGTGCTATGGCAATGGTATACGGTAATGTGTGGATTATTGTAGACAAGCCAAGTGCAGAAACACTTACAAGAGCAGATGAACTAAACCAAGGCATTCGTCCTTATGTGTCAATGTTTACACCAGACAATGTTTTAGACTGGCAATACACAAGACAAGCAAATGGTTTATACACACTAACATATTTGAAATTAAAAGAAGAAGTAGTTAATGGTAAACAGTTTATCAGAGAATACACACCTGAAGAAATCAATGTCTACTTGGTAGATGGAGATAACAACACAGGTGAACTTGCAATGACAATGCCAAATGAACTTGGCAAAGTGCCAGCAGTATGTGTTTACGCTTCAAGAAGTCAAACACGCGGTGTTGGTGTATCACCAATGGGTGATATTGCAGACATACAAAAAGAACTGTATGAAATGTCAAGTGAAATTGAACAGATTATTAGATTAACAAATCATCCGTCATTGGTTAAAACATCAGACACTGAAGCGGCGGCTGGTGCAGGTTCAATTATTCAAATGCCACAAAACTTAGATGGCAATCTAAAACCTTACTTGTTACAACCAGATGGAGCAAGTATTGAAGCAGTGCTACAAGCAATTGAAAGAAAAGTAGAAAGCATTGATAGAATGGCTTCACTAGGAGGCATCCGCTCTGTAGAAAGTCGTAGACTGTCAGGAGTGGGACTACAAACTGAATTCCAAATGTTGAATGCTAGATTGGCAGACTTTGCAATGAATCTAGAACACGCAGAAGAACAAGTTTGGAGACTATGGGCAGAATATCAAGGCACAGTATGGGATGGTGAAGTACAATATCCACGTTCATTCTCAATACAGGACAAAGTAAATGATGTTCAAATGTTGAAAATGGCAAAAGAAACAGCACCTGATAATCCTATGATTACAGATAAAATTGACAAGATGTTATTAGAAACAATTACTGAAATGCCATATGAAGATACTAAAGAATGGTATGAAGAATGGAAACAAGAAAACAGACCTGCAAAAGATTCAGTGCAACACGTACCAGTCACAACTGCAGATGATTTGGTTATGCATCTAAGAGAAATGGTAGAAGCAGGATACACAGATGATGAAATTAAATCATTACATCCTGAACTAGCACAATTATTCAACTCTGGGAGCGAATTGGGCCAAGATGGGTAAGTTTATACCTGAAAGAGATTTCACTAATGAACTACCAACTGAAAAGCGTCTGCGTGAACTTATAGATGAATATAAGGAAAACGTATGGCGCTTTGAAGTAAAAGATTCAAAGGCAGCAGGCGTAAGGGCAAGAAACAATCTACTTGAATTAGGCAAACTTTGTAAAACTAGAAGGCTTGAAATACTAGAAAGAAAAAAGGACATAGTTCCTTTTCGTTGGGAGGAAGAAAATGCCTAAACCAACAAAACAAATGCAGTCAAATGCCAAAAGAGCACTGGCATTGAGAGACAAGGCACCCAAGAGTAGAAAAGGTATGACACCTGTAGGGTTGCAGAGAGCGAATCAATTTGCTAAGGGCGAGAATGTAAGTCTACAAACTGTAAAACGCACATTCTCCTATCTTAGTAGAGCAAAGACTAATTATAAACCAGGCAAAAATACTCCAGGTACACAAGCATATTTAGGCTGGGGTGGAAATGCAGGTTTAAGTTGGGCTAGAAAGATACTAAAAAAGTAAGGAGAGCGATATGGCTATGCGAGGTGGACGTAAAAAAAGCACACGTGGTGGTAAGAAGAAAAAAGACGAAAAAAAGAAATCACGTGGCGGAACACGCCGTAAATAACGGAATTTGTGCAGTAAAGCATAAATAATAACACATACTGCTATTAGAGGGCAGGTGGTAGAACTCAACCAATTATAAAGAGGATATATAATGGACGCAGAAAACACAGCGGTAAACGAAACTGAGATAACTGCATCTCAACCAGAGGTTAAACAGCAGGTAGCAACGCAGGATGTTGTAAAGGATAATACACTTTCACAAGACGATGTAAATCGCATTGTTGCGGAGAGAGTGGCAAGAGAAAAGGCAAAGTTTGAAAAGAAATATTCAAATGTTGACTTGGATCTTTATAATCAAATGGTAGAAGAAAAAGAATCTACACGCCAACAAGAACTTGAAAAGCGTGGAGAGTTTGAAAAAGTGTTGAAAGAGCAGGCTGATAAATTCAACGGCAAAATTCAACAGTATGAAAGCGAACTTACTTCTATTAAAGTTGACGGCACTTTGTTAAGTGAAGCAAGTAACCAGAAAGCAGTAAATCCACAGCAAGTGGTTTCATTGCTAAAAGGAAACATAAAACTTAATGAAGCAGGTGGCGTTGATGTTGTTGATACAAACGGACAAGTAAGATATGATGATAATGGTAACCCATTAGCAGTGTCAAACTTGGTAAATGAATTCCTTACAACTAATCCACATTTTGTACAAGCAGGACCAGGTGGTTCTGGAACAGGACAAGGTGTTGGAAAACAAGGTCCTGTGGTAGATAACGATGTTACGAAACTTAATATGCAAAATCCTGAACATCGTGCTCGTTATAGAGATATAATGAAAGCAAAAGGGATTCGCGTATAAATTTGCTACTAAAGGAGAATAACTATGGCGAATGAATTTGACACAGGCGTATCAGGAGCAGATGCTCTTTATGCCAACATTATGCAGGCGGCTTTGTTTACATTATCAGAGCAGTCTATTATACGTCCTCTTGTAAGAAATTACAATATGACAGGAACTCCAGGCTTAACAGCACAAGTTCCAATTTACCCAGCGGTATCTGCCGCAGCGGTAACTGATGGGTCAGACCTTGCAAACACAGTTTTTGCAACAACTAAGAAAGAAATCACAGCAGCAGAAGTTGGTGTTATGGTTACACTTACTGACTTGTTAGAAGAAGCATCAAGTGATGACACAGCGGCAGCAATTGGTAGACAATTAGGTGCGGCTATGGCTGAGAAAGTTGATACTGACTTAGCGGCTAATTTCCGTAACTTTTCTAAAAAAATTGAGAAAAGTGGAGCGGCAATTAGTGCTGAAGATATCTTCAAAGCGGCTGCAACACTAAAAGCAAACAAAGCAGACCAAAACGGTGGTTATGTTTGTGTGTTACACCCATTCCAAGCATTTGACATTAAGAAAGAATTGACAAATGCAGGTGCAACTATGTCACACAATCTAAGTGATGTAGGTAACAGAGCATTAGAAAGTGGTTTCATTGGCAGAATTGCTGGTGTTGACATTTTTGAATCAACTGTTTTAGAAGGTGACTCAGCAGGTGAAATTACTGGAGCAGTAATGACTCAAGACGCATTAGGCTATATGCTAAAACGCGATATGAGAATTGAAACTCAAAGAGATGCTTCATTAAGAGCAACTGAAATCGTAGGTTCTATGGCTTACGGTACAGCAGAACTTTTTGACGCATACGGTATTGCTATATCATCAGACGCATCAGCACTTATTTCATAAGTGTTAGACGCATAGTATTAGGAAAGGGCGGAGCAATTCGCCCTTTTCTTTTGAAAAGTCTATGGTTTCCTGACAAACTGGTAAATACAATTACAACAAATTATGCGGTTTGGGAAGGACCTAAAGCGTGATATAAAGGACAGTATCCTATGGCGATTACACTAGCAACAATATCTGATATTCAGACATATGAACCAGACATTATAGATTTTGGTATTCCTGAATTTACAGATGAAATTTCAAAAGCACAAGCAGACGTATTTAGAGACCTAAGAATCCAATGGTGGCCTACATACCACAATGGCATTTATGATTTGGCAAAACTCACTATGAGCAATGAGCCAGATGAGGACCTATTCACTGCAAGCCAATTGACTAGAGCCTGTGCCTACAATGCACTAGGTTTTCACATCTATCCTAAACTCGCAAAATTTGAACCAGAACAAGATTTATTTGAACGCAAGATGGAATTCTACAGAAAAGAATATTCCAGAGAACTAGATTTAGTATTGCGTGATGGTGTTGAATATGATGCGGATAGTAGTGGTACAGTCACAGATGACGAAAGAGAAGCAACTCACTATCTACGCCTCAAAAGGTAGATAGTTTATGTCAAACAGAGAATCAGCAGTAAAGAACATCATAGAAGTTTTGGAGGATATGAGTCCACCAAGACCCGTATTTGTGTCAAGAGAGCCATTTGAATTAGACAAGTTGGCAATGACACAATTCCCAGCAGTATTAGTAACCGCAGGCAATGAGACTCGTGAGGATCAAGCAATGGGCGGTTATAGACGTGGGATAATTGAGGTGAATATTAGAGCGTTTGTTCGCTCTGATGGACGCAAAGGATTCGTTCAAAGTGTTGATGAAAAACGCAACCTTTTGATTGAAAGAATAGAAGAAACATTGAATACAGATCGCACACGCGAACTGGACACGGCACGGGCGGCAACAACACACGTTGCCTCTATAGAAGTAGTAGACAGAACTCCACCATTAGGTGAATTTGTTATGATTGCTGAAGTGCATTATTCATTTACTAAAGGAGCAGTATAATGGCTGTAACACAATACACAAAAATGATTGATAAAAACGGCGACACTATTTCAGTAGAAGAAAGCCGTGTTGAAAGATTTCTTTCTGAGGGTTGGACTTTATCGTCTAAACCTAAAGAAGAAAAAAGAGTTACTAAGAGCAAACGCAGTAAAAATAAAATTACAGCAGATGCCCAAGTAACTTCAAAAGAAACATCTGAGGAAGAAGAAAACGTATCTTTAGAAAGTTGGGGCGATAACCCAGAAGAAATTGATACATTGACTTATTCCTATGATGACTTTGAAACTGCCAAAAAGGAGAACTAAACTATGGCTACATTTACAGGTGAAAACGGTAAAGTAGAAATCACTTCAGATGATTCTGCAGGAACTACTACCGTTGCTGAAGTTCGTTCGTGGACAGTAGAACATACTAAAGATGTTATTGAAGATACTGTTATGGGCGATGCGGCAAGAACGTACAAAAGTGGATTACATCAATTCACAGGATCAATGGAAGTGGTATATGAATCAACTCATACTGCGGCTTCTGACGCTTTTGATCCAGCAAAGGACGGGGCTCTTACTGTAGAGTTTTATCCTGACGCAGCAACAGGTCAAAAATTTAGTGGTTCAGTACTGACAACATCAGTATCAAGAACTGCAAGTTTTGATGACTTAATTACTGCAACTGTTAATTTCCAAGGAAGTGGTGCACTTACAATAGGCACTGTATAATTGGATGATTAGCATTAGTGTTAAAGGCACTAGACAGGTAGTCAACTTTCTTGAAAAAGAAAAAGAGAGATTGATTAACCAGATTGCTCAGGATACATTGGTGACGGCAAGATCCAAGACACCAATTGACAAGGGACAAGCGAGGCGTGGTTGGCGATTAGAAACTAGTTTCAAACAGCGAAAAATCGTTAACCGCGTACCTCACATTGACGCACTTGAGAATGGGCATTCAAAACAAGCACCTAACGGGATACTTGGACCTACTGTTAGGGAGATAACCAATAGGAGTTATAAATGAGTGAAGTAATGAGTAACATTAAGGGTCATTTTGCTGACAAGTTAGCAGGTGGCTTACAAAAGATATCAATTCCAGAATGGAAGACTGATATCTATTATAAAGGGGCCTATCCTTTTGCAATTGAGAGCAAAATTATTGCTCTACAACAAAAAGGACAGACTGTTGAAGCACTAGTTGAAAGTCTTATCTTAAAAGCATTGGACCCAGAAGGCAAACCAATGTTTCATAAGGCAGACAAAGTAACGCTAATGAATGAAGCAGATCCAGTTATATTGTTAAGAGTATGTGCAGAATTGAATAATGCAACTTCTGATTATGAGGAAGTAGCAAAAAACTAAAAGAGGACACTGAACTGCAACTTATTATTAGGGTTGCAGAGACCTTGCACAAAAGTATAGAAGAAGTTATACGAACTGTCAGTGTCCTTGAATTAAGGTTGTGGTACGAATGGTTTGTATTACAACAGGATAGAAGTAAGGAGACTATAGGTGGCAACACAACAAATAGAAATCCGCGCCGTAGATAAAACACAGGCGACGCTTGGAAAAGTTAATAGAAGTCTTGGCAACATTGATAAAAAAGCCAAAGATGTTAGTATTTCGTTTGGGCAGATTGCCGCACTAGCAGGAAGTGTCTTTGCAGGTTTAGGACTTGCTAAAGTTACATCAAATCTTGTTACAACTGGTAAAGAACTAGAAAATCTTCAAGTAAGATTAAAGTTCTTGTTTGGTAGTGCCAAAGAAGGTGGTAAAGCATTTGATGAAATGGCACAGTTTGCTAGTCAAGTACCTTTTAGTCTAGAAGAAATCCAAAAAGGCGCAGGCGTGCTAAGTGTTGTCAGTAAAGATGCTGAAGAACTTGGCAATATTATGCGTATCACAGGTAATGTGGCAGCAGTCACAGGACTTGATTTTAAAACAGCATCAGAACAGGTTCAAAGATCCTTAAGTGCAGGTATTGCCAGTGCTGACTTGTTTAGAGAAAAAGGCGTTAGAGATATGCTTGGTTTCTCAGCAGGTGCAACAGTATCAGCAGAAGAAACTGCAGAAGCATTTGAGAGAGTGTTTGGTCCTGGTGGCAAATTTGCAGGAGCGACTGATGCTCTAGCAGGCACATTGGAAGGAACACTTTCAATGATTGGTGATAAAGTATTCACGTTCAAGAAAACATTGCTTGAAGCAGGATTATTTGATTCACTAAAAGTACAATTTACAGCATTTGATAAACTGTTAAGTGACAATGCAGAAGCAATCAATAAAGTTGCTGCTATAATTGGTGACAAGTTAGGATTTGCTGTTTTCCAAGCGGCTGATTTTTTCAAAAACTTAAACGTTAATATGGAGGACCTAATAGTTGGTGCTAAAATAGCGGCAGCAGTGTTAGGTGGTGCAGGATTATTAGCAGTAATTAAAGGCGTAACACGCGGTGTTAAAGGTTTAACACTTGCAATGGCAAGAAACCCATTAGGACTGTTAGCAGTAGCAGCCGCAAGTTTAATTACATTCCTAAGTATGGAAAACGGCTTAGGTAGAACCATTGCACAAGTAACAGCGGTTATGAAAACGCTTGGCAACCTTGCAGGACAGATTGCAGTATTCTTTAAGGAACAACTAGGTAAAGTTGTTGAATTCTTAACAGGTGCATTTGATGGTTTTGTTGATTCTGTTATAAGTGGTTACAATGCAATTGCAGATTTCATACCATTCCTAGACAGAGTTGAGGCTAGCGGAAGTGATGTAAGAAAAGCACTAGTTGATGTAGGTGTAAAAGGTTTTGAATTTGTTGAAGAAACAGTAGGCAATGCAAAAGACGCAGTTGTAGAATTTGTAGACACAAATAAACTTGCCAGCGATGCACTAAATGAAGCAAGAGGCATTCTAAATCAATTAACAAATAGTTGGACAGTCGCAGGCATCACATATGATGAAGCAACTGAATCACAACGAAAATTATATGACGAGACTATGGCTGTTGCCAAAGCAGCAGAAGAACAGAAAAACAAAATTCAAGAACAGGCTCTTGCGGCAGCAAAC
>VMHT01042920.1_pt1 | contig 19651 bp, 19 predicted proteins | sample 4693611 | NCBI WGS metagenome assembly VMHT01 (sample SAMN12280063, study PRJNA550983) | marine metagenome | isolation source: seawater sampled from same location over 5 years 0.02-0.2 micron viral filtrate | place: USA: collected off the coast of southern California halfway between the port... ...
AGGAGGAGTAGCTGTACCTCGCTGTAAATAAACTTCTGCGCTACTTGCAGCATTATCGCTGTTACCTTCTGCGACAATTCTGGCGTTTTTTGAACTTGAAGTCAGACCCGCTAACAGCCTGCCCGAGCTGTCGATTCTGAGTCTTTCACTAGGGCTCGACGCTCCATCGGCAGTGGTGAAAAATGCGAGGCGGCCTGGAAAGTCATTAGCTCCAGGGGTATTATCGACAGCCGCCTCAATGTAAGCAAAAGTTGCTGCTGCATTATCAGTAAAAAAGATCCGCCCAACTGGATCGTTATTGGACATACTGGTAACAACTTCCGAACGCCCGAGTGACATGTACGCAGGGGTGGTGCTACCAAAACTGTTTCCTATATTTTGAACAGATGAGTATTGAGAATCAGAACCAGTAAGCGCACTAGATGTCCCCATTAACAGCCTGCCCGAGCTGTCAACAGTTGCTCTGGTGCTACCGCCAGTTGAAACCTGTACCGTATCCGTTCCAAACACAATCCCAGTGTTTGAATCTGTCCCCTGCAATGCAGGTGTTCCGGCGCTTCCGTTAACGCCACTTAGTCCGCTGTCGCCGTTGATGGTGATTGGCATAGTCAGCTGATAACGAGTTGGCTTGAGGCAGGGACCGTGACGGTGACGCCACTATTGATAACCAGCGGTCCAACAGCATGGGCTCCGCTGTTTGCAGTAATGCTATACGAGGTCCTGACGGTTAGGTCATTCTCATAGAAACAGGCATCACCACCTGCACCCGTCGCACCACCGCCCACAGCGACAAAGTCCGTGCCGTTGTAGATCTCGGCTGAAGTGTTAGTGCTGTTGAAGCGCAGATCTCCTGCAGATGGGCTGCCTGGCCTTTGCGCTGTTGTTCCAACTGGAATCTGCAGTGCCGACGTGCTGCTAATAACGACATCACCCGTAAACGTCGGACTTGCTGTTGGAGCAAGTCCTAGGTTGGCCGTTCCAATACCACCAACGGTAGAGACGTTGATATAAGCGTTATTAGCGGCGTTCCTAATCTTGAGGGTGCTGTCACCAGTATCGACGTACCACTGGAACGCAAACGTCGTAGCTGGATCTGTTGCGCCACTTTGGTTCGTGGCAATCGCCGCCAGCTGGTTATTAAGATCCGCTCTAAATGCCGCTCCCGTGGCATTTGCCAGATTTAGGTCTCCTTGACTCAAGGAAGCGCACCAACTCTGCTGTTTAGTCTACTGCCCACGCCCAACGCCGGCTGCTACATAGGTGAAGTTACGATCCACGTTGTTGTTGCTCGCGTTCAACACGTCAATATCAAAGCCCGTGCTACTGACATTAGAAATATTAAAACGCTCGTCAGGGCCTAGGTTTTGCACCGTGATGCCGACGCTAGGTAACTGAGAATTAGCGCCTAACAGAGCTGCCGTTCCAACAAAGAACGGTTTAACAAAAGTCACGGACTTTGTAGAAGTACCACTTGCGATGGTTGCTACTGATTGATCGAAGCGTGGTGTCAGCTCAATCTTGTAACCCAGTTCATCAACCAAAATGTTTTCGTCGATCTTATTGCTGGTCAGCTCAGTCTTGAACTGGAAGCCACGGCCTTTAAACGTCCCACTGTTAAACGGTGCCCAAGCCCCATACGTCGGAGATCCGCTTGGATTGTCGTTAGTGGAACGGATATACAGCTCAGCGTTGACGTTGTTAACTGCCGCTCCATCAAAGTCAGTCCACGTATCGATTAGTGCGGTTCGGCCATCCATCGTGTCAGAAGGCAAGAAGCCACGAGTAACAAAACGACGCTGGAACTCAACCGCATCTAACGCTAAGCCCATGTCAATGGTGTCCAGCAGCGTATAAGTGCCAAGCGGCTTGACATCGCCTAGGAAGTCCATGATCGAGATCAAATCAAAATCAGCAACGCTGTCGATTAAGCCGCTGCCATCAAGCGTCAAAGCGTCATATTCATCGCTATAGAAGGTGTCAACGTGAGTGCCTTGGAACGGCAATGGCGTCTGTTGATCTTCGCGGTGGTTCTTAACTAGCAGCTTGCCTACTGGATCAATTAGATCCACAAGCACGCTGGTGTCATCAGGGCTAAGCCTGCCGCCGTCATCCGCAAACTTGACGATGTATTCGCCCTCAAGCAGAGGAACAACAACATCAGTAGACGAACCAGCAATAGCGTTGATTAGATCAACACTGTTGGCGAAAGTTGCAGTGCCATCAGTAAGGCTGCTGTGGCGGACATGAACCTTGCCACCAACCTTTACGTCTAGATCTACTGTTTGGCTCCATTTCAAACGAGCACTATTTGCAGAAATGGGTTCAATCGTTAAGTTCTGAACATTCCCCGGTAAAGCAGTCTTTCCGGCAATGACAAATGTTGCTTGAGAAGTTGTGCTCTTTTTGCCAAGATAATTTAGCGCACTAATTTGAACCTTTAACGTTCCAGCCCTTAAGGTTCGCAGTGTTAGCGATGGGTTTGATGTTTCAACCGTTGTAAAATTGTCATCATCAAGCTTGTACTGAACAACAAAATTAGTAGTGTTGGCCCTGTCGTGCTGCCAACTTAGGTCAAAGCCTGTGTGAACTGATTGCCCCTCTTGGTATAAAAACTCGGTGCCGGTTAAATTTTCTGGTGGATTAGGTATAAGACTAAGATTGCTAATGTCTCGCGTTGTTAATGCAATGTCTCGCTCAACAGCAGCATAAATTGACTCGTTATAGGCAACAGCAGTGACGCCTAATGTTCCGCCTTCGCCCTCAGCAACAGAAATAACTCTGTATTGCTGCGACTGCACATCGTTGGTCTGAATTAAATAAACTGCTTCTGCCTGCGGTGCTTGGCTAAAGGCGCTGCCAACAGTAATTGCAGTTCCTGAAATACCGCTAATCGTTTTAGTTTCGACTAAACCTGTTGGCAATAGGACTGACAATGTGGGGCTTAAAGTTAAGTCCACCAACAAATCAGTAGTGCTGTCGATAGTGACAACAGTTGTGGTTGCAGAGCTAACCCTGCCGCTGCGACGTGTGCCAGCACGTAACGGATCAGCAATATCAATGACGATGCCTGGTGTGACAGCAATGCCAGCGTCGATAGAAACAGCAAAGCTGACTGTTTCTGACAACAGCCTTTCGCTAGTTAACAACCACTTGCCCAGCCTATGCGCTTGCCCTTGGCTGTAGCAGCCGACCGACCGAATATCTTTTCTAATGATGCCGTACTTGGCAACAGACTCATGGTCTTCAACATACTCATATTCAATATCACCCAATGTGTCATAGCTTTGCCATGCAACAGAAGCGCAGGTGTGCCGAGTCTTTTCTGATGTCCCGCTGTAAGTAAACAGCCCATCAACGACATTGCTTGGACCTAATAGATATTGAGAGTCAGCAGGCTTGTCTTGACGGAGAACAAGCGACCCAGCGCCGTAATAACTAATGCCTCTAAAAATACTGGTTAGCTGCTGGATAACGTTGTAAACCTCAGCTCTGCTGTTAAGCAGCAAGTTAAGACTAAATCGTGGCTCTTGGCCGCCTTTGCCATCAGGGACAAGCTCGTTGCAGTATCTGCTGATTTCATAGAAGTCAAACACATCAAGCGTCGATGCAGGCACAGAACACCCATAGCGGGTGTCTGTAAGCAAGTCATATAAGCACCAAGCAGGGTCGTTACTCCAAGTTGCTGCACCTAACGTTCCATTAAAAAGACCGCTGTATGAAATACGTCCCAGATGCGTTGTAGTGTCTACAGTCCCGTTATGTGGGATTCTGATTTTTAAGCCACGGATTAGATATTTACGTGTTGGAATGTTTTGGAATTGTTCGGCACCAAACCGCATCCCGACCACAGCCGAGTTGGGGTAAGCCAACTTGTCGTCTTGAATTTCAGTAAAACTTGAAAAAACAGTTGTACTTGCTTTTTTGGTACTTGTTTCGTCTGCGCTTACTCGTATTACACGCAAATCAACAGGAAAATCTCCGTCAAGCTCGACTAAGTAATCTCGCTGATAAAGGCTGCTACTTTTTCCAGCAATAGTATCGCTTACAACGTCATTAAAACCGCCACCGTCATATTGCAGTTGAATTTTTATAGCTACAGAATGACCAAGAACGTCGCCATCATCATTGATCCTTTGCAGAGAAGGCACGTTAATAGTGACGCGCACCTTGTCAACATCAGAGTTTGTAATTGATCTTGTTACTGGTACGCCGTTAGTAATCTCAACACCGACACCACGTTCAACCTGAATACCCCCTGCAGGGTCTGGGATGTAGGGCTGGCCTTGCGTTCCCTCTAACGCAACTACTGTGAAATTATCAAAGTTAAACGAGCCATCTGCGTTTTGAACTGGGGTGTCTTCTAAAAATATGCCTTTCGGGCCACCTTCAATCCCTTCAATTTCCCCTTCGCAAAGCAGGTCTAAAACGCTTGCATACTGTTCGGATCTAAGGCTGTCGGCTGCCTCTGTTGGCGTACCCCCACCTTTACCGCCACCGCCACCAGCGCCAAGAATTAACTTTTTATCATCCATCAGGTTTTCACTCCAATCGTGCTACCTGTAAGCACACCAGACACAAAATTAACTCCAGCAGGTATTGATCCAAGTTTGCCGCCAAACAAATATGCGTTTGATGAATGATCAACATCAAGGCCAGTGCTAATTACTGCTGAGCCGACAACAACACGCCCGTAAGCAATCGGAACAGGTAAGCCTTGCTGAATGGTATTAGTGATTCCACTAAAAGTAAAATTTCTTAGCTTTTCTGAGTCATCCCCAAGGTCTGGCGTTGGCGAAAGCATTTGCGAAACACCTCCAAGAACTAAGGCCGCGCCGACAACAGACAACGCCGTGCCCACAGTGGTCAACGTTCCGATTGTTCCTGCCGCCAAAGGACCAAAAACACCGAACGCAGATGCGCCAAACAAGCCTGCACCTGGGAACAGGAACGACGCACCAATCAACAACCCACCAAGAAGAAATTGACCAACGCCACCACCAGCACCAGCGACAACAGGCGTAATACTGAAAACTTCGCGCTCTGACCAAGGCAAAGCCAACACGCTCACGTCATCAGGCGTTGCTTGTTGCTTGCCAACCCTGACGCGATAACCAACGCCATCTTGCTCGCTATCCACAAGCCATTTGTCTAAGCCAGGAAAATTAACGCACAACGCTTTTATTGCTTGGGCTGGCGTAGCTACATCAAGCTCAAACCGGCACTGGCCTAGTCGCTCACGCAGAGCCCCGTAGACCTTGACGACTTTCATGACGTATCACCCTGTCGCAACTTTTCAAATAATAGCCGCCAAGCACGTCCCGAGAACTTAAGCGCCCCTGAACGTGATGCAAGATTTGCTGATCACCTAGATAAATCGCAGCATGGTTTGGGACTGTTGAGCGCATACTGACCAGCAGTAGGTCACCACGCTGCATTTCTTCTGTCGGCACCCTTGAAAATCCTTCTTTTTCAAAATTATCGACATACATGTTTTGACCGTTGTGCCACCAGTCATCACGGCGGTGGTAGTCGTGGAGCGTTATCCCATATTCACGCTGAAAAAAGTCGCGCACAAGGCTGTAGCAATCAACAATCCCATGCACAAACTCACGGCCTATGTAGGGCAGCTCAAACCCTTCAGGCTCACAGTATCCCCAAGCTTCTGTCTGAGGATTAACAATGAACCAGGGTAAGCCTGTCTTTTCACAAGCAACACGATCAGCCGTTGATGGCCTTGGGTTCGTTTTGGGGTGGCTGTGAACGATGCTCACCACTTCCCCGTGTTCTTCTATTTCGTGCCAACCATCTAGAACAAAATGCTCGTCTGGCGTTCGTGCAATATTGCGGCAAGGGAAATAACGCCTTCGACCCTTTACAACAGCAATTAAGCCACAAGCCTCTCGTGGAAATTCATCCTTCGCGTGCTGCAAGATGGTGGCTTGCATAGCGTCTGTCAGCTTCATTGCGTCAAACCTGCTCCAGGGAACGATCCAAACGGCAACACGCCATTTTCACCAAACCGTAGCTTGCATGACGCAAGACGCTTGCCACATACATCTTGCGACAAAGATGTGGCGCTGTTGCCATTAACGTCAAAAAAGTTTGACCCTGTATAGCTACATTCACTGCTTCGATAAATCCATTGGCAAGTGTTAGCCACGATCTGTCGCTTTGGTAGTTTTTGACCCATCAAGTCAAACTCACTAGCCAACTCAAACGTAACAACATCTCGGGTTTCTGCTGCCTTGCGGTTAATGCGCCAGATTTCTGTTGGGAACCTAGCGTTTGGGTCTGCTGTTGATTCACCGTCTAAATAACGTTTCAAGGTGCGAATACGCTTCACGGTTGCGCCTGTTAGATCGTTGCCGAGCGTTGTGGCGTTAACTAACGCAAGAAGCGTGGTTACCGTCCCGCTAAGGTTGGCAATCGTCAGCGTTGGTTGTGGCAACGTTCCACCGGATCGCATCTCGAATCCGTCAGCCTGAATCGGTAAACGTATGTATGTGTTGCCGTCAAAAACGATGTTGCCTGTCACATCGGCATTGCTGCCAGCGTGGAAGCGATAAACATCAGAGCTGCCATGAAGGGTGGCGTTTAAATGCAGCTCAAACAGTTCAATGATCGCGCTAGGCGCAAGGACTGAAACGTCCTCGTAGACACTGCTGATTGCAGTCCAAACAACAGTGTTGTCATTGATGGTGCTGCCAACATCTGTACCCCAACTCGGCTCAGTGCCAGCAGATGTCCCAGCAGTCGTGCAACGAAACCACAGGCCAGAGGCTTGGCTTGTCGTTGCTCTGCGGATGTCACCGATAGAAAAAGCGGTGCTAGCTGCCCAAGCTGCGATTGCTGCCATTACGGTTCAAATACTTCGCGGAAGGTTGCGTTAATTGTGGCGCGGTTTGCATACGGGATCGACTTTGACCAGCTCTCACAAACCCATTTGTAAGCAACGGACGATCCTGGCGGCTGCCAATCAAATGATGCGTTGTCAGCAGCGCGAGCGTCTAAGAATGCCTCAATCGTGTCAGAGTCTGTCTCTGTAATGTTTACAAAGGACAAAGACCATTGTTTTGGATTTTGATTTAGCCCCATCGTCAATCTGGTTTCGTAACCATCTCCAAATTGCACTTTGCGAACAGTTGGGGCACTGTTTTTCCGTGCGCCGTAATCAGGAGAGATGTCTGGGAAAGTAGCCATCAGCTAGTCAATAAGCCTCCAGGTCGTTTTTGCTTGATTAATTCCTGTTGTACTGCAAGACCAATTGCCTTGCCAAGTTGCGCGGCTTGATCGCCATTGCCCTCAACAGAAGAGCCAGAAGCATCAACGTTCACAGTTACGTTACTTGTGCCCCCGCCAGAAGCCTCGACTCCAAGCTTGCCGTTAGCACCACGACGCAAAGGCATGATCGCTTCAGGGCCAGCCTCGCCCATCAGCCCCATGCCATTAGCCATTGGGAAAATGGTTGGCTTGTTTACGACTCCGCCATAAGCAAAGGGAACAATTTTGTTTTTAGCCAACACACCGCCGTCGGCGAGACCTAAAAAGCTACCTACACCCGGTATAAGAGAAAGAGTTTTAAACAATGCAGCCCGTGCAAAAATTCGCGCTAAATCTGATAAAACCGAGCGTGTAAATTCCGCAAAATTTGCTTTTCCTGTTACTACAAAATCTGCAAAAACATCTCCAAGGCCACTAACTGCCTGAACTGCAACATCGCCTATAGCAGTCTTCACATCCATTGCAGACTCGAACACTTCTTTCAAGCCTTTCTTAAACTGGCCTAAAGGGCTTGCCGCTTCTTCAAGAGCAGCTTTTACTCTTTCAAACTCTTTTGGAAACAGTTTGACAAGCTCTAAAGCTTTCTGCGTAATCTGCTCCTGATTGAACTCTTCTTGCGTTATCTCTCCTGTTACTAGCCTGATTTGATTTAGTGCTTTGTCCTTTTCTTGATCTTGTTTTGCAATTTGCTCTTGCAACCTTAAAATTCTTGCTTGGCTAGCCGCGTTGGCGTTTGAAGACAACTCTGAAGCTCTGTTAAAGGTTATTTTTTTATCGTTATATTGCTCAGTAATTTTTTGAATATCAAGCTCAAGCCTGAGTTCCTCAGCTCTAATTAATTGACCTGCTTTTTTAGCAGCGTTTATATCTTGAGTAAGACGAAGCACATCATCACTTGTGTCTCTTATCTTGGCCTGTGAACCGCTTGGGTCCGTGCCGTCAAGAACAATTCCAGGTAATCCGCCCCCAGGCCTTGACTGTTCAATCTCACCTTTTATTCTTTTAAGCGCATTTGCCCTATCTAGCTCAGCAGAGGCCAGATTTCGTTCATTGACTATTCGTTGTCTTTCAGCAAGCAACCCTCCCAACCCCCCACCCTGAGCAGCGGCTCCTCCAAGCAAATCTGCTTCTGGCCTGACCCTTTGTGCCTCGCCAATTTCCCTGTTTAAATCAAGCAACTGTTGGTTGCTGTCTTGAATTTTTGCGTTTAAAACCTCAATTCTTGCCTCTGCGCTAATACCCAAAAAGTTATCTAAAGCGTCAGCAGCAGCAGTAATTTGTTCAAGTATTACTGTAAAAACTTCTTGGAACGCTGTCCCAATTGGTTGCAATAAGCGGCCTACAGATTCGTTCATATTTGACAACGCAACCGCCAAACGATCTCCTGCAGCTTCTGGCGAAGAAGCAATAATTTCTGCGGTTTTTCCGTACTTTTTGAATATCTCTTCTGCAAAAGTTTGGAAGTCTTGTAGGCTAACTTCTCCTTTTTCAAGGGCTTTGTCTAGCTCTTGCGGTGTTTTCCCTAATGACTTAGCAAATAAAGTAAAAGCTCCAGGAAGCCTTTCTCCGATTTGTTGTCTCAGTTCTTCAGCACTAACCTTACCCTTAGAGAAGACTTGCGCGGTTGCTGTTAGAGCAGAATCAATGTCTTGCAAAGAACCGCCTGTCGCTCTGACGGAAGCAACAATGCCATTAAACGCAGTTTTTGTGTCTTCAAGATTTCCGCCTGCACCTTGCACAGATGCTTGTAATTTTGTAAATTGACGAGTAACAATTTCCTGCGGAATCGCAAACTTTGTAGTTGCTTGTTGAACAAAATCAAGAGCATTGTTGTAATCAGTTTGGCTTGTTGTTACGCCTTTTAATGCAATTCTAAGTTTTGCAATGCTCGCTGCATACTCAGCACTTGCGCCTAAAGCTTGCCTAAATTGCCCGACCTGAGCGCCAATAGCGCCACCAACAATCGCACCACCTGGCCCTGCAATAGAACCAAGCAACGCGCCTGCTGCTCCTTCAGGGCCACCAAAGACCCCAGCGCCTGCAACTGTTCCCGCAACTTGAGCAGCAGCCCTTAGCCTTCCTCCCCTCCCTGGGCCTTTCCTGCCTTCCGCCTTTTGCAGTTGCTTATCAAGCCTTGCCGCCTCAGCCGTGGCCTCTTTGAATGCAGCACTGCCAATCTCAACTTGCTGCGTAATATCGCGCCAAGCGTTTCTGTAACCCCGAAGGTTTGCAATGCTATTAACCGACGTTCTTTGAACTTCTTTTAGCTCTTTTGATATTTGATCAAACGGAGCCGCAGCACTTTTAGCCTGTCGCCCTAGCCCGTTTAAAGTCCGCGTTAATTTATCAAGCTGAGCATCGCCAGCGGTTCTTATAACAACTTTTAAGTCGGTTGTAACCTGGGCCATCAGGAGTCCTTCTTGTTCAGGCTGGCGAGTGCGGTTAGTTCCATCACCTGTACGCCTTCAAAAAGGGCGACAGGATCCTTGACTTCATACAGTCTACAGAGGTAGTCCAGCGACGAGTAATTTAATCCAGAAACCCCGCCCATACTGACATTCCACTGCGTTTGCATCCTTAGGAACATTGCAACAATATCCCAGTTCTCTTCCCACACTTCAAAATCCGCAGCCTTACGTGCCTTACGGATTGCATTGATCTCGCCAGGGTCCATACCCTTAGCCATCAAGTCATCAACGCTTTCATCAAAGACACCGCCGCCTTCGCACCAATGCTTAGCGGCGGCCTCTAGTTTTTTGCTTGTGCCCCCGTAAGGCTGTCTGAGTAAGCAGTAATTACACCACGCAAGACATAAGGATCATCAAACAACTCAGCTTGTGCTGCCTCGCTGTAAACGACCTCATCCCCATCCTCGTCTTTGATCCCTTCCCAGCCTTCAACAATTTCGCCAATCAAAGCATCATCGCCTTGCTCAACTAAATCGTTGAAAGCTGAGCGGCTCATCTTTTTAAAGATTGCCGTGAAAGTTTCTTTCTTGAACTTGCCGCCGTCAACAGGAACGTCAACGGCAACAGGCCACTTGTAAGAAGAAACTTTCTTGAGAACAAAAGCCATGCAGGTTAGGTGTAAGCGAGTGTCAGCTCGTTGTTACCGGCTGAACTTGGCACCATAGTAGTAGGAATGTTCAACATAACAATCCCCTGATCTTCCGAATAAGTTGGGTTGCCTAATGACAAACCAGTCGCTGGAGAGGTCAAGGTAATAATGTTGCCTGCAGTTGCACCGTGAACAATACTTAAATTGCCTGATGTCCCAGCAACAGAAAGAGCAAAGAAGTCAGCTACCGCCAACGTTGGGCACTCAATTACAAAATTGGCTGTTGCCGCACGATCAACAATCAAAACCTCTTTGCTTGAGTTAACCAGTTCTCGGTAAACAACTTCATTGCCAAGATCAATCTCAGCAGATTGAAGAGCCAACCCAGTCTCTGAGAAAAGAGTAAAGGCAGTGGTATTTGTGTCGTTAAAGATCTCAGGGTCTGCCTGATTACTAAACGTCAAGGTCGGTGACGTTGTATCTGTTGGGGCAACGTACTGCCCAGTCATCGTAAAGTTGTAAACCGGAATCTGGTTTGCGTTAAGGCTGATAGCAAATGAGCCACGAGCCCCAAGGACTTTGTGTCGGATGCCATCGTTGTCGATGTACATCGTGACCGATTCAAACGAAGTTGAACGTGGTGCGTAAGTTACTGAAGTGCTTCCAACAACAGTCTCACTAAACCCGCAGGCTTCAAGCAAAGGACCGTATTTTGGTGCCGTACCGGCAGCACCGGATCCTGAATACTCAACAGTGAACGTAACGCTAACGCGAGTGTTGGCGATCAACTGAGGGCTGTTGCCAAGATAACTACGAATCAGATCTCGCGAAAGGACTTCAGATTCAGCAGGATTGATTTCAAGGGCTGAAACTTGAATTGCGTTTGCCGAACCTGTTGGCGTGCTGTCAGATCCGTAACTTGACTCGGTTTTAGCGAGGATGGACCTCACTCGGGCTAGTTTTGCCATGCGTAAGGCCTCAGAAAAAGGGCAATGTTTATTGCATCAGTTTAAGTTAACTGCTTCCGCAAGCCAACCCTACGCTGATGTCAGGTCAACACGGTTTGAACGATATTTGACCAGATAATCCATACTAACAACCCCCAACGGCACATCAGCTTCGTACAAGCTGAAGTCAACTCGATCAGGGTCAATGTCTAAAGCGTAGCCGTTGACTGTGCTATCAGTCATTATCAGGTTATGGACCTGCTGTGAAAAAGTGTCAGAGGCGTCGTCAGGCACGCCAGAACGAACCAGCACCGTCACCCTCACACGCAAGGTCCATTGCAATTTATTACTGAACTGTTCGGACGGTTGGTCCGACACCGGTTCGACAATAATTGCGGGCACTTCGCCACGCGCCAACGGTTCAACCCTGCTTCGGTAAACCGTTACGCCAGTAGCAGAATCAAGGTTCGTTTTAATTCGAGCAAGAATCAATTCACGCCTTGTGTCGGCCATTAGTCCTTACTCAACAAAAGCTCAGAGAACAGGCCATCATCGATAGGGCGGTTTTCCCTGACGGTGTAAGCCTCAGATGCAACAGTAATAGAAGTGCCGCGAGCAGCAGAGCTTACGTCTGAAGTCTTTGCCATTAACAAATACTCTCGACTTAAAGCCACACCGCCCGCGATCACATCCACAGGCGAATCCAAGATACCAACAAAATTGGAACCACTACCAATTTGGCAGGTAGTTCCAAACTCCTCTGTATTTAGAAAAGCGAAGGTATCTTCAAGAGCCATGATCAGCCGTACTTCTTAGAGCCAAAGGCGATAACGCTAATTGCGCCAGCACCTGTACCACCTGCAACGGTGACACTAGCTTTGATGAAACGCTTGATCGAATCAGTGTTGATACTGATTTTTTCCGTTACCGCAGCGTTGGCACCACTAGTGGTAAATCCACCGCCACTAACGTCGGTGTAAGTGCCACCAGACGTGTCTGATTCAGTCAGTTTGACTGCATAGGTAACAGAGCCGCCACCAGCCTCGGCATCAAGAGAAACAGCGATGTCGCCCTCGTAGTCGAGCAGGTCAATAGCAGAGCCAACGCCTGTGGCTGTCACCACATCGCTTGGCAGAACGTTGAGGACTTCTGTTTTAGTCCCCAGATTTTGGATCGTCATTGGTTGCCTTCCTCCGGCGTTTGGGTTTGACGGGTTGTTCGACTTCAGGAGGTTCGTTGTAAACCTCCGCAAGATCACTACCGATCAGGATGTTGGCGTCGGCTGGGGAAGCCTCAACGACTTCCCCAATCCGAACCACCTGACCCGCTAGCACAACTTGCTTACGGATCTTGATCTTCATGATCAGAGGGTGTTGTTACCACGGCTGAAGGATTGACCATGGCGGGCTGCCACGTCAACATCCTGCAGCGCAACCACTCGGACGGTGCCAGAGGTGCTGCCGGTGTAAGGATCAACCATCAGATCTAAGCCAGAGAAGTAAGCCATGATCAGGTCGGAGAAGTTACCGAACCACAGATCGTTGCTTGCAACTTGGTTTGAAACCACGGCGCGATAGCCGTTGACTTCATCACCTGTGTAGATGAACTGAGCAGTGTTGCTGGCTTTTTCTGCAGTCTTCAGAGCACCGCGCATTGCGGCATTCATCAGATAAACAGGTGAGCCAAGCAAGGCGTTTGCGCCAGCGATGTCAGACTCAAGCGCAACCACCTCAGCGAATGTTGGGGTGTTAGCAGCAAAGTCTTCGGTCAAAACACCAGTGGTGTCCTTAAGACCCAAGGGCTGGTTAGAAGAACCGGAGCCATAAAGGCCAACGCGGTCAATTTCCAAAGCAAGCACTTTGGCAAGGTCGCCACGCACCATGTTCTCCACGTCGATGGAGGACTGGATCAGCAGACGACGGCTGAAGTCGGTGAAAGCACCACAGGTCTTAGGCGTAAGCGCAACCTGATCGATGGTTTGCTGTGATTCGGTTGGGGAACCGGACTCAGCAACCCAGTAAGCAGTTGCACTGCCTGACTGACGAGGGATGTTGACATTGCCAGAAAGGCCAGTCAACACAGTTGCGCCAGCTTGATCCAGGGCTGATGCGTTACGCAGCAGGTCGATGAAGTTGGCTGCATCCAACTCGGTCTCAACAAGGTCGCCACCGGCAGTAGCCGTGCCAACGTTGAGGTCACGACGCATAACGTCAGACGGAACGGTGATGCCACGAGACTGACGGCCAAGCTTGGCTGCAGCAGCTTCGGAAGCCTCAATTTCAAAACCAGCAGCATCGCGTGCAGCGCGATCGCCAGGATTGCTTAGATAGTTGATGGCACGCAGGAAGGAGAAGCTGCGAGCTTCTTTTTGTGAAAGGCCGATTTCACCAGCGGTGGTGTCAACGGGCTTGGCGTTAGAACCCATTTGTTCGATAAGAGCGGAGCGAAGTTCGTCAATGCCGCGAGAATTCATGACGAATTCTTGGGCAAGATCAATGTTGTGAGTGCGCTTACCAAGGGCAAGCATTTCAGCGGCTTCTTTTGCTTTGGCCTCGGAGGCCTCAGCACGAAGAAGCTCCAGGTCTGGAGTTTGTTCTTCCATGATGGAAATAGGAGTTGTAGTAGGTACGGCTGAGGCCGTAGACACAGTTTCAACAGGGTCAAAACTGCGACCGATGCCAACCGATTGATCAGCTGGCACGGTCACCAAACTGAGTTCAAACGGCTGGAAAGAGGTGGCCCGATAAGTCATTGGGGTAGTTGACTTATCTTCCTCCATCTCATTGATCTTGTATCCAAAGCTGACGTTCCTGATAATTCCGTCTTTGATTAAATCTTGCATTTCGCGGCCAAGCTCATTGTTAGCAAGCTTGACTTCCGCGTAACCGCGCTTGTCTTTGATGTATGCACGCTGCACAACACCAACAATCCGATCAGCATCATGCTGATAAAGCAGTGGGGCGCCGTCATTTAAGCGAGACAAGTCCATCGCTTTCTCTGACATTTCCAGCACTTCCATGCCGAAGTAACGCTCAACAGGCTCCTCAGAAGCAAACGGGAACTCAATTGTGCGGTCTTCTTTCTCAACATAATCAGTGCTGTGCGCCCGCGTTAACGCCGTATCTTCAAACATGCGGATCGCAGCAATCTTGGTAAGAGTGCTGAATTTGTGCCCGACTTTTCTATCTGTAGGCTCACCGTCGCGATACAGAGTAATTAACGCTGCAGGGTCTTCAGCAGTTCCAGTAATCGTGAAACTTGAGTCAGGGACATCGATTGTCCCGTTACGTTCAACACGACTTATGCGCCCGCGAGCTGTGCCGCCGCTGCTATTCCAAGAAACAAAATCTCCAGTTTTAAGCGCATCAGGCGCAGCGCGTTCAGTCATGTTTTCAATAGTTTCCGTGCTATTGGGATCATAACTACGCTCTCTCGCTTTTTTTATTGATTCTGATTTTGAGTTACTCCAGCTACGACCTGCAGCACCTCCCCATGCAGCAAAAGCAACTCTGCCTGGGCTTGGATAACCATCCTCTCCAGAACTAAAACCTTCGCCTTCAGCATCTACCGCGTGACGGGCGTGCCAAGCAGACATTTCAATAACAGTGTCAGGGCTAATTTCATCGCCAGACAAAATCTGAGAAGCGCGACGAGCAGCAACTTCAGTGCCACCTTTCTCGCCTTCTTCTTTCCACTGACGATATTTTTTTGCTTCTGACTTCATCCCCTCAGTTGGAGACAAGTTGATGTCAGTGCCGTTGACGTTAGCCATTAGTCATCCTCCTCATGAATTTCAGGGTGTTCTGTCTGCTCGACAGGTGGGTTTTGTGCTTGGCCTGCCTTGTTAACAGCACTAGGGTCAGAATCCAAGACGATCCCAAGATCATCCATAGTTGCAAGCTCATGGGCTCTTTGACGCATGGTTTCCTCAAAGTCTCCACCGTGTAAGGCGACAACTTGAGACAAAGTCATGATGCCTGACCGGACCATTGACTTATACGCTTCAGCTTCTTTTTGCGGGTCTACAAACTGCGCCGCTGGTGCAATCCATTTTGCTTCGTAATAACGATCAGGATCCATGTCAAAGGCAGGCATCTGCAAGACACCTGACATCACGGCCATTTCAATCCAACGCTCATAAATTGGTTGGCACAATTTGTCGATGACGTATTGCTGCAGCGTTCTGTAATGAGCCCGCGTTTCAATCAGCTCAAGACGGGACGAGCTGTAGTTGGATTGAGAAAAATCAGAACTGACCTGGGTATAGGAGCAACCGACACCAGCAGCCACGGCACGCAACATCTGCGCCACAAATGGCGTGAACGCATCGTCTGGACGCTGAGGCGAGAAGAATTGCATTTCTTCTCCTGGCGCAAGGCGACGGATGCTGCCAGGAGAGAAGTCCAGAACAGACTCCTCTTGATAAGTGCCATCCTCAAACAGCTCTTGATCAGGCGTGCGAACAAAGCCCATCATTGCTGCGCTTGAGCGTGCAGCGATAATTTCTGCCTCCTCGTAACCACGCAGGTTGTTTAACCGCATGATTGCCGAGGCAAACGCAGTCACCCCACGGGTTTGACCAGGACGGTCAACGGAATACAAGTGAATAATTTCGTTGGCAGGGATCCGCGTCCGACGCTTCTTGGCAATTTGCGCGTAACTAAATTGATAATCACCAGGGTGATAATTCAAGAAGTGATAAGCCACTGGGGCTGACCACTCGTCAAGCTCAACGCCCATACGGACGCGATTACCGTTTGGCTCAAAGCCGGTGTAATCATCATCGAGCAAATCTGCCTCGATGACCTCTAAGCCCAACGGGATGCGGCTATCGCCAAAAGACTGGCGGACAAGGCGAACAAAGACCTCACCCGACTCGACCATGCTGCCGATGCACAGCTGCTGGATTTGAGCCCAAGACAAGGTGCCACCTGCGTGGCAGTTCTTGGCTTTACTCCATTTCTTGAATTCGTGCTCAATGATTGGATTCAAGCGTTCATCAAGGCGACCGCCTCGAATCATTCGCACTTGCGCTTGATGCTTGATGCCTTGACCAACAACGTTGTTCTTAACAGCACGCAACGCAGATTTTGCAAAATCTGAATCGCGAACAAGAGCCCGAGCACGATTCCGCAGAACACGCAGGCTGTTTTTTATTTCTGAGTCGGCGCTTGTGCCTTGACTAATCCAATCGGATGTCAGGCGATTCATTTGAGCGCCTGCGTAGTTGCGTCTTGCAACTCTGCGTTTTCGCGTAAAGGGCCACATGATTAACGGAACCTCACTTTGGCTAGGCCAGGATTACCAAGCCCTTGTCTAATCTTTTCAGCCCGACGTTCGGCGTTGACCTCAGCTTGCAAAGCATCACGCAATTGCAGCAATTCGACCATCTTGTATCTCTTTAAATTTCGACCGCCAATCGTATATTCCTGAACCATGCCGCCTTGAGACAGCGTTCTAATCGCAGCCTCTACATAGTCCAGATCAATCTTTGCCCTTGAACGATCGTCAAATGCCCCAGGTTGCCCTGTGTAACTAAGAGTGGCCTTAACGGTGTACTGGCCTCTGCCTGCCGTGTATTGAACTGAACCCAAAGATGCAATTGCTTGCCAAGTCCACAACCCGGCATCAAAACCTGTGGTGACGCTAGAAGGCACTGTGACGCGCCATCCGTCGCTTTCGGCTACGCCTGTGATTGTGGCTCCTTCGTGGTTTGTATTTGTCCTGGCATACCAAGTCAACGTATAACTTGCGCTGTCGATCTGGGTGCCAATCGAGTCGTTAAAAGCAGGTACGTCAAAAATGACGGTGTCGCCTGCGTTAACAATTTCAGGAACAAGAATGCTCACCAGCTGGTAACAAAGGACTGCTGAGGACGACGCGCACCACGTCGTCGCAATGGCTGATATTCAGATTCTACCTTCCTTTCAGTCTTAGGCTCGACTTTTATTGCTGCCTTTTTGAACTGTTCAAAAATTGTATGTCGGTTGTACCGCAGATATAAAAAGTTCAATGCTGCGTAGGAATAAACAAAACAGTCCAACGCTTCGTTGCGATCCCCAGCTTTTTTCTTCCACTCACGCACCGCAAAACCCTTGACATAACGAACAACCTGACGTTCTGACGTGAGTTGCTTGAAATACTCTTCACTGGCTTCTGCGTGGAAGTGAATGTAGCCCGCACCCTCTTCGTTGTGCTTTAAACGTCCAAACAACGTTGACTTGATCGTATCGACTCCAACAGGGAATACCTCGGCAGAGTTTTTAAGCACTTGGCCGCGATAGTTGATGTCAACCTTGCTTGGCTTGCCAATCGCAGGTTTATTCCGCTGTGACTGACCCTTCAACGCAAAAACGTTGCGCTTCATTCGCTCGCGGCAAAACGCATACACCTCGCTAGTGAAGTGGCCTCCACTATCAATCCCAACAGCGGAAAGCTTGACCTCTTTCCCGTCGCTGCGTTTGTACGTTCTAAAAATTACGTCGTCAACTTGCTCCCAAAGCTTTGGCCCTGCAGGGTCGCCATAGATCTCATCGTGTGAAATCAACCAACACTCTTCCCCCTCGGCATACGCATAAATACCTACAGCAACGCGATTATCCTGCACGTCAATTCCAGCTGTAACAATGCTCGCCTGGTCTGGTATTTCACTGGCGGGATAAAACTCAGCACGCTCGCGCAAGCCTTCTGCTCCAAGCTTTGCCCCAACCTCTTCCTCCCACGTTTCGCCCAACACCGTGTTGACAAACGTCTTTAACAAAGGAGCGTCGTTTTTCGCACGTAAAAACTCAGTGACAATTTCCTCCCAGCTTTTCCAACCCAGCGGCGAATACAAGCTGGACAGATGAAATCCTGCTGTTCTTTTGTCCTCTGACGTAGCGGTGGCTCTCCACTCGCCCTTGCGGAGCATCTCGCTCTTGTAATGCTCCTCAATGTGCGTCCCACAAGACTCGCAAACATAAGCAGCTGTCCTGGGGTCGCCGTCACGCCACTGGATGTTTTTCCACTGCAGATGTTGCATGTGCCCGCAATGCACACACGGGACAAAATATCGACGCTGATCAGATGCCAAATACTCTGTCTCGATCCTGCTCATGTCCTTGACCGTCGGCGTTGAGGTCAGAATGATTTTTCGACGTGAGAACGTTGAAGCCCGTCGTTCTGCCAACGCACAAGGGTCGCCCTCTCCGTCAACGTCAGCAGGGAACGCATCAACCTCGTCGAGCAGCACCCAGCGGCAAGGAGCAGAACGCAGACCCGTCGCAGAATTGGCCCCTGTTAACAACAGGATCCCTCCTGGGTAATCCTTGCTGAACATTGTGTTGCCTGAGTCCCGGCTCCTGGCAGGTGCAATCTTTTCCGCCAAACACGGCGTCTCATGGATTAACGAATCGAGCCTCTGTTTTGACAGCCTCTTCGCCATCTCAATCGTCGGCTGGACAAACAAAGCTGGGCCAGGTGCGTGGGCAATCATGTAACCGACCACGTTATTAATTGACTCTGTTTTGCCCAGCTGCGCCCCAGCCATAAACACAACTCTCTGCACAGAGCTGCCCGACGACATGCAATCCATAATCTCTTGCAGATACGGAGTCCGATCCGTTCTCCAAGGCCCTGGCTCCGACGACGCCTTGTTGCTCAGCATTCGATACTTATCCGACCACTGTGAAACAGTCAGGTCAGGATCAGGCCTCAACCCTTCAAGGAATGCGTTCTCATAAACCTTTGCTCCATCATCCATCGGTCAACCTCTCCAATGCTTTACGCAGTTCTTCTGTAAGGGCTTGGTGGATAACAACAGGATCAGTTTCGGCTGCAAATTGATTCGCCACTCGATCCGGGATTGTGTTCACAGCATCGCGCACAGATCGCGCAAGTGAGAACGCTTCCCTCCTGACCTTCTCTGCCTCGCATAGCTTCTCCTCCTTCTCCTCAAGTTCAAGTCGCGCTAGCTCTGCACGGAAGTGTTCTGACTTTGCACGCGATTCGTTGAAACTAGGAATCTCCTGTTCCGATCCAGAGATCCTGCTGATAAGCTGCGGGATTTCGTGATTCCAGGCCGCTAACGCCGCGTCTTGGTCGAAATAAGTAACGGCACCTTTTTTCTTAAATGTCCCGTCAAGTCTGCCTGTTTTCTTTACTTGGCTGACACGCGCAGGACTAACACCAAGCAGCTCAGAAATTTGCTTCGTAGTAACTAATGGCAACCTGAATTAATAGGAAATTAAATCGACTTTACACACATTTGCTGCAGTTATGCATATATAGGTATTTATAGGGGAAATACTTGCATTTGGGTTCTTCCGCGTTTAGAGTGTCCGGCGCTGACGCTAGCTGAGAGACGTGTCTCCCTCTTCTTCTCTCTC
>VMHT01201967.1_pt1 | contig 19649 bp, 34 predicted proteins | sample 4693611 | NCBI WGS metagenome assembly VMHT01 (sample SAMN12280063, study PRJNA550983) | marine metagenome | isolation source: seawater sampled from same location over 5 years 0.02-0.2 micron viral filtrate | place: USA: collected off the coast of southern California halfway between the port... ...
AAAGGACAATCGTTATTGCAATCAATAATAGGATATGACTTGAGAAAAATAAGCCCATATAGTGACTACACATATCCTCCCGATTTCTTTATTAAATTTGAAGATATTTATCCCGATGCTGAATGGTTAGAATACCCCTACATGATGGGTTTAGTAGGAAAAAACTCAAAAACATATTTTATGAATTGGAATAAAACTAATCCATTTGATGTTTAACTGGTGGAGTCGGAGGGATTTGAACCCTCAGCCTCTTGGTTGCAAACCAAGCGTTCTTCCAAATTAAACTACGACCCCTCAATAAAACTAATTTTTGCATTCTTCATATTAGCCGGAAAAAATGAAATATACGCAATTTTCCAATTGGAAATTTAAAAATTAAAATGAAATTGCACCCTCAGATGCAGTTTCAATAGAATCTTAGCCTAAGTCTTAATCAACTCAATTATCCGAATTAGCAGTTGCTTCTTCGTATTGGTCTTCAGGAACTGGAGGGAGTGTGACCTCGGAGCCATTACTAAGCAATTGCGCCGTGAACCTGTTATACTTCCTTCCATTCTTTGATGCGACCTTGTGCCTTAGGAACTTAACTTCAAATGGGTAAGATGCGCCATCTTCAGTCCAACTACTAACTTGAGCCTTAAGATGCTCTTGCTCGTATCCGGTAAGCCAAAGTGTCACTCTTCTACCACCTTCGGGGGAAACCATCCTAACTGCGGTTGATTCACCATACTTGCCTTCAATACCGGATGTGTAGCCTTCAAGGATATATCCTGTGTGCAATTCACTAAAATCCGTTTCTTCATCAATAGGAACTGATAGTCTGTCCCTGTTAATATATTTCCCTGTGTTATTACTTCCGCTTTGTTCCTCAACTTGTGCAAGGAACGCTTCAATTTCTGCATTATTTTCCATAGTTCTCACTTCTTATTCCCCAACGGGATATTTACCAATTAGTTACAAGACCTATATAAAGTTAAGGTTTGTAAAAAATCTTGTATTGAGAACTGGACCAATCATTAGACCACTTAAGTTGTCCAATTAAAAAAGATTGATTATTTTTCAATGTAGTGGTAGTGGGCGTATTTTCTAAAATGTTAGAGTATTTTTTTAAGAATTCACTATTATCTACCCAATAATTAAAATTACCTTTACTTACACTCTTATAGTTTCTTGCACTATAATTCTCCCATTCATCATCCCCTACTTCCTCATCTTCTTCCAACCACCCATTAATCTTAGTTAGGTTAGGAAGATATTGGCTAATGATATTTTTATCATCATCATCATCAATCACCAACCCATTCATCATTAAAGGTCCGACTTCAACACCATCGCTATAGATGTAAATCGGTTCAAAAGGATTATCTGCATAATCCCAAGGTTCATCCCATATATGTTCAAAATCTGATTCCCATAAGTCTACCCATAAGGCTTTAAGTAGTTCTTGGAGGGTTGGATAACTCAACATTCCACAATCAATTTCATTACCACCGCCCTTATATGTATAAATCCAAATATAAGGTTTAGAACTAACGGTGACTTTTTCCGGTTTAAATCCCCAATTTAAAAACGATAAATTATCCACCATAAAAATAAATAATCTTTTAACTATATAAAGATTTAAGTAGTAATGAATATAATTATATATTGCAGGGGGGAGCAAAGGCTCCCTTCCCTCCCCCTACTCCCCCTTGCACTCCTTAACAATCTTTAAATAGTCGTAAGACTGAAGTAAAGATATGTCTTTGTGGCAATCTGAATGGAATAAGTTTAGTGAGAAGGCTATACAAAGAATGAAATTGCATTCCGATAAGACGCACGACGAAAGAGAATGGATGTGTTATGTCTATGATGTAGATGGAACTTATCAATTAGGAGAAGTTTCTTATGGGAGCGAATCAAGAATTGAAGTGTCGCCTACAAAGAAGGCCGCACAAGATAGGCTAATGAATGGTTATAAAGAAAGTCAAAGAAAGTGGACTATACACGGACACCCTTTAAAGGATGGCAAAATTTATACTGGAAGGCAATATTTTAGTAGCACTGATATTTGTAGGGAATTCGTTAGATGTATGCAAAATGATGAGTTCGTTTCACAATTTTTAGTATATCCTCACAAGCAAATAGACACCAATACTGGAGAAGAGGTATTCCACAACAGATGTAGGACATTAGTATTCCCCAACAGGGCTACAGTAACTCAAGCCATGTCAATGTCCAACCCTCATGTTAATTCAGCACAAGTAACTCCTGAATCAGGTCAAAATCAGCAAGTTAAGAACTCGGATGGTTCAACGACACTTGAGAATAAAGATGGCATAGACTGGTTTGCTTTCCAAGAATCCTTAAAACAATTAGGTTGTATGGGTATCGTAGACTTAGAGGGGCCACAAGCAGGTTCAAGAGTATTCAATAGTGAAAAGAAAATCTTTGCAGGAAATTTTGTAGGTGTTGCCACAATAGGCCTAATCCTATGGGGTATGAATAAAATGAGGAAGGGTAAGTCATTCTTTGCAGAAAATGTAGAAGTTGTAGATGATTTATACTCTTACTACCATTGATTTGCAATAATGAAATTACTAACTTCTTCTAATCCTTTAGAATCGTTTTTAACATTGACCACTATATCAAAAAGTTTCTTGTCAATCTTATCAACATCTAATTCACTTGGATGGTTTCTTGCACCTACATGATTTTCCCAATCATTAGGGTAAGTCGCCTTAAGTCTTTCAACCTGCAAATCATCGTCAATATTAAGCAACACGACATACCAACCCGCACTCTTTAACTTCTTAACTTCATTTGCATATCTGCAATCATCAAGGATATAATTTCTAATTGATACATCATTATCAACAGTCGTGAATAGTGCATTAACCCAAACATCTTCTCCAATAAACCTTCTTGCACCATCCCCTACCTTTTGGAACTTAGCCCTATCTTTCACCCCATCAGGAATGTCAAATAGAAATCTACCAAATTTTTTAACTCCTGCGGCGAATGAATATTTTCTTGATTTTTCAAGATTTTTGCAAAGTTCATCGGCCATAGTTGTTTTACCGCTTGCCATTTTTCCACAGAATGCTATTTTAACCATGCCTTGCATTAGTTACATTACCTATATAACCTTTTAAATAGTTAAAGATAAATAATTATTATATGGGTATGAAATGGTTAGATACTGAAATATTGAAGGTTTTTAACCAACATAAATTTTTGAAATTTAAAAAAATTCAACAACAAGTTGAAGATGATTTGTCACAATCATACGAAAATGAAAGGGAAACTTGGAGTGCATTATATGTGTGGGAAATAGAAGAATGGGAAGAAAAGGGTGGATATGGGGCTTGGTGGTATGATTACATTGACTCACCATATGATGGTGCTTACGAATATATTAATGAATTGATGGATAAATATTGGAATAATGATAAAGTGTTTAATGCTACACTTAATGCAAATGCAGGTCTTGACCCTAAAACTGTTTATGATGAATTAGTTAATTTAGTATTTAGCACAATGGATAGGTTATCCGGTATATCACATAAAATAACAACAACTACTAATTTTATAAATTGGAATGAGAATCCTTTTGAGGTGTGAATTATGAATAGAATTGAAAAAGATATTGAATTGGCTAAATCGCAAATTTTAGAAGTGGTAAAATTGGCAAAAAGGAAAGGCTTTCCTAATGCTCAGAAATATATTCTTGAATATGGTGAGATAGCCGACAATGTAAGATATAATTATTTAAGTGTGGAAAACATTATAGATTCTAAAGAAACTAATGCGCTTTATACTGCTAATTGGATTGATGGTGGTGACTTTGTAGTTAAAATATTAGGCCCTTATGAACAATGGGAAATAGAGGATTATGGTTGGGAATATGAGAGTTATTATGGAATACATAATGTAGTTTTAGTTAAATGGGATGGAAAGTGGAGTGAGAATCCTTCTACCATTACTAATGGGTGGAGTCCGAGTATCAAGGAATATGATAATCAGGTCTATAAAATATATCCTCTTGAAGCAAATATATTTATTAATTGGCAGACAAACCCTTTAAATAGTTAAAACGCTATTTTTTATCATGCCTACTCCTACTCAAAGAAAGTCTTTTGAGAATATCTCTAAAAAAGGTATTTCAAGATATAAAGGTTCTTTAAGAAAGAAAGATGATGCAGTAGTAATAATTGGACCTATTGCAAAAATCATGCCACCTCACAAAAATACTCAAGATACGGTTGGTAAGGTTGCTATGTATTGGGTGAGAAGTTACAGGAAATCAAGAGGTCAATGGGTATTGGGTATGTTTGATAGGAGTGTTTGGTCGCCAGTTGAGGCAGACAAACTATACAAGCAAGCAAAGAAGTTCGCTAAGAGTGTCTATTATGTGCCTTACGGCACGATGAGGACTAATGGTAAGGCCATTAGGTCGGACTATGATAAAAGGCCTTCAACAAGATAATTAAAGTTCTTGTTTAATGCAAAATTGGTCTGCATCATTTCCTTCAATAAAGAAGTGCTTATAAGACTCAATACCTCTTTCCAATTTTCTCCTCCCACTTTCCAAAAACTCTTCCGAGCAAGTGTAAATTCCAATTTCAAATGTTTTCTTATCAATTACTACGAACTCAAATGATTCTGCTTCGGGAAATAGTTGAAGATAAAGATATGCTTGCAAATCATAACTAAAATTTAATGCAGACCATTTAAACTTAGCAATATCTCCCGTAGTTTTCAAGTCAATGATTTTCTTACCTTTAAGAATATCTGCTTTACCCCTAAATGGAATTCCTTCAATCATAGAAATTGCCGGGACTTCAAAATCTGCATCTTTCAAATACTCGGAGGCTTCAAAGTTCTTTAGCAATTCATTCTTAAGGTTAATTGCAGTATCTTTTTCTTTAGTGGTGTATATCTCGCTACTCCTACCTTCTGCAATAGCCTCCGCAACGGCAAATGAGTATTTGTTAGTATTCCTTGATTTAACATCTACAATTTCTATTCCCTCAAACTTTTCAGGCTCAAGAAGTGACCAGTGAAACATTTTACCATCTCTTAGAGGTTGTGTTTCCACATCTTTTTCTACCAAACTCTTCGCATATAATTTGGGAGATTTAAGCAAGGTTTTCAAACTTGATGATGAAAGAGCAACCTTTCCAAGATATCCATAGTAAAAATCATCATCCATCATCTTTTCCAACAATTCTTCAACATTATGATTAATCCCATCAAATGTAGTTATTCCATTGCTACTATTCTCAATTTCCAATTCTTCCAATGATTCATATATTTCACTCATGCTATAGCCTCCATCTCTTCAATACTTTTTACATCATTCAAAAATGATTCTTGACCAATATTTTCCGAACTATTTGTGGATAATTTTGCTTCCAACTCACCCCTCAACTCCATAATAGACCCCCAAATGTGAGATACTCCATAAATGGTGCTTTGTTGCTTGATTGAAAGATTTCTTAGTGCGGAAAGATTCATAAAATAAACCACAAATTGAAGCAACAAAATTGCAATTAGAAATCCAATAATCATTTCATTCAACATTTGATTCACTCTCCTCCACTCCTTCTTTAGCACAATCATTGCAATAATCCTCTTCTGCTTCTTTTTCAGCCTCGCAAATACAATAATACAATGAACAATTTTCGGGAGAACAATTTTCTATTTGATGCGTGGTATTTCCCGAACCACCTTCACACCAACAATCACATCCATCATGCTCTCTATGACCACATTCTAATTCGGGGTCGTGATAATCATCATAAGCCCCCCAATCCATACCATCAGGATAATTGCTTAATCCCAAATCAATCCCTCCACAAATATTCCGCAGGACCGGATTTTTTACCAGCCTTAATCATGTTCTTATGTATATTCATAAAAGTTCCAATTTCTCTACAAGTAGGGACATTCCTACCCCATGAATCCCACAATCTATCTCTTACAACATTTGCAGTAATTGGATAATCAATTCCACTCAATAAGTCTTCAATTAGTTTTTGATATTTTTTATTCATTTTAATCACTCCCAATCAAATTCTGTGTTATTCCACCAATCTTCGGTATCAAATACTTCTTCCCAGTCTTCATCATTCATTGTTCTCACTAATTCACCCTACACGATGGATGGTTATAAACTTTACTCTTCTTCGGACATATCCAATACATCTTCAGGTTGAAGGTAGTTAATCATTAGGTGTTGTGCCGGAATGATTCCCTCCCTCACCCACAAAGTAGGTGTTGTGTATGTTTCAAAGAATACTGAATAAATATCCTTCCAAGATTCTTGACTAATTGTTTTCGTCATACTATACCATCCCCTAATGACCTATATAAACATTACAATTTTATAATGCCATTTTCAATATCTTTTTGGAAATCCGCAGGATTAAAGTTTTCCCACCTTTTAGTAATTTCCATCATCATTTTGAGTTGAGGTATTAAAGGTTCAGTATCAATTTCCTGCTCTTTTTTAATTTCCTCACCTTCAACAAAATAAGTTGATTTTTGATAATATTTTTTCTTGTCAATCATACTTGAAAGAACCAACCTTGCTTTTTTGGAATTAGATTCGCTATCTAAAACTATTTTTACATTTTCTACTCCATAATCTCCAAGAGCATCCATATTTCCTACTGCATACTGAATATATTTTTCAGGACTATTTTTCATAACATTAAGTATTTCCGATTCGGATAGGTTGCTATTTCTCTTAACCAATTCATAAAGATTTCCAATGGTAAATAGTGATAGTCTTAATGGAGAATCCATTACATTAAACATTACTAAATACAAATCATCGGCATCATCCTTATCTTTCATTTCTACATCAGCAATTACATTAACTACCATATCTTTAGGATTTATTCCTAATTTTACATTCTTAATTGATTTCATATTAACTCCTCATTTTTTTGATTGCTTCTGCTCCACATTTCCTACAACCTCTTTGAATGAAATATTTATGACACTCCATCGGCTTATAGCAATAAGTATTATTCATGATTTGTTCCTCATCTCTTTCACATTGTTTGCAATGATGTTTTCCCTTAAACTCAGGCCTATGCACCATCGGTTTGTTACACTTAATTTTTTTCATTTTTTTCACACCCACACCAATAAAATATTCCTTGTTTAGTTATGTCAAAAATATTATCGCAATACTCACAAACCCTACTCTTGTATTGAAATATCTTTTGAAAACCTTTGGAGAATGCTTCATCCCTACTAATTGGATTAGCATTATTAACAATCTCCATAGATTTCAATTATGTCTTTCCTACTTAATCCTTACTATACCCCTAACTTATCTACTTCAATTTCTAACATGGCTGAAACCATTTCCGAAGTTGCATCATAAACCTTTTCAATATCCAATGGTTCTTTTCCATTATCAACTGAGAGTGTTAGATTAGCCTTAGCCCAGTGGCTTCTACCTTTGATTCTAAACTCTACAGTGGGTCCAATATTGATTTCTACCTTAGTCTTTTCTGCATTAGAAGTTACTGTATTAAAATCTTTAATAGCATTTTGCAACCTTAGTCTTGCATCACTATTATTAATCTTTTTAATAATCTTTTCTTGGATTTGTCCTAAATAAATGTTTGAACCGCCCTTGATTTTCAATTTTATAGAGGCATCACCCTCACTACAAACTCCGAAATTAATATTAGATTTGGGGGAAATGATGAACTTGCCAGTTTTCAAATCAAAATATCCTACTTCACCCACTGGCCCTACTACATAAACTCTATGTTTATCATCTCTTTTCCATTCTCTTCCAGTGTAACCTTCAGTTAGGCCTTTAATTTCCAGCATGATTTAAAACAGATGTCATACCTATATAACCATTCCCTTGAGAAGGTGAGAAATTACATCTATTGTCCAACCATCTCCAATTAAATTAGTTGCTTTGGATTTAATGCATGGGAACTCATACCATGACGGAATTGTTTGTAATTTTTTATATTCTTCTAAAGTTAAATCTCTCAACATTCCATCAGCATTAGTTATAAATTGTGTGTTCCAAGAAGAATAGCCTCTTGCAGTTATTGGAATGGATTTATTACCATCTATATTGACATACATGGTTTTACTCTTTCTTAATACAAATTCTTGCTTTTTTTCCGACCAATTTTCTTCTCTTGGTGCAGTTCTATCTACAATATCATTAAGCATTACTTGTTTATCATTAGGCAATCCTAAAAAGGGAATATTAGTCCAGTATAATCTATTTCTTTTTTGTGCTGAAAGAAGTGATGAATTGAACTTAATTGGCTTAACGCCTAATGTTTCAGTTATCAATTCTTTATCTTTGTTCTTCATACTACCCACATTTTCCAATAAAAAAAATGTCGGTTTTGTTTCTTTGAGCAATCTCACAAATTCATAAAACAACTTACTTTTCTCACCCTCTAAACCAATCCTCCCTTGCGAATTCATATATGTGAGATTTTGACATGGTGAGCCTCCTATCAATAAATCAATATTGGGTAGTTGAGAGCCATAAATATTGTGAACATCTCCTAATTGAATGGTTTTAGGATAGTTATGTTGAGTTGTTTCAATTGCGTGTTTTTTAATTTCACTTGCAAAGTAATTATCATATTGGATATTTGCTTTATTTAAAGCCAATTGACCACAAGAAATTCCATCAAACAAACTTAAAACATTAATTCCCATAATTACAAATACAATAAATTACCTATATAATCCTATCTTCGTATTAGGTGTTCAATTAAGTGTAATATTTAAGGCATTGACCATTTCTTTGTATCTATTCCTAATAGTAACTTCAGTAACTCCTGCGGCATCGGATATTTCCCTTTGAGTTTTTTCATAACCTTTCATTTTTGAGGCAAGATATACTGATGCGGCGGCAATTCCTGTAGGACCTCTTCCAGCCGTTAAATCAACCCTTTCGGCCTCACCCAATAAGAACAATGATTGAGATTTAACTTCTTGTGGGAGGTTAAGTATTGAGCAAAATCTCGGTATGTAATCAGCAGGGCTTGAGGGTTGAACTGAAATCTGCAATTCTTTGGCTATTGCTCTAAAAGTCCTCCCAATTTCCTTCCTCCCAGTTCTTGAAAATTTACCTACTTCATCAAGAGTTCTTGGTATTTTTCTCATCCTGCAAGCGGCATAAAGTGATGCGGCTACAACCCCTTCAATTGACCTACCTCTTACAAGTTTCTTTTCAACTGCCTTTCTATAAATGAATGCAGATTCTTCCCTCACATCTTTAGGCAATGACATTTGAGCCGCCAACCTTTGCAATTCGCCAAGGGCTACGGCAAGATTCCTCTCAGTTGAGGAAGAAACTCTTGTTCTTTGATGTTGCCTCCTCAACCTTCTAAATAGTTTAGCATTTTCCGAACCGAGATTTGCTCCAGCATAATCTGAATTTTTCCAACCAATATCAGTTGTCAAACCCTTATCGTGAAGTAAATTAGTTGAAGGCATACCTGCCCTATCTCCATTTTCTGCGGCAGAATTATCTTGATAATTATTCCAATCAGGGCCTTCATCAATTGATACATTGCTATAAACTAAACCGCAATCAATACAGACTTCCTCTCCAGTCTTATTTAATGTTTCAAAACTCTTGCTATTGCATTCACTACACTTTTTAATTTCTTTATATATTTCATCGTTTGAATTGAAGGACATTTAATCCCCTCCCAATGTTTCTAACTTTTTCACCTATTTAAAGATTGCGTTTATATTAAGTATGAGTAATCCCTATATTTACAAAAATCTATCATATTGATTATTTCTTGACCTGTAAAATTTTGCCCATTCGGGTGTGTCGCCATAAATGTTTTTGATAGCAACATCGCATTCCTCATAACTTCATCCGGCTTTTGAAACCAAATTAACTTAGCACTACCCTTATGATGTATGATGCTAAATAATGCATTGTTTATAGTCATGGGCTTTCCAAAAAAATATGCGGAAGGTTCACTCATCTACTGCACCACCGAGGTAATGGTATGGGTAATGTTCTTGATAAGTATATCCTGTTAGCCCCCATAGACTAACTTGATGAGAATCTCTACTTAATGAGGATGCGACAGAAACTTTACTCATTTCTACAAATGAATCTCTTTGACCTCTTAGCACAAGAGTAACCTTTCTTGCATGAGGACTATATCTATAATTTGATTTGAGTTTGAATGCTATTTCGGTGCTACTTAGTGCTTGGTGCTGAAGCATTTTTTTTACATCTTTTATCCACTTGTTTTTATTAGCCATAAATATTAATTATAATCATACCTTAATAAAGTTTTCATTGACTCTTAAACCACATTTCCCAGTCAAAATCATCATCTTCATAATCTGCAAAATCTTTAGTTGTGGAAGTTCCCTTTTCAAACGAAGCATCATCATCTCCATAATCGTCAAAAAATTCATCCCAACCTTCCGGCATAGGTTCATCTTCCACCACTTCATAACTTGTGCTGGTAGTATCTCCCATCTCCATCATCGCTTCTAATTCATCTAAAGTTATAATTCCTGATTCAAGAAGTTCACTTAAATGAAATTCTTCATCAGTCATGGAATTTAACGGTTTGTCTAAAAATGCTAATAAATCTTCTCCCTCTACCTCTTCTATTTTTATAACCGATTCTTTAGGAGGTGTTATTGTGGTGCTTGCTTTTTCTTTTGCCGCCTCTTCCTTAGCCCTATTCTTTTCAAATTGTTGGTCTTCAAAATCCCCCCAATTCATTTTCTCCCTCGCACTCTTCTTTGGCTTCATTAGCCTATCACCATAACCGTAATATCCATAGGTTGAATATTCAGCAACCGATGGGTCCCTTTCAGTTACTAATGATTCCCAATCTACCTTAACTAATGCATCTCTAAACTTCAAAAGATAGTCTATTTCTTGATTTTCCCTTGCACTATGGGCATTATGATATCCAACTGAAAGATTTGTGCATTCGGGAATTACACTATCATAATTAGCCGTATCAGTAAAAGAGCCAGTAGTATCTGTTCTATGATTCATACCTAATTTCTGTGCAAGGTCTTCACCAAAGGCATCTGAGCAAGTTCTTGTTCCTGCTTGATGAGTAATAACGCTCCAATCATCTTTTCTATCAAATGCAATAGCCCTATCATAACCCTCTATAAGTTCCGGTGTAGAATTAGCGATAAAAGATGAGCCTTGCCCACCGACTTCTTCAGCCCTATGGAAAATATACAGGCCGGGAACTCCCGCCTTAATTAATTCTAACATAAGCCAAACCCCTGTTCCATCGTCGCCACCTAAACATTGTCCACTATCTGTGGTGAACTTTAATTTAGATTCGGTAGGGTCAATTATTACATTTTGAATAACTCCAGTTCTATGAACTGTGTCAGTGTGCGATGAAAAGATTGTTTTACTTCCCTCACCAACCTCAATAATTAGATTTCCCTCACCTTCACCGGATTGTCTTGGATAGTGGAATCCGTCTTTATACATTCCTGCGGCTTGCATTTCAGGTGTGAATAAGTATTTATTCACCCATTCTTTTTCCATCTCGGATGATGCTGGCCTTCCATAGGTCATAATTCTCTTAAGATTTTCAATGTCTAATCTTCTGTTATAGACTGAATCCATGACGCTTTGACTAACACCCATAAATCTTTATTAATGTTTTTAATACTTAAAGATACCGCTTAAGCCCATTTATTTTTCCAATCTTCAGGGAAGTCTAAACTTTTATTTATTTTCTTTGTGGAATTAATTTTATCCAGTTTCGTATAATTTTGAACATCTAATAAAATGTCAAAGAATGATGAAAGCAAGTTGAAATCTTTTAGCATCTCAGTAGAATTCAATTTACTATAATTATTACCTCTAAAACCATATACAACTTCCATCACGATTTTTTCCCATGATTTCTTTTCACTTTCTCTTAACTCTTTATTAGTTACAATCAATGCCTTATTATGTGCTAAAAGTGCTTCGGCTTCAAATTTATGACCTTCATAATCCATAATAGAATTCACCCAAATGCTTAATGACTCATAAGCCCACAAATCTTCGGAATGTATAATTTGATAATTTACCCCATCCCAATAAGCAATACCGCAAACGATTGCTCTTTCCATGTGCTTAGGAGAGAATGCGACAATCGGATTAAAATTAACTGTTTTCCAATTTTCTAAGCCATCTTCTTTAATAAGATATCTTAACAGGTCTTCACCACCACACGATTCAATCAAATCATCCATTTCCTTTTTTACTTGCATAATTTATCCACTCACCAATACCTTATTAAATATTTCAACTACTTAATTCTATTCCCACATGATTGATTTAACACCTATGCTATCTCCCTTCATTAACAAATTAGATGCATTTGAAAATGCCTTATCCCTCATCCTTTTAACATCTCCGTTAGTGTGGATGAAACACAATTGAACTTTAACTCCTTCTCTATGTTGCACCATTACTGATTTGAAATCTTTTAATTGCATCCAATAAAATCCGTTTTGATAAAATACTCCTTGCACGAAAACCTCTCTTACGGTAGGAATCTCAATTTTAGGTTCTAACAGTTCTTCTATGATTAAATCATCTCTTAAATCTGCTCTACATCTTGTGCAATATGCATAGAGTTCTCCATTTGCATCTTTTTTATATTTTAATCTAAATTCAAAGTCCGATATCTCTAAAGACCATTTAGGAGAAACTTTACCATGTCTAAACTCATGAGTTTCACTACAATTAGGACAATAAGGTAAGGTGGCAATTGCGGTTTGAGATGAACCTTTTTGAAATTGATAATAAGGTTTTTCTTTTTCAATATCATGAATTTCTAAACCCTTACTCCCTTGATTAAATTTTATATGGGCAATTTCAAAATCTGTCATTCCCTTCAACCCAATTTACAAAATCAGTAGCATTCATATGTTGTTCTACTAATTGTGATTGGTCATGGTATGATACCTTTACCTTCTTAAACCTTTGGAGAAATAAAACAATTAAAAGAATTATTATTAATAATGCCAATAATAATAATAATAATGCCATTATTTCACTCATCCGACATTAAACTGGATATGGCTATAATAACTCCTGCACCTATTGAAGTTGCAATTGCATATTTAAGATATAGTGGATTGATAGGTTCAACATCATTATTATTATTTCCTGCACCACCCTCATTGTTTCCTTCGCCGCCACCATTAGTTTCTTTAGGGGGTTCAATATAAATAGTTTTCTTAGAAATGTTTTTAGGTTTGGTGCATTGCTCACCCCACTCATCTGTTTCAAATGTAAAAATATATTTTCCATATGTATTTATAGGAATTACTACATCAGCGATACCGGATACTTTATATTCATTTTGCATTAATATTTTATTTCCTGCACCATAAATTATTAAAGAAACTTTGATTTTATGTTTGGCAGGTTCTTTTGCTAATTTCCAATTTCCGGTGCAAGTTCCACCCTCAGTAGTTTCAGGATTTAACCTTACAAATAAATTTGTCGTATAAAGTGGTGTTTTAATTTTGATTGGATTTTTTACTTCTGTAGGTGGTAGGTAAATTCCCAGTTCCCAATTTTGCTTAGTTCCACAAGTTGTTTCGCAACCGTCACTACCAAATCCGTAGTTGTATATAGGATTTCCTTTTAAAGTTCCTGAACCAATAATTTTATAATCTTTAGCCGCCATTTCATGCACCACCTAATGAAGAAATTAATAAAAATAAACCACCCAAAGATAATCCTATTAAAGCCTTTTCTTTAGTTAATTCAAAGGGTGAGGCTTGAACATCTTTTTTTAATTCTTCTTTGTTTTCTAAGTTTCCGAAAGGGTCGTTATTAGGATTATTTATTAATATGGAATATGTGTGAGCAAAACCTCCTTTAGGAAATGAGCAACCATATTTGTTTGTTCCTACGGCAGTTTGGGTTAAATGTTTATAAGTCATATTAGCCATTTCTGCGGCGAATTGAGCATTAAAGGCTACTGCCGCCAAAGCACATCCAACACCTGCCGTAGCCCCACAAACTGTCAAACCTACAATAATTTCAACTGCAAATGCAACCCATGAAGCAACATCAATAGCATTTTCCCAAGCCCTACTTGCATCGGAACTTCTTGCATCTTCATTGTATCCATAAATTAAATTAAATGTTAAAGGTCCTGAAGGGATATTAGAGGGGATAGTAAAGTTCCCTTTATAGATTCCTTCGGAAGATGTTTTATGTAATTGACTGGCATAAGTAACAAATAATCTTTGTGGATTTACCTTTTGACTTAATTGTTCAATAAAAATCTTATTGCTTTTTTCCCAAATCGCTAATTGTTGTTTAGATGCATTAGCATATAAATTATTAATTACAGGTATTAAATAACTCCAATTTAAAGATGTTAAAGAAACTGAAAACTCATCGGCATCGGCTTTAGCCTTATTTGCTCCAGTAAATACTTCATATTCTAAAACATCACCGGGTTCAGCACTATTAAAGGATAATTGACCTTTAACAGTAATTGGATTTTCTAACCCACCATCAGTTTTTTTCAATTTTGCTAAAGATTTAAAGGCAGTTTTACAAGTAAGAGAGCCTCCAGCCCATTTGGTAGATTGATATTTACCTGCACCTGTTATCATCCATGAAGGCATATCTAAGCCTCCACAACTACCTTTTCCTTTTTCTTACCTAATCCTAAAAATGAGGCTAAGGATAACAACCCCACTCCTGCAAGACCAATTCCCAATAGGGTTTGATTTCTTGCACCATCGGTTTCACATTTTTCCTTTTCTTCACCTTCTTTATTATCGCAATTTCCGAAAAAATTATTAATTGTTTCAGTAAGGCCATCGGAAACCGCACCGAAGGTTGAAAGAATTTGATATGCCAATCCACCCACTACGGCAAATACTCCAAGATTAAAAGTAGTTTTTGCACCCGGAATAGGTATTTGGAAACTTTGTTTGGCTATATCTACATTTCTTGTTGATTGTATAATGCTTCTGTATTTTGTCGTATCAACTAATTCCCATGTTTCATCCCAGTTTTGATAAACTCCACCCGATTTCGGAATTAATTTACCATCAGGGCCTCTTGCTTGTTTTCCAGCAGGGACTGAAATACTTCCTGTAGAATTCAACTCAGTTTTTAGAGTTTTGGCTACATCGTCTATTGAAGAACCGGAAGGAACTAAAACTTTCGCCTTACTTAAGGCTTTTCCTGCATCATCTGTGAAACCTAATAAACCCATTTAATCACCACCAATTATCTATGAAAGAATGATGAGATTGCTTTAAATGACTTGTTTCAGCCGCATAATTCTCTTTCTTTTGTTCAGCCTCATAAACTCCAAACTCTTTTAAATTAGTCATTGAGCAAGTTTTAGGGAATATGGTGAATGCTCTTTTTTTATCTTTGGTTTGACTTATAGTTCCAATACAACTATCTTCACTACCTCTATAAATTTTTGCTTTGACAGTAAATCCTAAAGGTTCTGCTATTGTCAAATTACCTGTATTAAATGTAAATTTTTGCCATGAGAAGCATCTTGCATCATCAGCAGTAGCACCATTAGTAGGAGGATAAGAATTTTCACAATTATCATCTATTATACCAACAGGACCAGTTGTTGCATTAGCACTCGCACCATTAAGGGCTGAATTCCAACTTTTTAAAGATACGGTTGCTCCACTACCATCGTTTTCGGCATATTCATCCCAAACTCCCAATTTAAAATCTAAAGATTCACCCCTATAAGATGATTGACTAAACCATCTTCTTTGTTTTATTGGCGTTCCAAAACTATCTTCTACAAATCTTTTTGCTATATAAATCGTAACTGGCTCACCGACAATATAATACTCCTTATCTGTATAAATTATTGCTTGGAGTTCTTCTACATGGCAATTGGTATTTCCAGTCTTATTTAATTCTAAAACTTTTTGAGTAGAATCTTTTTGCCTTATTCCTTTAGAATTATACAAATCATTACAATTCTTTCTTAGAATCTTAATTAATTCTTGTTTTTTAGCCTCCTCCTCTTTTCTTTTTTGCTCATTTAAATCTTCAACATAATCTTGTTGGTCTTGTTCATCAGCAAAAACACATGAGCCATCATCCTCAGTAGCCGCATCATTATAATTAGTAGAATTAGGATTCATACAACCCTTAATAACGGTTGTAGTTCCGCCATTTCCATTACCATTACCTCCACCATCTGCTGAGGCAGTTCCAGTAAGTGCGATAACTGCACCCCCAATCATTAAAGCCCCAATAGCGACACCAATAATTCTCATAGGATTAAGATTCTAATCCGACTATTTAAAGGTTGCTTTACTCGCTCCAAGCAATTAATCCTCTATTTTCAACCTTATATTCAGGAGTGATATAAGTTATATCATAATCTTTAGCAATTTTACTTTGGCAATCAATATCCCAATCATGTAGAATCTTGGAAATTTCAATTACTGAAAGATTATCATGCTTCCTTAAATCTCTCATGTTTTTTACACTTAAAGGCCAAACAATTTGACCAGTTTTAGGATGAATTGAATAAGGGCATCTAATTATTCCTTGTCTAAAGTTTGGCGACCTGTCTTCATTATCATATGAAATACCTGCAAGACTACAAATTTCCACTACTTTATCAGCATATAATCTTCCAATCTTTTTCAAAGGGTCTGCATGGTCAGCGAAATCCGCTAACTTAAAACCAACTAATTTTTCAGAATCTTCCCTACCTAAATGAATATGAAATCCCTTAGAGCCACTGAAAACGATAAATGGGGTATAGCCTTGTTTTGATAAGTATCTTGAAACTTTGTCGGCTTTGTGGAAGGATTTAAGAGGGTTGAGAGGGCTATCAAAATCAAAAACTAAGGTCTTGGAAACCCAAATATCTTCCCACCTTACACCTCTCAACTCACAATCCTTCGGAATTAAATATTCTTTCCACACTTTGGCATAGTCTTGTCTTGAAAATGTCTTAGCCCTTAGTGCTGGAGGTTCAATATCCATTGCCTCCCAATTAATAATATTTGAACCTATAAATACACCTAATGAATTAAAATCCCTGTTTAGTGCTTTAGTCCAATAATCAACTGAGTGTGCGCTGGTTATTTTAGCCCTTCTTGCCCAAAAAGGCTTATCTCCACTATTAGGAAATTGCGCCCAAATGACTTCTCTACCCTCCATAACTTTACTCAAGCCACTTTGAACTGCGTGATTAGAATACCACCTCATAGAAAAAAATAGAACTAATACCTATATAATCTTTAAGTAGTTGAATGAACAAAGAATAATATACTGAGGTGGAAATAATGGACAGTGGGAAAAAAGCATTGTTTTATGATTTTACCGAAGAGAATATGCAATCTATTGTAGAAGGTATTATAAAAATAAGAGATGAACTTTGGAAATACAAGAACAGGGGAATCAACCAACTAAAGATTGAATTAAAACAAGTTCCCGATTGGAAATGGATGAAAAAAAATCAATATTATTTGGTGACGAATTTAACAGTCTTTTTCTTGATTAATAGATTTGAAAGTGAAACAGAATTTTGGTATTATGAAGTAGGAACTTATAATAGTGCGGTAAATTTGGGAACGCTGAGAGATGAAAATGAGATTGAGTCTAATGTGACAAAACTTATTAACAGGAATAATGGTAATGGTAGTTGGCAAATAAGATTTACAGGTGATGCTGAAAGATGGGTTAAAGGACTCATCATTCCAATAAATAATAAAAAATCAAAGTTCATGAATTGGACAAATAATCCTTTGGAAGTGATTAAGTGAAAGATTTAAATTTTTTAGCAGGAAAAGATATTACTTGGATTGAAAAATATTTTGAACCCATACCTAAAGGTTACATACTTGGCGAAGATGATGTGATTTGTGATATGTCTAAATTAAGAACTGCAAAAGATAACAATAATAAATTTTCATTTTTTGCTAATTTAAGCCCTTATGATAAAAATGCTGAAATTTACAACAGATATCTTAGATATAATTATGATATTTATGATGTTAAATTTAATGAAAATGGGAAAATAGTTGGCTCTTATAGAGAAGGAAATCTTGGGAGAACTGAAAAATACCCTTTATTTCATAGTAGATATGAATACACATTACATCTTAGAAATTTTTATATGTTTAAACAATCTATTCCTAAATTTATAAATTGGACAAACAATCCTTTGGAGGGATGAATATGTATATTGATGATTTGGAAGATAATATTGCCGAAGCAGACAAGCAGGTAGAAAAATTTTATGATTGGTTTGTTGCCAATGGCGGCATTAAAGCCTATGATTTAAATAAATGGATTACAAGGGGAGTTGTTGAAAAGGTAGAGGTTGTTAGCGAACTAAGCCCTTTAGGAATGTATTTGGCTATAGACCCATATAATAAAAAATTAGAATCCAGTTATTTATGCCAATATAATGAAAACGGATTTAGAGGGAAAACTGATAATACATTTATAGTTCAAAGGGGTGAAAACAACCACAGGTGGTCTAATTGGAAAAGGGAAAACTATTCTTATGATGTAATACAAGACAAATTTACAGGGTGGAATAAAAGGGTTTTTTATAAAATTAATGACTTAAACAAACCGATGAGATTTATGAATTGGAAAAGTAATCCATTCAATAATTAATTATTCTTTTTTCATTAGCATTCCAAGTCCAACTGCTGAAGCAATTACAACTACTTGGAAAAGAGCCATACCAGCACCAAGTCCGAAACCGAACTTAACTGAAGAAGGCATTTCAGCGTCATAATACTCAGCACCAAACCATTCGGATTCTTCTTGTGATGATAGCATAATAGCAAATCCTTTAAACGACTATTTAAAGGTTATCTTTATATCTCAAAAGAATGGTGTTAAATGATGATGGTAGAAAAAAACCCCTCACAGATGCTTAAAGAGGCAAAACTCTTAATAGATAGGTGGGATTTTAGCATTAATAATCCATTTGAGGGTCTTGACTCATTAAAGAGAGCAAATGATATAGCAGAACCTGTTCCCTATTATGATTTTTTAAAATTGCTGGATACTTTGGAGATAGGGGACTCATTGCCTCCAAATTATTTTGCACTCTATAACAAGGGTGGTAGTCACCACTTATTTACGAATTTTAAATTAAAAGACCCTATTGATGGCTATTTATATTCATACAATATTATTGATTTAGAGAGAACTCATGATGGTGTGGGATGGCTAAAAAAATTAAATTTTGGTCTTAGATTTCATAATGGTGGCAGACCCGGTAGAGAATCTCCTTTTTATAAGTTTTTTGTGTTAAAAGATAGGCATAATTTCCTTAATTGGTCAATAAATCCCTTTTGATACCTTTTGCGTCTAAAAATACCTTTTGCGTCTAAAATCCCTTAATCAAGATACTAAGAACAATAAATACCATTACCGTCAAAACAGAATACCAAAAGCGTCAATTACCTAAAGGCAATGCCACAAAGCATAATATACCATAAGCGTCAAAAATATACCAATTGCGTCAATATAAAGCACCCTTCTAAGAGTCGGCGGAGCCGGGAAGCCCCCTAATGGTGATTATGCAGGATGCATAGAAAGCCCACATGAAGCACACATAGTTTAGGGGAAGGTGTGAGAACTCGCTCGCACC
>VMHT01099817.1_pt1 | contig 19634 bp, 42 predicted proteins | sample 4693611 | NCBI WGS metagenome assembly VMHT01 (sample SAMN12280063, study PRJNA550983) | marine metagenome | isolation source: seawater sampled from same location over 5 years 0.02-0.2 micron viral filtrate | place: USA: collected off the coast of southern California halfway between the port... ...
GTAGAGGCATAGCGTCATGTCGAGGGACATTGCGCAAAGATGAGTCACATATACCACAATTAGTAACCGGAGTCCAATTGTGAGGTGTATTAGGTCTTTCGGGATTCATTCAAGCACCCCATTCCGAATAGTAGTATGGTGATTCAATGAAGCACCCAGGACAAAGGCAGATTGTTTCCATGTTCTTTCTAGCACGACATAGGGTGAGTTCATGTTCGGGGAACAATTTGTCGCAGTCAGTACAAGATTGATAGTCCAATTCGACCATTAAGATTTTTGCATCCAAGAAGATTCTATGGGTGTCGCACAAGGTGATGTATTTTTTCCCGCCGTCATTCATGTCGGTGAGAATGCAACCACAATCTAAGGTTTGATTGACCCCATTTGGGATAATCGAGTACTTTTCAATGGTTTCAGGTGAAAGTGGTAATTCAATTTGTTCCAAATCGTCGTAAGGAATTAATTCCCAATCTAAGTGATTTGCGTAGCATGGAAGGCAAATTAATGTATTTCCACCATCCGTACCGGCAAGGTTGATGTATTCGTGGCAAGGGCCATCACATTCATAACAGTCACCGAGCACAGGCCCAGTGTTTGTTGGGATGCGAGCATCGGTGGTTGTTCGTAAGTCAGGTTTTCTAGCAGGGGCTTTGTTTTTCGCCATGATAAGACATAGGTGGTGTCGGATATAAATGTGCCGGTTTGGACTACTTGTAGTCTCGATTAGTCGAACATTGACTCCCAATTGCCGTTTTCGTCTCGGTGGCATCCACATGTCGGGATTTCACCATATTGCTTCATAAAGAAAACAATATCTTCTTCATTCCATACTTTGTGGCATAGGCATAAAACCTTACCATTCATATTTCGCTCGCATACTTTGCACAAATCCCATACTAAACCAAAAACTTCGATTGTGTAAAAATCGTCGTTAGATTGGCATATTACCTTGTTGCACATCGTACATTCTATATCATCTTGTATTACCATTTGCTATTCCCCCTTTCGGTTAATTGAGCTTAGTAGGTGTCCGCATATATACCTATCGTTTTTGACGAGAGTGTCGAGCTAGGTGGAGTATGGGTGGCTTAACGGTGAGACTTTGCCATGCAGCAGGGTGTCTCGTAAAAAAGGCTCTACGAATCGTACAGTGCTTGCGCCGCAACTTGCGCAAGTTGAGCGAGTTGTCTCGTAAAAAAAAGCTTAAAAATGTCACAGTAAGTTGCATACCGTAGGCAAGTTGTGCTGCCGTAGGCAAGTTGTAGCGTATGCCGTAGCTCGTAAATAAGACTCGCAAGTCGTTCAGACCGAAACATATAAATAGTGGGACACCCTACCTTACATGAGGGCGGCAACGGAGTCGCCCGAGCTAAACGAGGTAGAAAGAAATGGCACGAGGAAAGAAAACACAAGTGAGCGAAAAGAAGGTAGAGGAGCCTGTCGAAGCAGACTTGCCAAAAGCAAGTTTCGTTGGTCTCAACAAGAAGAGAAAATCGGATACAAGAATGCGTATTCGAGACCAGCTTTGTGAGACAAACAAGACGATTGAAGCAGAAATGGTAGCTCAAAGAGTTGCCCTTGACAGCGGCATGCAGGTTGTAGCTCCACTTACCATGACTGAGAAAGACTGCGGCAACTTCGCTGCGGTTCTAGAGATGATGAAGGTACTATGGAACGGCCTGCTTGACAAATCCCAAGCAACCGATACCAAGGTCATAACCGACCTAAATGCTTGCATCGCAATGCTTGGTCAAATCGCTAGTATGGAGATAAAAGTTATGTCTTCCGAAGACAAGGCTACACTAGAAGCAGAGATGCTTATCAAGGCAGAAGAAGCAGCCGCACTATTGGCTGAACTTGACGCTGCTAAGATGGCCCTACAATTTTGAGCTAGGTTAATTACTACGGCTTAAGATGTCACACACCCCTCAAGGGGTTGGTTTGCCCTCATCAGGAGTTCGCTCCTGGTGGGGGCTTTTTTTACTTCCTTTTTTTTAACAAGCCAAGATGTTTGAAAAACTCGTTATTCCTTTCAAAAAAACTCAAAAAGAAAATATATGAGAAAATAGTCCGCAGTTCTTAATAAAAACGGTTAGAGATAGACACACGGTAGGTCTTATGGGATTTATCTTGTGTTCCCTTGTTGGTTCTCGACCATACTACTTAAAATAATATGTGCAAGTTTTGGTACAGAACTTTGAGCAAGGTATCTATATAGATTCTGGTAAAAATCAATAAACTCGGATGTATGCTTTCTCCCCAACCAAATCATAAGATAAAATGTTAAATACGAGAATCGCATGATGCAGGAACCCCATAACTATATATGGTATGACATTTATCTGCAAATAGCGAAAAGCGCAGGACAAGAAGCAATAATGCACCTTGTACTTAACACAATAATAACAAGAACACAAACCCGAGAAAAGATGTGATGATTATGGACTTAGACCAGATGCAATTATTCGAGATTAAACTAGAAAGGGATGCTGGGGCATCTAAGATATATCAATTATACTATGGCCCCTTCCCTACCGGAGTAGACTTGGTAGTAAAGAGAAACACCGAATGTCTTCATGTAGAGATGGGATTCGGAGTAACATACCATTCTGGAGGTAACATAATTACTCGGCCATTCGTTATGTGGACAGGTAACACCACCCAAGAACCTTATACGATGAAGCTTGGCTCACCACGGATGGGGCGAGAGTGTTTGAACATGGGAAGAACTACAACCCTAGCTCAACTCAAGGTTGGTGTAAAGGAGTTCCTAATGTCTGACGAGGGTTCTTCCATAATCCTATCTAACTTCACAAAGAAAATGCAACTCCATAGATTAGAGTTAGAATCTACGATGTTGATTTCCTCGAAACTAACGGAGGTCTTACTATGAAGCCAAGCAATCATTGTTGTATTCACTTAACCAACGAAAACCAAGTACATGCGGATTCACGAGGTTGTCGTGTTTGCTTAACTTGTTCCATAGAAGTAGGTATATCTATCATAAGATTCAGGGTTGCTACTAAGCCACACCCTTTCGTGCGAGGTGAGTTGTAATGTCAGTAGAAAGTTATCTAGCTTATCTTCAAAGTCTCAGGTCTACTTGCATGGGTTGTGGGATATGGAACAAGTTGAGTAAAGACGATATGGACACGATTTCCTTGATAGGCTTAAGAGACTTTGGTACAGATGAGTACCCTAACCTATGGTTCACTTGTCGGAATAAGCAGTGCTCAATCGTAAAATACAACTCCGGCATAGGAAGATTTTACATACAACTCAAAAAACAAATAACACTTGTTCAAATGATGGGACAGACAAGAACAGAACGGGATAGACCTTGTGACTTTGAAGGGAGTTGGTATTGATGCTGCACCCTTACAATCGTGAGCATGGGGAGATGAGTGAACACCCAAAGTGTACCTCCTGTAATGGTTTAAGATACCCAGAACAACAGGGCTTAATTATACAAGGCAAGTACATTTGTGGAATATGCTACTATGACAAGGATTTCTCAATAACATTTGATGGCTTATTTAGCATGGAGGGATTATGATGACGGAACTTAAGATTAGAATAGAAACTGAAGAATGGATATACGAAGAATATGTGGAGGCATGAAGATGAGTTATATCATAGATGAAACTTGCAAAGTATGTGGTAAGCCAACTATAATTTACTCGTTCGATGGTACGGACTTAAGTGGTATTACTATGTGTCACACCGTTGAAGATAAGTGTCGCCATTATCTGGCAGAAAATGCGGGGGTGGGAGAATGTTTGTAGATACTACTCACTACGACGAAGACCTAATCAATGCCTTAATCCACATGATGGGTTACAACCGAGGTAACATGGCGGAGCTTATGTTCGATGCTTTCCAAGATAGGGACATTGGCTACTACACCTTAATAAAGGTAGCTCGAATATATGACGAGCGTTATTCCACGAACTTACACGATGAGTTCAAGAAATTATGTCAAGAGGAGAGTGAAAACAATGAGTGAAGTATTATGGCACTATAATGAGATGGGCAATGAACAGGAAGCAAAGCGATTGGAAAACAGATACATGGGTGTAACGAGAAGCGAATACATCGAGAAGAAGTATTGTGAAATGGCAGTCAAAAAGCATAAGATACCTTGGACTGAAGATATGGAAGTAGCAAGGCAAGCAATCCTTGACATTTACACTTATGATTACATGAAAGAGAAGTATCCTAACAAGCCTACTCTATGGGACTGCTGGGAGGAAAACGGTTGGCACGAGGCTAATAACATTTACGATATGGTCTCGTATGATATGAGCTATCTGCTTTTCGCTGATGATACCCACGAACCTTCGCCTTGGTATGTCAAGGTTGTTAGGCACTCACAAGTATATTGTGGGCCGGAAGAAGGAGGTACATGGGGTGTCGATTACGAGTTCATCAAATGGACTTGCTTTGATACTAAAGAGAAAGCTTATGCTTTCGTAAAGGCTTACAATGCCGAAGCGGAGAAAAAGAAGTCAACATTCAACCCTAACCTCGAGGCACTAGGGGATGACGATACCGTCTCATCCACCTATCCCGAAGGTTACATTCCGAGGGGCTGGGCTGCCTCTAAGGGTACTTGTGCATTCATGTGCATTCTTCCCTTCACTATACCAAGCTCACCATACTATTACGAGTGATTATTATGAACCAATCTCAAAGAGCATCAACTATCTTCGCTAAAGGACAGCGAGAATCACTGTCGTGTATACTTACTTTAGACAATAATCTTAAACTTACTACCCACGAGCTACTTTATGTTCGTGAGATGGCTCTATGGTGGAGGAAGGTAGAAAAAAGACCTTGGTTGTACGAAATGACTTATCTAGTGATAGTGGCTCGTGACCAATGGAAATACTTATCACAATCAATCGAAGAATGAATAAAAAATTAACTTAAAAAAACAAGATGTGAGATGATACAAATGAACGGAGAAATAGTAGAAAATATAAGATGCAAAAAATGTCACAGTATTTCTGTGACAATCAAGCAGGACTTATGGGGCATTCGTAGAGTTACATGCTGGAACGAGCAATGCAAAGAAGAAAGTGCATTCGTAAATGAGGTTACCATAGTGACTTCAGGTATCAGTAAGAGTGAATCTAAAATGTGCTATGTTGGCTGTGTATGCGAAGTGTGCTGGCCAGAAATAAACGAGGTGTAATGTATGACTTGTGAAGAATGCGGAGAAAGAATACAGAGACACTACCCCAACGGGATTGGAGGCGATTGTTATTACTCATGCCGTATATGTGAGTGGGATAGCGAAGGCGAAGGGGTATCAAAAATACGAGACTCGCTCGACAAAGCAGAAATAATAGACCTCAAGAAAGATTTGCTCATTATTCATGGCATGCTACACACACTTGTTTTCAAGCCTAAATCTTATATTCCCAAAGGACTAACTCCAGAAACGGTGTTAGATGAAGTAATAAAAATACAAAGAAAATTAGTAGAGGAAGTGAGCGAATGAATATGGATGAGATGATGGATGCTATCAACAAGGTAGCATGGGCAAGCGAACAGTTAGACGAGAATTTAATTCTTTGTGTGACTAAGAATGAGACACACTACGAGTGGGTTGTTGTAGAACGAGTGGCATTCCAGAAGGAAAAGGGCAAACCTGTAATAGTAAAGCGTGGCCCGCTCTATAACGATGAGCAAAATCTAATATGCGAATTGTCAGGTAACTTGATGGATTCTCTAATTGTTCAATTTCATGCCTTCAATTATGTCTTCAACATGGGGCGATAATATGAGTCCTATACATCCTAAAAAGATATTGCCTCGAGTTCATCTTTACAAGCCATTTGAATACAAAGGCTCATTCTGGATTCGAGATGTAGTCAAGTATTTTGATAAGCATGGTAGTAACCGTGTCATATCTCTAGAAAAGTGCATTAAAAGCGGTAAGGTGATTGAATGAGTAGAGTAATGAGAAGAACACCATATGACAAAGTAAGATTTTCACATAGGAAGTTAGATGATGGAACCTATGCTTATGTTGCGGTTACTCCTTGTGACAAATGTTCCACTTGGAAGGTCAATGTTTGCTCAAAATGCCCGCCCGCCTCATCAAAAGAAATTGAGGTACATATAGAACGCAAACTTGCCTTCATTCACAACATGGAAGAAGACAGGTGGCATCAAAAGATATGGTGTCAAGTTAAGGGTGAATATACTTTCAATCCAATAGAGGCGGAGTATCAATGACTTCTCATCCTGCTCTACTAAAACTCTCTACCATAGACGAGCTTTTTCACGATGATTTTTGTCCTTGTCATGGCTATTTATGCTCAACTCAAATTAGGTGTTGGCAAGATGTTTTGGAACAGGGAGATGTTATTGTGTGTGACGAGACTGAAGATGACCCCGAGCCGGTTGAACCTGGGGAGGTAGGTTGATGTTAAATCTTATTTTTTATTCGGGTTTCCATCTTGCCAGCATAGTCTTATCAAATCCATATAGACTAAAAATAAAATCTTCAGAAAATTCTTACAGAATCTCGAGGTTCCCAATCGCCATGTTTATATGGTATGCGGTTATATGCTTAAATATCGGGGTGACCCAATGACAGTAAAAACACAAAGCAAGCAAGCAAAAGCACGAGATAATGTCGTCAAAGAAATGGCAGACAGGGTGTTAGAGGCACTAAAGAAAGGCGACAAGGTATGGCTAAAGCCTTGGGACACATCAAAGTGTTCCTCCGGATTAGCACACAATGTTTCCTCGAAAAAACCTTATCGTGGTACAAATCAATTCTATCTTAGTATGGTGTCTGATGACATTGAGTTTGGCACTTTCAAAAATTGGAAAGAAGTTGGTAGGAAACACGCTATCAAAGAGGGCGAGTTCGAGATGGCTACCGACAAAGATGGTAAATCATACAAGAAACCTACCGTCTATTATGGTATCAACAAGGGCGAGAAAGCCCACACCGTAATTTACTTTACAATGATTAAGGTCAAAGACAAAGATGACCCCGACGAAGAAAAGCGTATTCCTATTCTTAAATGGTTCAAAGTGTTTGGTCGAAGCCAAACCAATATCCCTGCCCCACCTCCGGTAGAAATACCTCCAGAGGATATGCCGGAGTTTACTGAAAGACAAACGGAAATCAAAAACCAAGTACTAGCATGGATGGAGGCCGAGGGTATTACCTTTGGCGAGGGTGGTACAAGGGCTTACTATCGGTATTCGGCAGACCATATTCAAATGCCAGACGAAGTAGCATTCCCAAGTGGTTATGCCTACATGCCAACCCTACTCCACGAGTCGGTTCACGCTACGGGCCACGCCAAGCGTCTATCCCGTAAGATGGGTTCGTTCTTTGGTTCTGACGACTATGCGTTCGAGGAATTGGTTGCGGAGATGGGTGCATCACTACTATGCAGACATTTCAACATTCTTCCTACCGAGGCTTTAGAAGATGGTTTAGAAAACCAATTAGCCTATCTTGCTACATGGTGTAAAAAGATAGAAACAAATCCTAAGTTGTTAATATCAGCAGGTTCCAAAGCGCAGCGGGCTATGGATTACATTCTCGGAACAACATTTGATAAAGAGGAGGAAAAGAAAGATGACAAATGAAGAACACATATGGGCTGAAGAAGATATTGGTCGTAGGGTTCAATTGACAATTGGAGGCGTTTCCTATTATGATACCATCGTGGAGGTTTGTCTCCCCGACGGTCAAATAATTATCGGCCCAATGCTTAAGTGCGGCCAGATATTCGCTCGTTTCGTGATGACACCTCAAATGATGGAAGCAAGCGAAGCAACCAAAGAGATGTATAGACAAATGACAGGTGATGATGTATGAGTGAGTTATGGAATAGTAGAGGAGATATATACAAAGGTAAGAAAAGAAACGGTGTTTTGATTCTTGTCGCTGCCGAAGATGAAATGTCAACACTAACTGATATTCAGTTAGAGTTCTTAAAGAATAACTATGGCATAAGATTTAAAATAATCGGAGTCGGAAAGGTCAATGCGGCTGTCAATACTTCACACCTATTACATGAGTATCGACCAAAATGGGTCTTAAATATAGGAACGGCTGGTCATACCGATGGTAAGTCAACCGGACTATTTAGGATTACATCCGTCGAGGAAAGGGATATGGATGCTACTAAGATTATGCGTAGTCTTAAATCCCCAACGGGTAGTCACTTCTTGTTTCCCGATTACCCTAAAAAACTAACTCCCTACGAATCAGAAATAGAATTGCCTTGCGACATTTTCTTACCACCCAACGAAAAGTTTTCGGCTGCTATCTGTTCAACCGGTGATAATACTCATGCTGAAATAGAGGATACTCATGCTAAAGATGCAATAGTGGAGATGGAGGCATATGGCATTGTCAAAGCAATAAAGAGATTCAAAGTCCATGTACGCTTCGATATAATCAAGTGGATAACCGATTTCACCGACAAAAAGAAGGGTGAGGATTGGGATAAAAACAAAGGCACTATTCCTTGGGCATTCCTACTAAACGAAGTAATGAAACAAATCATTAGGTGGGAAAATGAGTCGTAATCAATGGGAACTGATGCCTCATGTAGCGTCTGATGGTTGGTATCTAAAATTAAGTATTAGCAACAATATCGAGCCAGATAATTTAATTAAGGTATTGCGAGCAAAAAAGGTGCTAACACCTCGAAGTAGATTTTCAATCATTGATGAACATTTAACTTCATATTTTTACATAGAGTTTCGCTCAAAAGTCCACGGCACAAGATTCATAGATAGATTAAGAAATCATATAGAGAAAAATGGGGGCAGAATCCTATGAGTGAAAACAAGACTATACACACACTAAGAAAAGGCGGTAGACCTAAGAACAAAAATGACAACAAGCATGCTAGGTCTTGGGCTGAAAAAGCATTTAGGGCTTGTCAACCTGGGGTGCAATATACTTCTCGTGAAATTGTAGGCATAATTTTAGAAGCCAGAAACAATGCAACAAAGCCTGGTGAAAGAGTGTTTTCTCATAGGTGGGTTCCGACAAGTATGAAATTAACAAGAATACTTAGGCGTGACAACAGATTCTACCACATAAAAAGAACCTCATCTACCCTGTGGGTGAGAAAATACGATAGCGAGATACTTCTAGAAAACCCAACACAAGACGACCAACCGGCACATTTATATGGTAGTAGTGTTATGTCTGTATGTAGGCGGACTAGAGCCGATAAAAAAACAATGGAGTTGAAAACAAATGAGCGAAGCAGTTAGGACATTCAAACAATACATCCAGTTAGATGTAACATTTGACAATGAGCAAAAAGCAAGAGAGGTATGGCCTGTTCTTTACGAGAACGATATAGGTCTTAAAGGGTATGAACATAACAAGTTCCACTTTAACAATTTCACTGGTCAATCGACCAAGAAAGTAGTTTCGGTTACATCACTACTATGTGAAGAGCCTCACCAAATGGATTCTTGGCCAGTCGGTAACACTGTTTTACTTAACCGCTTGATTGGTGTAGGTAACTGGAGTAAGGAAACAATTACTATTCCTAACTACTCTACAAGAGAGTTTACGCCTGCTCAGTTTGGTATTAGGGAAAGAGTCTTTACCGGTACGGATATATCCTCGTGGTTTAGCAGCGATGTAGAAGATGCTGTAGAGTTTTACCATGACCTTAGATTTAGAAAGGCTGACGGTGAACCAAGTGCCAACATATACAACCTTCAAGTAAGTATGAAGCGTAGCACTAATCATTCTGACTTCATTACTGGGCTAACCTTTAAGGTATTGATTTCCGCACCACACCAAGATTTGTTGGATGGTTGCGAAGAATTAATCAATGACTTAATTCTAAATACTATTGTCAAAGCATGCCAAGAAGTTGCACCTATCACCCATTCACTAAGTTGTAATGGCGAAATAGAAGTAGAAAAGGCTGTATCTTGCAATCGTTTCTCCGTCACCGTCGATAACCCCCCGGAGGAAGAAGAGTGAAGGAAGAGTGGACTATTATTCAAGATGGCAAAGACGATGTAGTCGTTGTCTTAGATGTGGAGGATGAGGAAGAATGAATGCCAGAAAAAAGTATGTTAGAAGTTTTGGCGTAAAGCATCCCTCCGGCAAGGAGCGACGCATGCGTCTTGCTAGAAAGATTGCTTCACAGGTTACTATCAAGGAGGAAGAGGAATGAGTGATGAAATTACTGTAATAGCAAAGGCCAAGGGAGTATATAGGAACCGTGGGGACTTATTTACTATCGACGAGATAGATGAGAGTGAGTTTAACCAATGGGGCTATCCCATTGACCCTTGGCGTTTCGCTGGCTTCATAGATGGCAAATCTTATTATACCGTTGATTGGAGTCTGGTTTAATTGTCTTGGGAAATGCGTTCATCTGGTCACCATGACCTTTACAAAGAGTGGACTAAGTACCACCGTGAGTATATCTCCTTTGACCAATGGCTTCTTGATGAATTAGTAGACGCTCGGCTTCGTGTAAAAATGTTGTCGGGTAGACCTGTTACTAATGTAGCAAGGCAATCTTCTTTTAATTAGGTGTTGTTATGTTTCTTGCATGGAAATCTAAATCCTTTAAGGATAGAAAACTAGAACATCTTACACTACAAAATCAAGAAGCAAAGGGTATTATTGCATTCTTGTTAGATAAACTTGAAGAGAATGATGTAGGGATAGAGACATGGCCCGCCGACACTAACCACAACATTATTAGGCTTGGTTTGTCAGACCTTAAGTTACTCGAAGAACCACTATCCTCCGTCGTGCAATTCGCATGCTCGGAATGCGGGTGTGAAATCCCGCAATATGAAGCCGAAAAAAGCAAAAGTGCTAAGTGCAACGGTTGCTATATGGAATACAAACGGGCTCAGAGAGCAAAGAAGGAGAGATAATTATGTCATTTAAAGTAACTAAAAACGGCAAGCGTGGTGTCAGACTAAAGAGAGCAATGTACTCAATCTTAGAGGAATGGCCAGAGGGAATATCGTCGTCACAGATGATGTACGAAATAAAACAAACTAATTGTAAGAAGTTTGTAAGTAGTACTTCGCAGATAGGCCAGACACTATGCAGAATGCCTGGTGTAGTCAAAGAGAAAGGTCATGCCTTTAATTCTGATGGTAGTAAGCGTTCTACCTTTATCTATATCCTAAAATATCCTGAAGAATTCTTAGAATGGATTGACGACCTACCCGTAGGGAGTGTTTAAGCATGAATGCTATTTTAAAAACAGTTAGGTTATCTCCGTCTAACTTAATTGTCGAGGATTATTCTGGTTTTGACTTAACCCGTAGATTCTATCCCCACCTTAGTCTTTATAGTTTAAGTGACGATTTGTATTTAAGTGTAGAATCGTATGATAAGGTATGGCAATTTCTTGATACCATATGCTATAAAGAGCCATTAGGAAGAAAAAACTTCAATCATGTTTTAAAACATCGGGTTCAAGATACCGAACATACATCACTAGAAATTATTTCTGGTGTAATCAAAGAGTCTGATATTGATGCAATAACGCTTCAGGGTGAAATAAAGTATGGGAAAGAAAAGAATACTCTTTATGTGGATTTTATTTACTCGCATTTCGATGAGGATATACACCCCCCACTTGTAGAAATTGCAAGCGTTTTAGATTCTTACAGTGCTTCCGAGATTCTGTTTAGTGATTTCGAGTTAGTAACTCGTTCTCAAAAAAATGATTGGAAGAGAATGGTACATACTTTCCCCTCGATAATAGGGATAATAAAAAATAAAAACAGTTATCGTTACATCGAGAATAGTAGCATTGTTATTAGATGTGTGCAGTTCCCCAACGGAAACTTAGGTTTTTTTGCTAACGCCTTCATCAACGATAGAAAATATGCTTGTGGTATTCCCGCTCAGTTAAATAAAATGGATGACAAAGGTGCAGATAAGTGGATAAAGGAGATACATATTAAGTGCGAATTGTTGTGCAAAGCAATAAGTCAGGGTTATAGTATGCCTCAGTGGAAGCAAGAAAATACATCTGGGTCAACCGTAGCACACTACAAAAATAACGGTTCCTTACTTAATGAGGCATTATTAGCCTACTGTAAAAATGATGAGGTGCAATAATTAAGAAAAAAATTGTACTCGAGTGCCTTCTCCCTATTTATTCTTTTGATTAATTTGGGAGTTATAAAAAGAAAAAATGGTACGCAGTACAACGGTTTTGCTAATTCTTTATTGTTTCTCTTAGTATATGGGGGCTAATTAAAATGGAAACAGGTATCAGTACTGTACTCTGTCTATTATACCCTGTAAAGGATAAAAAGAATAGTCGATTCCCCTGCGCAGTCAGTCCTTTTAATCTTTTGACAACTTTCAAAAGAATCAAAAGAATTAAAATAAGAAATACAATAGACATGTTTATATGCTATCGCATACACAGATATTCTATGGGCGCATCACATTATGGTCAGCAAAGGTTTGTAGGTGTTGCTTATCGTTTCCTAGTATTAAACGGCCCTAGAACCTCGCATGAAATAATGGACTACATGCAGAATAATCACCCTACTAAGTGTCGTAACATGACCATTAGAAAAACATCATCATTGCTTAGTGTTCATCCCATGTTTGTAAGACTAGAAAAGACTAATCATCACAACGGTAGATACAAGTACAAAGTCGCCACATACGCCACAGTACCCGAAACTGTTGTTATCGACAATCTAGTTTCAAAACTGTCCGAAGGTAAGAATATCATGTATTCTTTCCGCAAATATCCGGAGTTTATCCGCAACAAAGTAAATCACATCCTAGACAACTTCCCCCCCGATACACCTAACGAGATTTTAACTAACCGATGAAAACCAATGGACTTATGATAAACATGGGGGATAACTAATAACGAGGTTATCCTATGACAAATATATTTGAAATGGTAAAAGAGTATGCGGCCCGCAATTTCTTCATAGATGTAGAAGATAAGATTCCTATATTCATATGTAGTGTTGGGGGTCATTTGTTTAACACTATTAACAAGTGTTCTTCGTGTGACTTTGACCCAGACAAACTAGAAGAAAAGGACTTTAGTATTCACAACTGTCCTATGCGTCACGACAAACACGCTATCTATACTCCTATGTCCCGTTTGGCTGATACTCGTATTCACATCCTAATGCGTGGCGACAAGGGTTCCGGTAAATCTATTCTAATCCAATTATTCCTCGGTGAACACAACGGTCTATTGTTTAGTCCGGAGTCCTTTAACGGCGACGGTTTCAGAACCATGATGGGGCCAAACTCTATTACCGAGGCTGGTATGTTTGGGTCGGTTGACGAAGATGGTAATATCACCGGTAGACCACTTGCTCGTGAATTATGTGGTGGGTTCTTAGGGTTCGAAGAGTTTTCGTCTATGTCCGATGCACAAAAGAAAGACCACTCGGTAGACATGAAAAATCAGATGCTAACATCAACTGATAATGGTCGTGTTATGAAAGCAATGAAGTCTGGTTGGGTTCAATACAATACTCGATACACACTATGGGCCGGTACGCAGCCAGCCCGCTTCGAATTAGAGTCCGGTTTGGATAGACGATTCTTTATCGTAGACATCGAAATGTCTCCAGGCAAAGAGTTAGAATACAAACGGGCGCAGCGCAAACAGGCTCAGATGACTAATGATGATAGGATAGAATTGGCAAGTATGAACATGGAAATCAACCGATGGTTCAAACGCAGACAACTAGATGCTATGTTAAATCCTCCTACCGGTATTCTCTTTGACGACAAAGTAGAGGAATGGTTAGAAAGACCGGAGGTTCGTTCTTTCGAGTCAGATTTATTCCGCCGCCTGTGTATCGGTTACACTATGATGCGTGAAACATATCAGGGTGGTTCGGTATTAGATGTAGAGATGACACCGGAGCTTGCTATGCTACTAGAATCATCATTGATGCAGCGAAGAAATGTCATGGATGCAGACCTAATGCTTATGAAAGATACATTCTGGCAACAGGATTTATCAAAGTCGCAATTGCTAAAGGAGGTCGAGCGTATGATTACAAACGACTACCAAGCAGCAAAGAGATGGATGGAGGAAAACCTTATGGGTCAATCGTGGTACTATGAGTTTGTGCCTGCAAAGGAGGGTCGTGGTCGTAAAGGTGTTGTATGTCGTATAGGCTCAGCACCTACACCCGAAGTACAATCTAAGATTAGTCGCAAAATAATATGGGGCGGTAAGGAGATGGTTGTATGAGGAGTGAACGGGAGGTACGCCAACACATGTTAGCAACTGAAGATGAAGTAGTCGAAAGGACATTAGCGTGGGTACTTACACCCGATGATGAATGTCCCTTTTGTAATCACGCTCAATCTAAAACATGGGAGATTAAACTAATGACCGGACAAATTACTCCTATGCACCTGGAGACTAGCAACGGCTGGCCTTCGGGTACTATTACAGACCATATGGATAATCATAGGCATTACGACCACGGTGAAGCCCAGCGTATAGAAAAGGCTCGCAACGATAGTATAAGTACACTAACCGTTGCCGAAGATATTGCACAAAAGTTAGTTACATGGATTGAAGAACTTGAATTACGAAAGGATGATGAGGGTATCACATCCGAGTGGGTAACTGACGCAGCACGATTGGTAGGACAGGCTAACTCGTCTTTGCGATTGATAGGTCAACTAAAGCAGGAGATAGGTGTTGATAGTCAGTTGTTATTGGCTCAGAACAGGGTAGATAATATAATGGGTGTTCTTGTCAATGTATTAGGTAGTCAACCCGATTTACTAGACCAAGTAGAATTGCATCTAGCGGCACTAAAAGAACCTACTCATATTATAGATTCAGATGATTGGGAGGTGCTTGATTAATGTCGATGCACAGAAAAGGATTTAGTAAGGCATTGTATAACCGTAGGTTAGCAACAGAAGATATACCTAAAACATGGGCTATGCTTAAAGACGATGGTGTATGGTACAAACCAACCAGAACTGGTTATCAATTTTATTGTGGGAGATATGCTGTAAATAATTCTTCAATATGCCAAGCGTGGAATATATCACGGAACGGTGTAATGCGAATTGCTGAGTGGCTATCGACCCAAAGCGAAAGTGTTCAATGCGAGGAGGGTTGGGATTGGGAATGATATTTCTGACAGCGGATGAAAGACCGTTTAAGGAAGGTGACTTTATTATTAGTCACGACCTAAACTATCTTCCAACGGCCCCATCTACTACCTACATCGTATTCAAGAATAAACTAAAAGAAAAGGAAATACTAGATTGGATGGATGTAGTTTCATTCCGTCTTGTATATGTTGTTGATAAATTACCTAAACTTTCTAAGACTACTAAAGAAAAAATCATAATCCATGAATCTCTAAACCCTACTACTGACTCCTACAATAAAGCAATACAAGCAATCTGGAAGTATGGCGATAGACAATATGTTTATTCCTTACTAAAAGAAACAAAAACCCCGCTGCCTTTGGCGGTTGCATGGATGAAAGCAAACACCCGATATGATGCCCAGAAATGGCGCAGAATGGCCGATGTTATGTTCACCCTACCCGACACCTACGCACATGCAATCATGGCGTTCTGTGTGCATGCAACGGGCCGTAATCCGCAATGGCCGAAAGGGTCGAATAAGAAAGACCTAATAGAACCCCCACTATTCTGTCGAGATAGTGATTTGTATGCTATGAGTATTCTTAATGCGCTACCAGAAATGCGTAACGAAGTTAGAGATACTACCCCCAAAGAGGAGCAAAACATTATACGCAAAACCAAAGAGACGATTCTCGAGTGGTTATGATTGATATTGTATTGGTATGAGTCTTGCGCCTTTCTAGCACTGTGGTTGGGGATTTCGATAGTGTGTATGAAAGTTAAGGACAAGGCCGTGGGATTTGAAAGAACATGGTGGCCTGCTTGGTATAACAATGACAGGATTAATACGCTTGATGAAGAATACAAAAAACAACGGGGAAGTAGTTTAACACGGAAGAACAATTCGTTTGCAACGAATAGGTTGGGGGTTCAAATCCCTCCTTCTCCACTACCAATTGAAGACGAAGCGACTAAAGATGTAACACTAAACTCGTCTATTTTCATGGGGCGGTTGTACCACGAAGATTAAAACCTTTCTCGCACTCGGTATAATATATGGCCCGCAATGTTCGTGTTAGAAGGTTGGTTGCGGAGATACTTTATTCTCATGGTGCTATGACTAAAACGAAGATGTTTAGTTATTTGGCTAATAACCACAAACTTCTTAAGGAACCAACCGAGCATTCACTATCGTCTATCATGAATAAGAACAGCCAAGTTATTCGTGTTGGCACTGAAATAGCGGTAACAGAAAGCGGCAACAAAACTACTCATATTTTATTTGATGTCAATAGGGACATAATTAAGACATATGATGATTTGGTTATGACTATGCCCTTTACTCTATTAACCAAAGAAGAATCCAAGGGGGCGTGTCGATGCCCCAAATGCGCTAGGGTAAGGATTCCTAGTAGTGGGCAAGTGTGTTTAGAGTGCGACCTCTACAGTTAAACATGTTTATATGCTATGACTATGTAGTGTAAAACATGGTTCCGGAGGACACAGCATCTGACCCGTATGGTGACAGCACAAAGCAGCATGTCTCATGGTCGGAAGCAATTAGGGAGCAATGCTCTTTAATCCAAACGGGACTATTAAGACATAACGATAAATACGGTTCGTCTATCTTCAGACCGGTTACTATTCTTTCTAGCATTGGTGCGGAAGATGCACTACGGATGAGGATTGATGATAGGATTCGCAAATTAGGTAATGCTGTCACACCCGAAGAAGAAAGAGAATTAGTTGATGACCTAATAGGTTACTTGATTAATTTTAGAGCGTATATGCACACACACGAACCTCAGATATGGGGGGCGTTTGATTGATAGAAATAATTAAGTTCTTTTTAGACTTTGATGATGGCGAGGATGAAGAAGAATGACTAGCATACGACGCTCTAGGCATGCCACCCCGAAGAACTGGGTCGGAAGATGTACGGGGTGTAAAATCTGGCGTTCTAAAGAGCATACGGTTATAGACCAAAATACTCAAAAAAGATACTGTTTATTCGATGGAGCTGTAATACAACAAGGTTGTGGCTACTGTAATAGAACCGGTAAGAATAATGGTGCGGAATGTATCAAATGCAACGGTTCGGGAATGGAGATGATTAGATGATACCTGATGCACAGCATATAGCAAACGCAAGAAAAATAGATGATATGGTCATCCGTGAAATAGACTTGTCTATGCGGGTCGATGAAGGATGGGTAAGTGCAGGTCGATATAGGGTTGTTCTTGATGATGTAGATGAGGTACGCCAAGGCTTTTGGATTTGTAAAGCACTAGAGTCGGAAGATGAATGGCAGATGAAAATGGCTATTTTGGGTTCGCATAAGGATATGCTATCGGGAGCAGAACAAGTAGATATTGATAGTGAGCATGTAATTAAAAGCATAGAGTTTCTAATCTTTGGTTCAAACGATGGAGATGTTATAATGGCAATACAGGAATCGTGGAGTGATGAAGATGCCTCATGATTACAAAGGTATAACATGGTATGTTAAGGGTGTAGATTCGGTGGCTACTCATCGAGTAGATGGTACACCAATAAAGCCATTAGTCTGGTGTAGACATGATGAGTCTGGTAGTGACTTTGAAGAAACCCGCCTCTATCTTGAATGTACCGAGTGTGGGAGGCGATTCGCAAAGGTTCATCCCGTAACGGCTGAAAGCATTATCCGTGAGCGTGATGCACAGATAATTAGAATGCAGGAGATGATTGGTAATGTCTAATACACCGACTATTGTAAGACAGACAATAGTTTATTCTGATGGCACTATGGTTATCTACAAACTAGACCAGAATGGGCGTTTGGTTCCTGATTATAGGAAACAAGCGGGACATCGGTAATGTTTATATGCTATGATAGAATAGTGGTATTATGGGCGTACTGAACCGAATGGCACTATACTTCTTAAAGAAAGTAGGGCTAAGATTTTGTCCTTTGTGTGATAAACCAGCACAGGTCTCGCAGGATTTGTGTTATTCATGCGACTACGAAATGGCTCAGGAAACCCATGCTGATTATATTAAAGACCAAGCGGAGTTGATGTGAATGTCCTACAAAGAAGAATGGGTACTGTACTACGAATATCTGGAAATGGTACGATTAAGTGGTGTCAATATGTATGGTGCTACACCGTATCTTGTCGAGACATTTGACCTAAAACTCAGAGATGCTAGGACTATACTTGCTTCGTGGATGGAAAACTACGACCAACTAAAACAGGATGGTGTTATCTAATGCAGACAAATGATAAAGACCAACTTATATGCAATCACTGTGATGCCCTTGCTACTACGCGTGATGATGTGTATTGGCCTTATGTTGCTGTTTGTTGTGATAACAGCGATTGTATCGAATTAGCCAAAGATGAACTCTTTAATGAGGCAATGAGAATGGTACAAACGGAGGACTAAAAATGACAGGAAAGTATGATAATAACTCGCCCTTTTTCGTGGAGTTAAGTAAAGAAGCAGAAACACTTGCAAATGGTGGCGAGGTTATGACCGTGAATGGCTCATCAATGGGTCGTGCTATTTGGAATCTAATACTTACTAAGCGTGATTTGACTTTGTATTGTACCGGTTCCCGACCAATAAAACCTCATCGTCATTGGAAGGTTACACCCGTAAAAAAGTACTTCGGTATCAAGGGAACGGGTATGAGTCTATACAATAACTTCATGTCACTATATGTCGATATACTGGGTGAGGATGACCAATGAAAAACATCTGGTGGGAGACATATCGCCCAAAAGCATTAGAGGATTTTGTAGGCCAACCCCATTTAACATCTGAGTTTGAGGAAATACTTTTGGGTAACGCACCCATGCAGAATTATCTTTTTCATTCTCGTGGTGCTGGTACAGGCAAAACCACTTTGGCTAACATCATAGGTAATTCCCTCGGTTACCAGATTCATCGGTTCAACGCATCCTCCAAAAAGACTCGTGGTATAGAGTTTATTGAGGAATTAGTAATCCCTTTGTCCCGTTCTGGTATTTCTGAAATAATTATATTCTTAGATGAGGCCGATAGACTAACTCAACAGGCGCAGGATGCACTAAAGGGTGTTATAGAAGAAGCAACATGTTACTTTATACTTACATGTAATGACCTAACCAAAGTGTCACCGTGGCTTCAATCACGATGCCAAGTCCGTACATTCAATCCTATTCCTATTGATGATAATATAAGTCGCTTGGCTACTATTGCTGCTAGAGAATCGTTCCAAGTTACCGACAACGAATTGACTGTTATTGCTAACTACCATGACGGTGACCTACGCAACTCGCTGGGTGCTTTGCAGACACTTAGTACATTTGCCGAGCCTAAAGATAGAGAATCATTTATTCTATCACTGACACAAGGTGGGTTTGATATACCTAAGTTTTTACGACTTTGTTTCAAAGAACAGGACTTTGACCTTGCCTACGAATGCTTGACGGAAACGCCCGCTTTCCCTCGTGATTTGGTTAGGTCTGTATTTAACTTCGCAATGGATAA
>VMHT01084226.1_pt1 | contig 19625 bp, 27 predicted proteins | sample 4693611 | NCBI WGS metagenome assembly VMHT01 (sample SAMN12280063, study PRJNA550983) | marine metagenome | isolation source: seawater sampled from same location over 5 years 0.02-0.2 micron viral filtrate | place: USA: collected off the coast of southern California halfway between the port... ...
GTGTAGTATACTATATACTATTACAAAGGACTCGAAAGATCGTAACCCTGCGTAGAAAAATCACCCTTGTCGAGGGTGAGATCATCCGCAGGTTTTTTAGTATCTGCGAGACAATAAAAACAATCATGAATTTTAAATCAACAATCGCTGCAGTAGCAGCATCTCCATTCCTATTAGCTGGTGCAGCATTTGCTGGTCCTTACGTGAATGTGGAAACAGTATCATCTTACGCAGGTGACGACTACACAGGACTTTCAACAGAATTCCAAATTGGATACGAAGGAAGCAACTGGTATGTATCAGGTGGTCCTGTAGTTTCATCTCCAGATAACGGTGAGTCTTCAACAGACTTCATTGGTTATGTTGGTGGATCATTAGATCTAACTGAGTCAATCGGTGCTTACGGTGAAGTATCTCTTCTAACAGACGAGACTGCTGACAACGCATACGGTGTTAAAGTTGGTGCTAAGTATACATTCTAAATAGTATCGAGACCTTTCGTGCGTCTCTACATTCGGAACTTACAGACCTCTGCTTGACAGGGGTCTTTTTTTATGGTATGGTAGATTCATACATAAAGTTAAACTTATAGTATAAGCATGGAATCCAAATATGAAACTGTTCTTTACTCCAGAGACAACTGTCAATGGTGTGAGAGAGTAAAACAATTAATGGATAGTGTGAAGTTTCCATACATTGAATACAAGTATGGTGTTGACTTTACACGCAAAGAGTTCTATGCTGAGTTCGGAGAGGGTGCAACCTTTCCTCAGGTGCAAATAGATCACAAACACATAGGTGGTTGTAAAGATACCTTGCACTTCTTACAGGAAGAGGGAATTATTTAATGGATGACATTTATGAAATGGTCGATCAAGCAATTGATCTTGCTTTCAAAGATGACAAATTTTACTTTAAGTGTTATAATTACTTGAAGGACTCAAAAGCAACACGTGCATACACTAGGAAGTTTATCGACTCTCCTACTGCAGGTGGTCTTGCTTTAACAATTTCCGATCTCGATGCATACATCAAGGGAGGTTCTGATCCCGAACATCAAATGCTTCGTGAAGCATATGGTTATCTTGGTAAACCAAGAGCAAGGAAGATCAGAAAATATCTCTATAGTATCTTAGAAGGTGCTTGGATGTATGAGAAGGAACGAAAACCTGGTCGTAAAAAACGATCTAAATAGAATCAAATACTCTCGGAGGATCTAATGGAATCTTTTATTTTAGAAATTACATTAGTTGTTCTGGTCACTATCGGAGCATTTCTATTAGGAATCACGATATCATGGTTGGCAAAAGGATATGTAGAAGACTACATTGAAAATGCTGCCTATGCTAAATCTGTTTCTCATCCAGAAATGCTAGATGATGATGGACAAGTAGTTCAAGATGATCTACTATACCTTCGTGACATGATCGTTGAAGATGAAGACGACGACGATGATTAATTAATTTAATTATGCCTAAAACACTTGAAAATAGCAACACACGATTGCTCATCAGTGAGATCTTACGTAAGGTCTCCAATGCTAAAACTAAAAAGGAAAAGGTAACACTCCTGCAAAAGCACAATAGCGTTGCTCTAAGGCAACTCATGGTTATTAACTTTGATGAATCTATTGTGTGTCTGATGCCAGAGGGAGAGGTACCATTCAATCCTAACGATGCACCTGTAGGGACAGATCATACTCGCTTAGAATCCGAGTACAGAGGTCTCTATAGGTTTTTTAAAGGAGGGGATCCTAAACTTGGTCGTACTAAGAGAGAACAAATGTTCATTCAATTATTAGAAGGTCTATCTGCTGAAGAGGCAGAACTTTTAGTCCTCTGTAAAGATGGTAACTTGAATGACAAGTACAAAAGGATTACTAAAGCAGTTGTCTCTGAAGCATTCCCATCTATTACATGGGGAGGTCGTTCGTGAAGATCTTAAAACAAGATTGTAAAAAGGACGATGCACAAGACAAAACATTACCATATACATGCTTTCTTATTGTCTACGAAGTAGATGGTAATGAAAAGTATGATTTGGCAATGGGATCTAAACAATCAGAAATTTTTGATTATTATTATGATCTCTACAAGGATGGTTTTGTCACAATGAAGCAAGCAGAGGGTAGGATAGCACCTAACATGTGGAATGATCCTACAGAAAAAGCAAAGAAACCTAAGAAAAAACGATGACAGTATATAATAAGTTTAAAAATCCATCTCAAATGACAGAGAAGGAACAACAAGAACTAGGTGGTAAAGCAGTTGGTGCTGTTATTACTTTCTTTATTAAACCTTTTGTTGTTAAGGTAGTATGGAACTGGGTCATGCCTACCCTGTTTGGATTAACAGTAATCACATATTGGCAAGCACTAGCACTAGGTCTATTAGCATCACTTCTATTCAAAAATTATGAAAATAACTAAGGTATCTGTTACACCAGACGCTGAAAAGTTAATTGGATACATTGCTCGTGTGAGCAACCCTAATAATCAAGACAACCCACAGGTTGCAGGGTTATTAAAGTATTGTATCAAGCATGGTCATTGGTCTATCTTTGAGCAAGCAAGTATGACAGTAGAGATTGAAACTACTCGTGGTATTGCAGCACAAATACTTAGACATAGATCATTTACATTCCAAGAGTTTTCTCAAAGATATGCTGATACAAATCTATTAGCAGAAGAGATACCGATGTTTGATCTCCGACATCAAGATACAAAAAATAGACAGAACAGTACTGATGATGTACCCTACAACAAGAAGAAAGACCTTGAAGAAAAGATTGCGAATCACTTCGTTGAATCTATGGATCTCTACAATGAACTCCTCGCTTCGGGTATTGCGAAGGAGTGTGCGAGATTTGTTCTCCCACTAGCAACACCTACAAGATTGTATATGACAGGAACAGTTCGTTCTTGGATACATTATCTACAATTAAGAGGTGGACATGGCACACAGAAAGAGCATATGGATATTGCTCATGCCATTGAAGATCTATTCATCAAAGAATTTCCTATCACATCTGAAGCATTGGAGTTTTAACATGCCTATTTACCCAGTAATAAATAAAAATACTCAAGAGAAACAAGAACTTAACATGAGTCTTAAAGATTATGAGCAGTGGAGAGAGGACAATCCCGAATGGGATAAAGACTGGTCTCAAGGCACTGGCGGTGTCACTTATGGTACTCCTAAAATGGAGGACGGATTCAAAGAAGTGATGTCTAAAGTCCAAGAGAATCATCCTACTGCTAATCTTTCGAGGTTTACATAATGCCAAGAGCGAGAAAGAAAATGAATGGTAACGGTCAAAACGGAGGACCGATACAACCAATGTCTAAGAAGATGATGAAACGTAAGAAACCCATCGATAAGTCTTACATGACAATCATTGAACCAATAACTGACAATCAGAAGTTGGCGTTCGAGTCATATAAACGTGGGCAAAATTTATTATTACATGGTGCAGCAGGTACAGGTAAGACATTTATTTCATTATATCTTGCTTTGAACGAAGTACTTGACGAATCCACACAATATGATAAAATAGTAATCGTAAGGTCATTAGTTCCTACTAGAGAGATTGGTTTCCTACCAGGTGATCATGAAGATAAATCTTATCTCTATCAGATACCATATAAAAATATGGTAAGGTATATGTTTAGTATGCCTGATGACAATTCATTTGAGATGTTATATGACAATCTCAGATCTCAGGACACTATAGATTTCTGGTCTACCAGTTTCATCCGTGGTGTCACTCTTGATAATACTATCGTTATTGTAGATGAGTTCAGTAATTTAAACTTTCATGAACTCGACTCAATGATTACAAGGATAGGTGAAGATTCTAAGATTGTTTTCTGTGGAGACATAGCACAGTCAGACTTAACAAGAGAACATGAGAAGTCTGGCATCTCAGATTTTATTAGAATAATTAACGAAATGAAAGAGTTTACATGTGTCGAGTTTGATATCGGTGACATCGTTCGCTCTGGATTAGTTAAGTCGTATCTAATTGCTAAGTATAATCTAGGATTTTCTTAATGACTTTTACATTTATTGATGTTGATCTCGAACCCCTTGAGGTTGAACCTGTGAATAAAGATGGTGTTAGGTTTTATAAACTACCTAAAACTGATAAATATTACCCAAGCGTCACCTCAATCACATCGTTTAAGAACGCTGCTTTCTTCTCAAAGTGGAGAAAGAAAATTGGTGAAGACGAGGCGAATCGTATTACTGCAAGGGCAACACAGAGAGGAACTGCGTTTCATAGTATCGCAGAAGACTACATCAATGGTGAACTGAATCTCGAAAAGTATTTGGATAATAATCCATTGTCTGTTAGAATGTTTCAGTCCGCAAAAGATACTCTCAATCGAATAGACAATATACATTGTTTAGAATCATTTCTTTACTCACACTACCTCGGTTTAGCAGGTCGTGTTGATTGTATAGCGGAGTTCGACGGTGAGTTGGCAGTAATTGATTTTAAAACGTCCACGAAAGAAAAAAAAGAGGAACACATCGAAAACTATTTTGTCCAAGAGACTGCATACGCAGCGATGTTCCTTGAACGTACTGGAATTGAGGTCAAGAAAATTGTCACACTTATCGCAACAGAAGAGGGATCTATACAAATCTTTCAGAAGCACAATCTTGATGACTATTTACAACTACTTAAATCCTACATTGAGGAATTTGTTAGGGGAAAAGTTAATGCCTAAAGATGCTAAGAAAGGTCAAGACGATAACTTCCTGACACCAACTAAATTTTCTCAAGAGATTGAAAGATTAGTCAAAGCAAGTAACGGATTGATCACTTACATCGAGGCAATCGTTACCTACTGCCAAGAGAATGAGGTTGAGTTAGAAACTGTACCTAAGTTAGTTTCTAAACCATTAAAAGAACGTCTCCGTCATGAAGCACAGAGACTAAATTACATGAAGAAATCTTCCAAAGGAGTCCTACCACTGTGACAGGATTTGAAGTGTATAAAATGTATCTTGCATTGAAACAACACTTCACTAAAGAAAAGTACAACTACCATAAGTATCATGGTAAAGTTCGTGCCAGTGAAGATGCCTTTGAACAACGACATGATCGTTACTTCTTTAAAAAATTAGCAACCAAGTATTCTAATCAAGAAATTGTTGATTACTTCGTTGCTAATTTAGTATCTGATCCAAAAGGTTATATAAAATCTTTTAGTGATGATGTTTATAGGAGTTGGAAGATAAACCAAGAGTCTTTCTCTTATAAATTTAAGGAAGATGTATGTTTACTATTAGATGAGTATGATTATCCCTATCAAGATTATTTTGATAGAGTATTTTCTGTAAAGAATGGTAAGCATCCTAAACTATTAAAGTCTTATCTTGCAGGAGAGGTTTCATTAGAAACTCTTGTAGTATTTGAAACATGTTTAGGATTTGTAAAAGATTTTGATAGAGTTTTAACTGATCCTATATGGAAAGAAGTTAGAATGAAAATTATTAAATACCAACCTTTCATAGCATTAGATTGTAATGTTTATAGAGGAACTATTTTAGATACAATAGAAACAAAAGTATGACAGAATTTTTTCACTCAGAACAAGTACAAGAAGACCTTAGAGATATATTCTCAACGTATCAAACTCTTGCATCTATGACAGCAAGGATACAATTTGAACCTAAAGAGACTCGTGTAGAACATATAGATAAGTGCTGTGCCTTAATTGATAAACAAAGAACTTTCTATACAAGACTGTGTTTGTCTGCACCAGAGGATGCAGAGGCAGCAGACATGAAAGAAAGAATTAACTTAATGTCAAAGGCATTTGGATTCAGTAACTTATATGAGTGTTTGGACAAATTAACAGAGACATTAGACGCTGCTAGAAAGAAAGAACTTGACACATGATAAATAGTATGGTACGATTACACAGTACAATACACAAAATACAAAAATACGGAGAATACAATTATGTCTTTTGCATCACTTAAGAAAGCTGCCTCTGCAGGTAGTACCCTTAGCAAACTGACACAAGAGATTGAAAAAATCAATCAACCTCAACAGAACAACAGTGCTGATGAGAGATTTTGGAAACCAGAACTTGATAAGTCTGGTAATGGCTATGCAGTCATTAGATTCCTTCCTGCACCTGATGGTGAGGACATGCCTTGGGCAAAGGTATGGAGTCATGCATTCAAAGGTCCTGGTGGACAATGGTACATTGAAAATAGTTTAACAACTATTGGAAAGGATGATCCAGTTGGCGAATTCAATCGTGAACTATGGAACAGTGGCAAAGAGTCCGACAAGAACATTGCTCGTGCTCAAAAGAGAAAGTTATCTTACTATTCTAATATCTACGTTGTGTCAGATCCTGCACACCCAGAGAACGAAGGTAGGGTTTTCTTGTATAAGTATGGTAAGAAGATCTTTGACAAACTTGTTGAAGCAATGCAACCTGCATTTGCTGACGAGTCACCATTAGATCCTTTCAATTTCTGGAAGGGTGCTGACTTCAAATTGAAGATCAGAAAGTTAGATGGATATTGGAACTACGATAAGTCTGAGTTCGCAAACACATCAACTCTTGGTGGATATGATGATGCTAAGTTAGAGTCCATCTGGAAAGAGGGACATTCACTAACTGAGTTTGAAAGTCCAAAGAATTTTAAAGAATATGATGCTTTAAAGAAACGTCTTGACCTTGTGTTGGGTCTATCAACTCCACACCCTGTCATAGAAGACGAATCACTTGAAGACTTGTCAGAAGGAAAGAATAACTCTTGGGGACAAGAGGTAACAGACTTCAGAGAGAAAGCAGTTGCTTCTTCTCCAGTACAAGACGAAGAGGACACACTATCATACTTCTCTAGATTAGCAGAAGAAGATTAGGTTCACTTTATAAACTGGCACAAGGGGAGTGACACTCACTCCCTTTTTTGCTATAATATAATCATACAGAATTAAAAAAATGAAAGTTTTACTTGCATCTATAATCGCATTGACACCTGCTTCAGTTCTTGCTAATGAATATCAGGCAGGTTATTCAACTGCTAGTACCTGTACTCGCACAGAATACAGAGAAGAATATATACCTGGTACTCAACGCAGTCCTGGTTATGTAAAGAGTTGGGTAGATACCATAGAAGTCCCCTGTGACAACCCTCCAAGAGCGTCTGTAGCACCTGTCTATCGTAGAGAGGTCATAACATATGATGACAATGATTGCTCTGATGGTTCAGCAATCGGTGCACTTCTAGGTGGTGGACTAGCAGGTTATGGTTCCCAAGGTAAAGGTAGGTGGTGGGCAATCCCTGCAGGTATTATTGGTGGTGCAACAATAGGATGTGCAATGGATGGAGGTTAAATGGTAAAGACGTTAATAAAAGAGTTCCCCCTTACAGACATAGGAGGTCAGATGACAGAGGAAAGAATAAAGAAGTATGCCTATACTAAACAAGAAGTAGATAGGATGATAGATCATGCAGTTCGTGTAGCAGTAGCAGAAGCACAACGGATTGATGAAGAGTCAATGAAGAAACATAATAGAGATGCTACAGTTATCTCTATGATTCTAGGGTTTACAGCACTTGCACTATTCGTAGATGGTCTGCTAAGATTATTAGGTATCATTCCACCATTCATGGAGATTGATATTGATGTTCTTGATAAGATTGTTGATAGAGTAGAAGGTGATGTACTAGATAAAATAAAACAAGTACCAATTCAAAAATTATTTAAACGATGAATCTATTTTTATCATGTCCTCCTGTGTATACCTTACCAGGTACATGGACTAAATGTGATGCACTGATACCACATTATAATGCTGATCCAAATCAAACGTTTGGTATATCACTCTTAGTAATTCTAGTATTATTATCAGGGTATGGAGTCTACAGAGCATTCTTTAACAACAAAGGTCTTACAGATCAATGGGATGATCACGAAGATTAATTATGATTTTACCAGGTACTACAGTTAAAGTGATAGATGAAAATTCTATCTACCGAGGATACGTTGGGTGTGTTCAAAGAATACAAGGCAAGAAAGCAGCAGTTCTTATGGATCAAGATGGTACTCCTTGGGATAAAATGATTACGTTTAAACTTTCTGATCTCGTAGAAAAAACAGAAGGTTTCCAATATTATCCTAAAAAGAAAAAATGAAACTCACACAAGAAATTATTGACCAAGTACAAGAAGCAATGCTTCATACTAAAAAGAATGGTGACCTCAACTGGGAGGATGGTGATGAGATTGATGTGAATCTTGCAGGTACATTTGCTGCTGATAGATTCATTGTCATAATAAATAGAACTAAGAGTAGCACATCACTTAAGGCAGTAAAAGGACAATGAACGACACGTTAGTTTTTATATATTTGATATTTTTTGTGATGTTATTTGCAGCAACGTTTGCATACATGTTGAAGATGATGACTTCAACTTTAGATACATTTAATAATACACCAACAAGATCATATGGTGATGCTATGAAAGCATACAAAGTTCCTGCACCTCATCCAGAAATGGAAGGCATAAAATATGGTGAAGAACTATTAGTTTTTAATCCAGAGGAAGAGGATGATGAAGACGAAGGCGATGGTGATGTACCTGCCTACGTAGGGGAAAACATATAATCAGTACCAAAATATCGCAAAAAATCTCCCGCCAAAAAATGCCCTCTTAAGGGTTTTTTAGTATCCGTATCCAGAACTGGATGAACTGCTGCTGCTGCTTGAAGAACTTGAACTGCTACTGCTGCTTGTTGTATTAGATTCTGAAGCTTGATTACCAACTGGTGTGGTAGTTGTAGTAGTATCTGTTGTAGTAGTAGAAGTTACGACTCCGACACTAGCTGCTGTAGTAGTAGGACCGTTATCAAATGATGTGACTGTACCTACACTTGTTGATAGGTTCACACTACCAGTGACATAACCAGAACTTTCTAAGAATCTTGCTGCTGCACTTAACTCAGTTTTCTTATTACCCTCCTTATCCAATTCTTTATGAGGTTTATATGAGATTAACTCTTCAAACTCAGAAAGGATAAATTCAACAACTGGTTGAGTAGGTATCTTAAGTATTGCTTTCTTGTCATTAATATATCTCTCATGCTCATAGTTTGTCACAGGAAATATTGATTGGTCTGCTCCTAGTGTAGTTCCATCAGGCAAGATAGTTCTCCAATCACCATTGACTGTCACACCTTGCTTTAGTACTACAACATTATTATACTTTGCTTCTACAGTTTCATAATGATGTATACCATCAGGCAAATCATATTTTTCTTGCACATAATTTAGTAATCTCTCTTCACTTCTTGGCCACTGTTCATATACATCAGTAACTTCGTTCACCATAAGAAGAATCCAATCTAAATATGGACTACCTAAAGCTTGTAATGCCACCTCCTCAGGTCTCATTCCATCAGGAATTATTCTTGTCTCTAGTAATGTAATGTATTGATCTAGATCCTCTCTAAGTTTAGTACGTCTGAAAAGGTTTTTAACCAGACGGTATCTGTAAGGTTCATCATCTGTGATGCCTTCGCCAACAAATACATTTGGAAGTAAAGAAAAGTATTGCATTAGTACCCCACTGCTACGTCGTTTTCTGTTAGTAGTCTTGTCTCAGTAAAACTAAGTTGTAAAACTACTGCAGGAACTGAAATTCCATCAGATTGCGGTGACTTCAGTGCAACATACTGATTATCTGGTGTATAGTTTACAGATATACCAGTACAAACTGAAGGATAAATCTTAAACATTAGATCTCTTCTTGTACTTTCACCTAAATTATTCATTCCACCAGTAGCATTTGCACCAAAACGACAGAATCTTAATTGAAATCTATCAGGTATCTCAAAGAATCTATTGTTCCTTGCATAACCCTCATTATATTTCTTGAAGAAGTCATCTTGCCATAGATTTTTATATCCGTCCTTTCTCTCAACCTTAGTCACTTTATCATTACCTAAGATATCAAATGTATCTTGGTTATTAGAATAACTTTTACCCATATCACCAGAACGAACTCTCGGTAAGGATCCAATCTTCACATAATCTATAATAGATTGTATAGTTTTTGACTCTTGTGGATCACGAGCAAAGAATTTGAATGCAAAGTTATGTGTTCTAAAACTCATACCTTGAAATATTTGTTCACTATATGGGTTGAATATTCTACCACTTTGTAGGTTTTCAATAGCATTAAGATCCAAATTACCTTGTAGTCCTACAAAGTTATTGAATCCGTTTACCATTTGTAATACCATGTTGGTAGAAAACTCAGGTAGTGCAGCACCTGCAGCATCTTGTAAAGTTTTTGCTAATTCTGTGAAATCATTTTCATTTCCATTCAACATACCTGTTGCCGTCACACCTGCAACACCAATGTCTGCTCTTCTATATGCAGGACCATAAGATGTCTGAATGCCAGGTGGTATCGCAATATAACATCTATCTGGATGTTGTACTACAGTTGCTCTATTACCAGGTATTTCTCTATTATAAAAAGCAGGTACATTAGTTGCATCATAATCAAACCTCTCTCTACGCAGCATAAGATAGTCAATAGCACCTGTTTCAGCGTCTGCTAAACCAAGTCCATTCTCCTCTTGTGCGGGTGGTTGTTCTGGATATCTATAAATGCTCAAGTTTTTGCCTAAATAATATTACTTGTATCATATGTATTTATGAGGTTTAAACAAGGAAAATACATTCCTCGCAATCCAAATAAGTATAAAGGCGATCCTCGCAACATTATTTACCGTTCATCTTGGGAACATAAGTTCATGCTTTGGTGTGACCAACAGAATTCTTCAGTACAAGAATGGGGTAGTGAGGAGATCGTTATTCCTTATGTAAGTCCTGTTGATGGTAAAAGGCACAAGTATTATCCAGACTTCTATGTCAAAATCAAAGGTAAAAAGTATATGGTTGAGGTAAAACCATTTAAACAAACTAAAGAACCTAAAACTCAAAAGAAAATCACTAAGAGATATGTTAGTGAAGTTCTAACTTGGGCTGTCAACAAAGCTAAATGGAAGGCAGCTGATGAAGTTTGTCAGGATAATGGGTATAAGTTTATGATTATTACAGAAAAGGAGCTTAAAGTATAATGTTAGCAGGAATATTTGATGCCCTATTAGATCTAGTAAAAGCTGGAGCAGCAACTCAGTTCACTGGGATACCTGGTGCAGGTGGTGCAGTGCCAAGTAAATTTCAAGAGTTTATGTCTTTTAGTAGAAAGAAGATGGGGGACTTCTCTTATACTAACATATACACAATTCAATTTAATAGTCCTCCTATGCTTGAAGATAAGTTGGAGACAGGTGATGATAGATTGTTATTAGATTATTACTGTGACTCTATTAACCTTCCAAGTAAACAGGTAACTACAGCACAGATAATGAATGTAGGATCTGCATACAAATATGCCACTGGTAATGCATTTAGTCAGATCAATATGACATTTAAAATACCAAGAACTCAGAGAACGAGAGCAATATTTGAAAGATGGGTTGCATTGATGAATAATGATGCTAATCAATATGTAAATTTTTATAAGCAATATTGCTGCCCAAGGATAAGAATATATAAGTTTGAAAGAGGTGGTGGAGTAAATGTCGATAACTTTACAAATGATATAGGAATTTTTGGTGGTCAGGCAGGAGATAATAACCTGTTAAATTATCTTAAACAGGATAAAGGTATATCACAGTCAAATCTTGATAAAGTTGCATCTCTTGCTAAATTCTATAGTTGTCATGGTATGTGGGAGTTGAGAAATGCATTCCCAACTAACATTGGATCAGTACAGTTGAATAACAACGAAGCAAGAGTTATGTCAATGACTGTATCATTTAACTTTGAGAGATATAGATTCTACACTAAACCTCTTTATTCACATGGTAATAACAAGGAATTCATTGTTAAAAATCCTGCATTAAGAAACAACATACAGTTGAGTGAACATGGTGCACATGTACCAACAGATGACGCAAATGGCATGGGATTTAGTAAAGGACCTATTAGTAATGATAGTTACTGGTAAGTTGCATATATAATTTGGACTTTTATTCCCAAATAACCCCCAAAAAAATTCAACCCAAAAAAATACCCTTTAGGGTTTTTAACTAAATAATTACAACTGAAAATATCTTATTATGGCACTTCCCGTATTAAATACTCCGAAGTTTAAATTAAAACTTCCATCTGACAGTAGAGTAGTGAATTTTAGACCTTTTCTTGTAAAAGAAGAGAAGATTCTATTAATTGCAACTGAGACAGGTGAACAGGCAGAACTAATTACTGCTATTAAAAATATTATTAAAGCATGTACCGACATTAAAGATGTTGAGTTATTATCAACATTTGACATTGAATTTGTTTTCTTACAGATTAGAACTAAATCTGTTGGTGAATCTGTAGATGTATCTGTCACATGCCCTGATGATGGCGAAACACAAGTTAACGTATCTATTCCTTTAGACCAAATTAAAGTCGTAAAGACAAAAGGTCATAAAAAAGAAATTAAACTATCTGAAGAAGTTGTGTTAACGATGAAATATCCAAGTTTGGATATCTTTGTTGAAATGAATTTTCAACCCGAAGAGGTTGGAGTGGATCAAGTTTTTAAAATGGCAGCAAGTTGTATCGACTCTATTGCAGATGTTGAACAAGTATATGATTGTAAGGACTTACCAAAAGAAGAAATTACAGCATTTCTTGACCAAATGACTTCTGATCAGTTTAAAAAAGTACAAGATTTCTTTGAAACTATGCCAAAATTGGCACATACATTAAAAGTGACAAATCCCAACACAAAAGTTGAGAGTGAAGTAAAACTTGAGGGTTTAGCGAGTTTTTTCGCATAGCCCTAATGCATGCTAGTTTGCAGAATTACTATGAGACTAATTTTGCATTAATACATCATCATAAGTGGCAAATCGAGCATATCGAGAATTTGCTGCCTTGGGAAAAAGAAATCTACATGAATTTATTAGTCCAATTCCTCCAAGAAGAGGATAAAAATAGAAGGGATCAACAGGCGAAATCTGGTGGCTAAAATCTCAATGTATAAGTTCATTAATCCTGGTAGCAGTGGGATAAAGTCTGCTGCCAAGACTGAAGCAGCTCGTACAACACTTTTAGCAACTAATAGACTAGGTGGTTCAGTATCTGGACTTGCAAAGACTGTTAATAATCTTGAAAAAATTTATAAAGCGAGTGCAAAGAACGAAAAACTCGTAGAAATTGCAGAACGCAGAAGAGCAAAAAGAGAAAAGGATAGACAAAGAGAAGAAGAGATAGAAAGTCAAAACTTACTTAGTGGTAAGGATCTCTCTAAAAAGGCAAAAGAGGCAAATAGCACAAAAGGTAAATTCGGCAGTAAGTTAGTAGATTCACTTTTAGGTGGTTTCCAGAGAGTATTGGCATCTATTATCGGTTTCTTGACGAAACTGTTTGTATTAACAGAGTTAAAAAATCTACAAGCATGGTTTAATGATCCTGCTGCAAAAAAGAAAAGAGAAGAATTTGTACAAAATTTTAAATATGTATTTACGACATTTCTTAAATGGGGAAAAAGATTAGTAGTTGATGGTATAGCTAAACCTTTTAATCAATTAATAAATGGAAAGACTTTTGGAGAAAAATTACAAGGATTAGGTAAACTCGTACTAGGTTTATCTGCTTTAACGGTATTATTGAATCCATTTGGGACTATGGATGCTATTCTCAGTATGTTGGGAATGGATTTTTATCGTGACAAGACTAAAGGAAAGGATGGTCCAAATAAAACCAAAACTACAAAAACCAGAGTTAAAAATAAATTTAAAAAGTTAACTACCAAACAAAATACTCAATTAAAACAGTATGGTAAAAATGGTAAAACTGCATATAACAGATTTAGAACAGAAGGAGCTTCACATAGAGAAGCATTAAACAAGGTTAAGAGATTACAACGTGCAAAACCAAATTTATTCAAACCTAAAGTTCAACAACCCTCATCAGGTCTGAGTGCTTCGGGAGCAAAACCAGGCATTTCTACCAAGTATGGATTTAACAGATCCTTTGGTCGTGGTGCTTTAAAATTCATGGGGAAGAATAATGTAAAACTCCTCGGCAAAGCATTTAAGAATACTTTTGGAAAAGTACCTGTTTTTGGAACTTTATTAACAGCAGTATTTTCAAGATTACAGGGAGATCCTTGGGGAGCAACGATATTTAAGACTGCGGGTGCAGCAGTTGGTGGTGGATTAGGAACATGGTTATTACCAGGTATTGGTAGTTGGATTGGTACTATGGTTGGTGAATACGTAGGTAATTTGCTATACATGGGATTCAAAGGTGATGGGTGGCAAGCAGCTGGTAAAAAATTAAAAGAAGATGCAGCTGCGTTTATAGGACAAGTGAAGAATATCTTCAATTGGATGAAAGAGAGAGTCACTAGATTTTATAAAGGTATACCAAAGATAAAAATACCAGATTTTCCTAAAGAACCTCCTAATTGGATTCCAAAATGGTTAAGAGGAAGACAAGTCATATATGGTGGTGCTAAAAGAGCTATAAAAGCAATGCTTGGTCCTATGGGACTTTTGATGGGTAAAGAAGTCCCGAACATTGCTTGGATGATGGAAGGGTTTGGATTCAAGAATACTCTACCATTACTTCACAAATCATTCTTTAAATCTGATCCAGTTTCTGAAGGAACAAAGACCTCAGGTCAGGCAATGGTTGGTGTTAAAGGTGATGGAGAAGAAGAGGCAGGTGATGATACATCAGGAACAAAGAAACTTAAACCTTCTCCGAAAAAAGGACAGAGTTATGATACAATGCCTTTTGTACCTGCTGAAAAATACAAAGGTGTAGAATCTGACAATGAAAGATATGGTGATACAATGCCCGAAGGTGCTTTTGGTATTAAGAAAAAGAAGTTAAGTCCATATGAAAGAAAATTTGGTAAGAAACATAATCCCCTATCAACTGTAAAAAATAAAGGATTGTTCTATGAGACAATGCCTTTTGTTTCAGCAACAAATTATCAGGGTGTACAATCAGATAATGAGAGATATGGTGACACAATGCCTGATGGAGCCTTTGGTATAGGTTCTAAATCTACTGATGATTTCTCAAAACTTCCTCAATATCAAAGCACTGCAGGTCAACCATTCAAGAAAAAGGGAGAAACAAAGAAACCTTGGTGGAAATTTGGATTTGAAGAAGGTGGACATGTACCACAATATCTCTTTGGATTTGTTAAAAAGATATTCTCAGGTGTTACTAAGGCAGTTAGTAGTGTTGTTAGCACGGTAGGTAGTGTTATAGGTAAAGTTGCTTCAGTTGCTATGCCTATCTTGAGTGTAGCAGCACCATTTATTCCTGCGTTGGCACCACTCATGCCATTTATGCAAGCAGCAAATGCTGTATCTGCATTTGCGTCTGGTGATATTATGGGAGGTATCACTGGTGGTCTAGGTGCATTGGGTGGATTCTTTCCAGGCACTTTTGGTGCAGGGTCTTCGTTTGGTAAGTTCATGTCAAACAATCCCCTTGGACAAGCTTTAGGTGGATTTATGAGTGGTGGTATATCTGGTGCTTTAGGTAGTCTTACCAGTTTCTTACCCCAAGGATTCCAAAACTTCTTAGGTGGTATTGGTGGATTTATGAATAAATTCCCTTCAATAGGAGGTATTATAAGTGGAATACCTGGTTTAGGTGGTATTTTAGGATCATTTGGAGTAACAGGTTTAGATGGTGGAGGATTCTCTCCAATGAGTTTGTTTGGTGATATAGCAAATCAAATGGGATTTGGTAGTATATTTAAAACAGTGACTGGTATGATACAAGGTGGTGGAGTCAATGCTGTTATGGATGGTCTCCGAGAAATGGCACCTGAGTTAGGTGTTATGCCTGAGGCACTTGGTGTGTTTACATCAAAGGGTAAAAACGCACGTAATAATTTACTAAGCACTAAACAATCTCAACAATCAAAAGCATATGCAATGCAAAATCAGTTAGAGTTTATTCCTATGCCTGTAATTATTGAAAAGATGGTTCCTATTCATAAAGCAGTCCCTATTGGCAACTAAATATTAAGTATGAACGTCTCTCCAAGCAAAATTAATCTTTACAAGTTTGTTTCTACAACAGGAATAGCTGCAGCTAGTGATGCAAAGAAAGAAGATAAGGCATTAGTAAATGTACAAACAAAACAAGTTGAGGCAGTAAACCAACTTGGTGGAGTAATTAATGGTATATCAGCAAGTCTTGTTAAGATAGAAAAAATAGAATTAGCACGTGCTAAAGCATTAGAAAAGAAAAAAACATTTGAACCAGAATATACAACACCTAAAAAGAGGAAATTTACATTTGCAGGAAAGTTATTAGAGGCATTTAAAGCTCCTAATTTCTTAAAAGGTCTACTAATGATGCTTGGTGCTCTCTTCAAAATGTTGATTGGAATACCTGTATTAAAATGGTTAGCAGATAAGAAAAATCAACAGACGATAGTAAACACGTTTAAGATAATATACGGAGTATTCAAAGCAATCAGTAAGTTTATTGGTAGTGCTTTTGTCACGGGTATCAATAGTCTTGCAAAAGCATTGAAGGGTGGTGAAAATATGAGCACTTGGCAAAGAGTACTTGCGTTTGCCAAGGGTATAGTAGCGTTTGGTGCTATAATTGTAGGACTTAAATGGTTAAATCCTCTTAGAATAGCTAAAACTATGAAGGAGATCGGTATGATCTTCAAAGGTTTTAATGTTGCACTGTTTAATTTTAGAAATGCACTAAGAGCAAGAAAAGGGTTAAAATCACTTAAATATGGAAAAGGAGTTGCAGGTACAAAATTTTTAAGTAGAGGACCAGGATTACTGAAAGGTGCAGCAGTAGTTGGTGGTGTAGTTGCTGCAGGTTCCCTGTTGATGGGTGGTGATGCTGAGGCAGGAGAAGGGGAAGAAGAGGTACCAGAAAGGAAGTTTGGAGGACCTGTAGGTAAACAATATAATACAGGAAGATCTATAAGCAAATATGGTGGTATGATTAGAGGTCCTGAGACTGGTTATCCAGTTTCAATGGACGGAGGTAAATCTACATCATTTATTGGTCACGGTACTGAGCAGGTTGTAAGTGATAAAAAGGGTGGTGGATATGTAATACCTATTAATAATGCTGCAACAAGAGCAAACCCATATTTGACAGATTATAATAAAGTAGCAGCTGCAGGTATGGGTATGCCACAAGCACCTGAGATGTTCTTAGGTGGTTTGTTTAAGGGTGCAGGAAACTTACTATCAGGAAAATCTTGGGGTGGTGCTAATACAGGAACTGGTAGAGATGGTGGATTTGGAGCAGGAACATATGGTAGTGGTTGGCCAAGTGATGGTGCACAGACTCAGTCACCAACTAAAAAACCTGGTTTATGGGGTCAGATTGGTAATTTCTTAACCAAGGGTGATGGTCAGACAAGCGGTGCTCAAATGATCGGTGGGTTATTTGGTAATGAAAGAGCTGGTAGTGCTATTGGTAATATCATGGGTATATTCCAAGGTGGTGGTAGTGGAGAAAATGGTAAGGCAACTGGTTGGGATATTATAAAAGGTATTGGTGGTGTTGCAGGTAACTTCTTAGGTGGATCTAAAGCAGGTGGTTGGATTAATAGTGCTTTAGGTATCGGTGATATCTTAAAAGGAGATGGAAACTGGGCATCTAAATTTAGAGATATAGCAGGAACATATGGTAATCAACTTGCAGGATTAATAGGTGGTAAGACTGGTTCCACAGTCGGAAACTTTATGAATTCCTTCTTCAATGGTACTGCAGGTGATATCGGAAATATATTGAGTGGTGCTATGTCAGCAAAAGCAGGTACAGGTCGTATCGCAGATGCTGCTAATCATCCTGGTTACTCTGGTGGAATGGGTATCACTGATCCAGATGGAGGTCCGAAGGCTGCCAAGATTCTTGGTAGACAAATGTTAAGTAGAGGAATGACAGTATATGGTCACCCTAATTTTAGAAATAATAAGTTTAAGAAAGAAAATAAAGCTAATGAAAAAGGATATGATGCGGGTGGAAGACAACCTGTAGGTGGAGGACCTTTCCACTCTAAAGGATTAGGATTAAACATTGCAGATTATAGACCAGGTGATTTTGGTGCAAGATTAAGAAACCTCGCTGATTTCTTAAAAGGTCAAATGGACACATCTAAGATTGTACAAGTTGTATATGATAAGTGGGGTATGTGGTTTGCAGGTCAGAAGGAGAAGAAGGGACCTAGTAAATATGGATATCCAGATTCTATTGGTGTTGGTGTTGCTGATAAAACACCTGATGATACTGGTGTAGGTTCACAACAGGCAGTAGCAAATAGTCAAAGAACTATAATGAAGAAGGCACTAGAAGGTAGTGATGGATCTACAGGAGGTGCTGCATTAAACATTAGAAAGGTACTCAATCAAGCAAAAGCAAAAGATGACGGTGCTTCTAAATCTGATTTTGGTGGTAATTTCTTTATGGATTTATTGAATTCTGATGATAATAAAATTAGTGATGCTTACATGAAATCTAGTGACATGAAGAAAGGTATGGATGCTTTCTCATTAGCACAGGATAATGACGGTCTAACTAACTTCTTGTATAAGAAAGGTGCTAATGAAGACCAAGCAATGAATTATATGAATTTAATTGATGGTGATGCATTTTCAAAAACTCCATTATTTAATAATGATGATGATTTTTCATTCTCAGATACATTTAAGATGGGTAATAGTTTATATACTAAAGATGATGGTAAGTCTGCTACAGATTTCTATGCTAAGAAAAATGCAGGAGTTACTGATAGTGAAGTCACTGATAAAAAGAGATCTCAGTATGAACAGAACAGAGCTAATAGAGGAGCTGCATTTACAGGTAAGAAGGGTGATACTTTAATAAGTCAAGCACCTAAGACTCAATCTCCTGTAAGCACTGCTAATGGCAGTCCTAACAATGGTAATGCAGATGAAAGATCAAAAGATTATTACAATAAAAAAGCATCAAAGGATAGGCAGCATGCTACCAGTGCAATGAATGATAAGATTCAAGCGACTATTCAAGCAGCATTAGCAGCAGTTCAAGCACATAATAGTGGAGTTCAAGCAATGGTTGCGTCTGAAAACCAAAAAGTTCTTCAGATGCAGAAAAGTGCTAAATCAATGGCAGCAAGAGTAAGATCTCAAAATAAACGAGGTAGTGGTATGCAAAGTAGAATAAATCAAAACCAATCTGTAATGGCTTAAATTATGCAAAGTACAATAAGAAAAAGTTCTATACAAATATCCAGACCTGGTGAGGCACAATATCGTCTTAGCATGTATAGAGATGATAAAAGACTAGAAAACAAAGAAGGTGCATTCAACTTAATAACTTTTTGTAGAGGTTGGGAGATATATGAATCTATAGAATTGCATACAATGGAAGCTGAGTTTATATTTGAAGATGCAGCAGGTTTAATGGGTTCTATGACAGGAACTGAAATTTTTAAATTAGATATACAAAGTTTTCCAGTAGATAAAACATATTATTTTAGATCATACGGAATATATGATAGGATAAGAGCAGGACAATCT
>VMHT01086727.1_pt1 | contig 19625 bp, 27 predicted proteins | sample 4693611 | NCBI WGS metagenome assembly VMHT01 (sample SAMN12280063, study PRJNA550983) | marine metagenome | isolation source: seawater sampled from same location over 5 years 0.02-0.2 micron viral filtrate | place: USA: collected off the coast of southern California halfway between the port... ...
TGATTTAGATTATGATGAAGTGTTAGGTATAATTAAAGAGTTAGAAGAAGAATATCCTTTTGGGGGAAAATCAGATGACCAAGCAAATGAAGATGCTATTAAATCACAAGATGGTGTGACATATGATGATGATTATGATCTTCGTGTTACTGCTAGAATGTATGATGGTGAATTAAAGCATGGTCATTTTAGTACTAAAAAAGATTGTATATTAGATTATGTTACAAATGAATTTGGTTCACATGGTGCTAGATATACTGATATAATTAAGTTTGCTTATTACTTAAATCATCCAAATGGTCCAAGATATAGTTATGATAATAGAGGTTATTATAGTTGTGCTATGACTCATAATAGATGGGGATTTGGTCATTTAGTATATGGTGGTAAAGATCATTTTGTTAAAGGAATTAATAAAGAAGGTAAAGAAAGATACTTTGCTTTAAGTCATGTAGAAACAGTTACTGACTATTGGAAGTATTGTGATAATACAAAAAAATAAATAATATGAGAAAAAATTTAAAAGAAAATAATGTGCAATCAAAGGGTTTTAATCAATTATGTGTAATGGAAGGTACATTAATGCCAAAAGGTGGTGCTAGAGAACTAGAACAATTTTTTGAAACTGAAATGGGAGTTGATGTACGCTTTGAAACACAAGTCAAAACATTACCTGATAATCCAGGATGTACTGAAACAGGAGGTAGAAATGATTTATTCTTTTACATTGCAGATAAAGATATAGGTAAATTTGCTGTAAAAAGATTAAGTATGGGTATTAGATGGTGGGAAGATGTTTTAGGTAATGGAAATGATAAGTTATATTCAAGTGAAGTACTAGAAAAGTATTCAAAAACTTGGTAAGAAAAACTTGGAGAAGCAAAATAGAGTTCGTATATTATAGTATAATATGAAAAAAGAATGAGTAAAAACTAAAAGGATAAGTCACTGTTGTGTGTACCAAGATGAAGGCGCCAATTAATTTCCTCTGATGAGACACAATAAAACAGATAAATCGCTAATGAAGCCCCAATAGGGGCTTCCGGAAACGAAAAATATAACATTTGGTTTTGTTTGAAAGCCATTAGTCCTAATAAGTGTGTTCTAACGACACGGTAACCGAAATACTAGTATTTCGAGAATCCGATTAAAATCTATAAACACACTATTAGGGCTTGTGGTGACGAAAAACCAAAATGAATAAATTATGATTGAAAAATTAAGAGAAGAACTAATTAATGATATAATTAGTGAATTAGATAAAAGTGTGCCAGCACATTTAAGTGATGAAAATAATGAAGTGCATAATACTATTACACAAATAATAGTAGATACATTTGATGATTATGAATTAAAGGTTAAAGAATGGGGTAGGTTACCAGATCATGATGAATCAACAGTAGAAGATAGTATGGTACAAGAAGCAAAATTTGAATTATTAAAATATAGAATGAAGGGTAAAAATTACCCAGATAATGGTGAGTATGGATATGCATTAACAGAGTATTTAGTTAAGCTAGTTGATGCAGATGGAGAAGAAGTTATGTATAACATAACAGATTATTATAATGATAGTGAAGAAATTATTCATACTAAAATATGGAGATTGCAAAAGGAAGTTAGTGTAGAATATGATAATGAAATTAAAGTTGATTCTAGATTAGGTAAGAAAATACTTACATTTGTTACAAACGAACATCCTTATAGAAGTGATACTTTAGAAGCAATGTATGTAAAAGAAATGGAAGATAAAATAGATAGTCATTATGAGAAATAAATGGAGTGACCCAAATTTAGCACCTATTACTTTAGCATTATTATTTATAATGGGAGTATGTGGTGCAGGTGTAATTTTAGTAATACTAGATTTTATATTTAATTTAGGATTAACATAAAAATAGTTTGGAGAACTGAAAATTTGTTCGTATATTTACAGGGTAAATATGAGAAAAGAAACTATTGAACATATAATAAATGAAGTGTATCCAAAGATAGTAAATCACTATGGTGCACATAAGGGTTATTTAATACCTAAAGTAGAAGTTCACAATAATATATTTGCTAGAATTAGCGGTATAAAGAAAATGGAAGGTGATAGTTGTCCAAGTGGTGAGTTTTGTAAAGATGAAAATAAGATATTTATTTATTTTCCTTACATAAAAAATAAAATTGATTTAATTAAAGCTCTGTTACATGAGTACAAACATTACCTTCAACCACGTTGGGGGTATGAATTTTTTAATGATATGGGTTTTGAATATGATAATCATCCTTACGAACTAGAAGCAATAGCTGAAGAAAGTAATTGGAAGAAATACATAAAATAATTTGGAGAAGCGTATGTTCTTTCGTATATTTATATAGAATATAAAGATAAAAAATTATGAGTAAAAAAATTAGAGTAAATAAAGAAAATAGTAAAGTATTAGGTGGTAAATTGTTTATATCATTATTAAAAACAGTTCAAATAAAAAGCAATGTATTACAAAAGTTAATTGATTATAGTAATACAGCAACATTTCCTGGAATAGGTAAGCTAGTATTATATAATGGTCCTTATATTAGAGTTTAATAAATAGATTTATTTATACTTTAAGCCCTGCTAGCAGGGCTTTTGGTGGCGTAAAAACCAAAAAATTAGTTATGAAAATAGTAAATATAGGATTAAATTTGATATTCGGAAGTTTAAGTGTAATGTGTTTAAGTATGCTTGCTTATGCAACATGTGTAATGATAATAAAATTAGTATAGTATGATAGTATTAAGAGATTTTTATAGTTTAGATTGTAGTTATTATAATTCAAAGTTTGAATCATTAGATGAATTATTAGATGATATTGCTAGTAGTGGAATGGACCCTAATTATGAAATTACTAAAAATAATAAAGGTATAGGAGAGCAAGCAATAGAATTAATGATGCCATAGAAGTTAAAAAAGCGGCTTACTAATAATATATTAATAATTTAATACGTATATACAATGAAAAGATATATTTAATAATATAACAAACATTTAATCAATTAGCTTTATTACACAGTGGATAGTGTAATAAGGCTTTTGGTGACGAATAAAATAAAAAATCAATTATGGGAAGAGCATTAATAAATGGTATAGTGAGTATAGTAAAACTACTAGTAATACTATTAGCAGTGTTTTATGCATTTGAAAGTGGATTAGTTGAACGTATAATAAACATGTTTTAATAATGATAGTAGAAGTTATGTTAGCATTTATGTTGTGTTATATAGTATATGTTTGTACTAGAGTAATGAAATAACTGTAATATAGTTTAATAACATATGCGTTTATTTGGTGCTTTTTTTCATGTATTAAATACATTATTTTTATGTGATACTTCAATATATTATAACATACGTTAATGTGTTTGTGTATATGGAATATGATATGTGTATATGTAAATATGTGTATAGTTTGATATAGTTATATTGAGATATACATGGTAGTATATGTAATGTCATAGTTGTGTAAGTAGAACTAGACGGAGTCACGTACATGTACATGTTGAGACAGCCAAACTTTTTTTATATAGCCTCTTATTATTTGTGAACACACATACTTCTATGAACATGTTCATAAATTTATATAATATAATTTGGCTATATGAATGTTTGTTTGTATGACTGCATCATACAGTCTGGTTAAGGCATGCACATAATAGCTTGGAGAACTGAGGAAAAAATCGTATATTTACAGGGTAAATAAGGAATAATAATTAAAACCAAATATATGATACTAGAAAATTTTCAAAATGGTTACAATGTAACAAAAGGCAGCATGTTAGCTGTAGGTGAGAAAAATGATTGTGCTGTACGTGCGTTTGCAAATGCATTTAACATTACATATGATATTGCACATAAATTTACAGCAACAGAATTTAAGCGTAAAGCTAGAAAAGGCACTAAGCATATGTTCAGTACATTACATACGTTAGGTAGCGTTACATTTGATTTATTTTCTGATAGTTTATTTCCAGTTACTAAGGAATATAAATTAAAATGTGTAAATAAGCCAATCAATAAAACATATACACATAAACCAGTACAATATACAGTTAAAACATTTTGTAGTACATTTAATAAAGGTACTTATATAGTACTAGTACATAAACATGCTTTATGTATTAAAAATGGTGTTGTAATTGATAATCCAGATATGAGGTTTACAGGTTACAGACGAGTTGTTGAATCATATATTAAAGTAGCGTAAAGAAAATATGTAAGGGGTTTGGAGAACGCAAACCCCTTTCGTATATTTATGGTATAAATAAATAAAACCAATATATTATGAAAAAAGTTACATTAGATGTTCAAGTAGAAAATAAAGTTGATAATAGAAAAAACAATACAGGCAGACCTGTAAATAAAAAATCAGCTAGACAAATACGTTTAAACAAGCAAGCACTATATAGTAAATTAAATAAAGCGTTTGTACAAGGTAAAAAATTTAAAATCAACAATGCGAATGATGAGTATGTGTATCATGTAAATGCAGATAGTAAACGTGATAATGCATATGGTCATATAAGTAATATAACTGGCCATGTGTGTAATGTAAGTTATGTAGGTCGTACTAAAGTGTTAGGTTATACATTTGTAATGGGTAAGCGTGTGAATGTTGAGGTTAATCTTAAACAAGTTAAATTTGTATAATTAAATATAATTTCTTATTACTTTAAGAGGGATTCGAAAGAATCCCTTTTTTTCTTTAAGAGTCGCTAGCGGTACGATAGTGGTACGATAGCGCCGTACCCGCGTGCCGTATCGGCCCGGGCCGATATATAATGATTTTTTGGACCGATTCTCAGATCGTATACGATCTTTCACCATCGAGCATATATACGCATATATTTAAATGGTCATAAAAACTTAATAATCACTTCATATTAATGACACCGGCATATAGTCATGATAGTATATGTATTTAAAAAACAAATTACTTAAATGCAAGAAAAAAAAGTTGATATAACCGCATTCATTTACATCATTATGATGATATCTATATTTCTATTAGCATTATAATACAGAATTCAAAAATACCCATTTTACCATAAGACATACAGATATTAAAAAAGAAATCTTAACAAAATTTCTGCATCGGGCCTACACACGTGTGTCACGTACGTATTCACATTATTGATTCTTTTTTTGCGGTTTTTAAAATTCTATTGTAATTATCATTCCCCAACACCGGTCCGCCCGGTTTCTTATATATTCTATCGTTAATGGTCGCTCCGGTGTATGTATTTATATATAATTTAAATTGGTTATATATACGTAGGATGATGGGTGTTTGTGGAGAGTGAGCGAGGTTGCTCTAATTTTTTGAAATTATGGGTATATATCAAAAGATCACTGCTCTTTTCAATAAAAAGCAAAAGATCGAAAAAGAAATTGCAACCTTACAAAAAGCTTGCAAGCATAATAAGAAATCCGTAAAATCTGTAAGAGAACATGTGGATTCCTCACAATCTGTTATTAGATGGGTTTGTGATGAGTGTTCTAAAGTAATAGGATTCCCTGATAGTATAGAAGTAGATAAATTCTTTAAAGAATAAAATATGGCTGAAAAAGATATCAAATTAAAGCAAGTCTTAAAAAGATTCCCACCAGGAGATAGATGGACCCCCGCAGATGCCGAAGAACCTGTATTCTCAAGCTTAACAGAAGGCATAGAATGGATTTTTCAATCAACCCAAGAACGTGATTATGTAATAAAAGCAGGTGAAGGTAAAGTATTTATATATCACGAAGATGAAATCACACCACCAGAACCAGAACCACCAAAAAGATATAACTTATATGGCGAATATGAATAATCCTTATCCAAATAACACAAAAGCAGCATGGTATATCGTAATATTTATGGTATCATTATTAATATTAGTATCGTTATTAACAGGATGTGCGGGAACATATTATATTATGGATCCGGTATACGAAGATCACCCACATACAACTGAAGTATATTGGTATACTGATTATGAGATGGGAGGTTCACCATATTTTGGATATTGGAATAGCTTTTATTATTATTACGGGGTTCCTCATTATTATCCTTGGTGGTATTATTACCAATTTATTCCTCCCCACCATCATTATACACATACTCATATACATGTACATTGTGATAATGGGCATTATGTATATGGGCATAGGGGACCCACATTTAATAATCAAGCTCAAAAAGATTTTAGACCAACTATAAAGTTAAAAAATAAAAAAGATCAATCATTTGTTTTTCCTAGAGAGTGGAAATCTAATAACTCAACTATTAATAAACAAAATTATAATAGAACGTTTAACTTAAATAATTCAAATGTTAATAAAAATAATAATAAGTCTATTAATACTAATTATATTAATAAAAATAGATCAAATAATAAACAAAAAATAAAAAAATCTAATAGAAGACCATAAAATAATTTGGAAGGTCCAAAACCTCTTCGTATCTTACCGCATAATATAAAATTAATAAAAAAATGAAAAAATTAACATCAAAGTTAATAGTAATGGCATGTTTACTATTTACATTATTTATATCATGTGAAAAAGAAGAAACAAATGGGTGGGATCAATTAGTAGAAATATATGATAATACATACACATATACAGATACAATAACAGGAGAAAGTATAACATATGAATTTAAAATGGATGGAATGTGTAATCAAGATAATAATGACTACTACCATTTAACTCTAACAGGAAGTGAAGAGTACCCCCAAACAACCCACAAATTTGGAGCATATGTAACAAATATAGATTTTTGGGGATTACCTACCCAAGTAATATGGTCTTGTGATACATTTTGGTCTTACCAAGATCAAACAGTACCTATCGTTAATGGTACAAGTTTTGCAGACCCTAATATAGATTCTGTCTACTGTATGATGGCTCCTGTAATATGGATGCAGGGAGACACTGTAACAATTCATGGTCAAGCATGGTTTGAAGAGGGAGATATAATCCTGAAAGATAGTATTAATTTTATATTTGAATAGTTATGAACTCAATAAAATATTTCCTGTATTTCGCTTTATGCTTTTTTGGTATTATATGGTTATTTAATTTTGCTAAATTAAACCAACTACATGAAAGGTATGACAAAGCACTGCAAGAACACGAAAGATTATTAATACAAGATAGTATAAATCAATGTATATTTGATAGCCTTCAACATCAGTTGGATTCATTAACCTTAAGATACCAAATATTCGACTCATCTCCTGGTAGAGATTTTATAGATATAATGAATGCCATTATACAAGTTGAAAGCAGAGGAAATCCCCAAGCATACGCACCTGGGGAAGACGCCGTTGGTATACTACAGATCAGAAAATGTATGGTTGATGATGTAAACAGAATTTTGAAAAAAAAGAAACAAACCCAAAGATATACATATTCAGATAGATGGAATGAACAAAAATCATATGAAATGTTCGATATATTTTGTAATTATTACGGATTAGATACAGCTGAAGAAATGGCACGTGGATGGAATGGAGGCCCTAGAGGTATTAATAACCCAGCTACTTTAAGCTATTGGGAAAAAGTAAAAGGAGAAATAAATAGTTAATACGTATTTGCGATACCCAAGTTTAACTAAATCATTTATTATCAAAAATACCCAATGGCTCATAGAGTATTTATTAGACATACTTACATTTACAAATGTAGTGACACTGTTTGTGAGGGTGAATGGAAAATCAATGAAGCCTCTGATTTAGATAAATTAAGATGCCCCCACTGCGGTAAGTATGATTCTGTTGAATATGTTAGAGTAGATCAAAGAGAAAAATACAATAGACGGTGGGAATAGTCTTATTAAGATAACCACAAAAAAATTTGGGAAATCAAAACATCTTTCGTATCTTTACGTATAATAAGGAAATAATATATGAATAAAGGTTCTACATATTGGTTAAAAGAAACCAGAAATAATAAAGAAAATTTTAATTTAATTGAATTAGCTAACACACAACGTGCAATTACAAATTTTGTAAAAATACAAACAGGAGAAGAAATACCTGTTGATTTTTATTCAAATAATGAGGGGGATTCAATGACTGATGGTAATAGAATAACAATATCATCAATAATTAATATAAACAATTTAGATAGTATAATAGGATTAGCACTCCACGAATCAGCTCATTGTGTTTATACTAATTTCCAAACACTTAAAAAAATATCAAATCGTTTAGCTCCTGATAACTTGTTAGGGGGTAGATTACAAATTGAATTACTTTTAAATTTTATTGAAGATAGACGTATAGATGATTTATGTTACAAAATGGCTCCAGGATATCAAAATTATTATAAATCAATGTATAAAAGATATTTTTATAATAAAATAATAAGTAAAGGATTAAAAAGTAAAAAATATAGAGAAGAGAATTGGGAATCCTATCTATTCAGGATAATTAATATATTTAATAAAAATACAGACTTAAAAGCATTATCTAAATTAAAAGATATATATAAATTAATTGATTTAAAAAACATAAACAGATTAGAAAACACTACAGATTCATTAGAACTTGCTATTACTACATATAAAATATTAAATTCTCATTTTGCTTCTATGGATTCTAAAAAACGTGCAAAACAAGAATATAACAACAGAAAAAATGCACAAGAATCAAAAAATACTACTAAAGGTGATATAAAAAAAGTATTTAGAAAACAAGAACAATTTATAAATGGCAATATTCACAAAACACATACTACTAAAAAAGACAAACAAATAATTAATACTATATGCGAATCAAATATAAAAGTAAAAGATGTTAAAGTAAAAAGAACAATATGCCCTGTCCACATACTTGAAGGAATAACACCATCAATAATAGAAAGTAATTTATATAATGTTTTTAATCAATCCCATTTTTCTAATAAAGAATATATAGAACAAGGTATAAATTTAGGTAAAAAATTGTTACGTAAATTAAGAATTAGAAATGAACAAATAACATTAGCATCTAAAAGATTAAAATCAGGAAAAATAGACCCTAGAAGAATATACGCTGCTAATTTTGAAGAAGATTTATTTTATAAAATAGATAAATCAAACTATAAACCTATAAGTTTACATGTATCTATTGATGGTAGTCAAAGTATGGAAGGCCAAAAATGGAAACAAGTATTAATTAACACTATAGCCTTAGGATATATATCACTATTTATGGATAATATAGATTTGACTATATCTATTAGAACAACAGGAAAAGATCTAAATAAATCATCCCAAACAGCCCAAATACCGTTATTAATTTTAGCTTTTAATAGTAAAAAAAATAACTTAAAAGACCTAAAACGACTACAGTACTGCAAACCAACAGGCTTAACACCAGAAGGAATGTGTTTAACTGCACTAAATGAATATATACCAAATTCATCATATTATTTAGATAGCTATTTAATTAACATGAGTGATGGTTATCCTACATTTGAATACGCAGGTCTTCGTTATAGAGGAGAAGAAGCAATATTAGATACTACAAAAATAGTAAATAAAATAAAAAAGAAAGGTGTTAAAATATTAAGTTATTTTATAGGTTCAAATATAAATAAAACAAAAGATAATGAATTAATTGAAAATTTTCGTACTATGTATGGGAAAGGAGCATCATTCATAAACCCAAAAAATATAAATGAAGTTACTAAAACATTAAATAATTTATTTTTAGAAAAAAACTTAATATCATGAAACATATAGAAAGAAGAGGAAGACCATCACAAAAAACTCCAGTAAAAAAAATGGTATATACACAAGAATTTGAAGATTCTATTTGGTATTACGACTTAAATAAATTTTCAAATGGACCTTATTTAGTAGAAATTAAAAACCCTGAATTAGATAAACTAGAAAAATTACATTATAAATTAGAAAAATTAAAAGAACCTGAATATCATGAAAACGGAAGAAAAAAACGAATTACTAAAAATAGTAGAAAAAAAATGGAATTGGCTGAGAAGGCGTATTGGACAGAACATTATAGACTCTTTCCCGACGAAAAACCAAAAAAAAGAGGAAGAAAACCTTCTAAATGATGAAGAAGATATTGAATTAATTTTAGAAGAAGCTAATGCTTTTGGTTTAAGATGGGAAGTAGATTCATTTGCTAAAAAGTTTTTACGTGAAGATCCAACGCTTCCTAGACTTGAAGCATATGTAATGGCATACAACGAATGGATTAAATAAAATGAGTACCCAATCAGAAGATACAATGTGGTTTATATACAAAGAAGTTGAAAAAAATGGTCTTCGTAGAAAATTTGATAAACAACTTAAAAAAATGGAAACCCAAGAAAAACACAAATATAAAGAAGTTTGTGAATTATGGGAATATGCTTTGATGAGAGTTAAAAAAAATTAAGGAATAATGGAAAATATTTTAAATCAAGTAGAAGAACTTATTGATGATCTTGAAAGAGATTCACAAACAACAAGAGAAGAAACTTTAAAAATATTATATAAAATAAAAGAAAACATAGAACACCATAATTTATCATCAGAAAATGACTTTTCATTTGGATACGATAATGATTATTAATATATATAAACGGTCGCTAGTACTTATATTAGCTGCTTGTTTGGACCCGGGTTCGATTCCCGGCATCTCCACTAAGAATACACGATATGGGGATGACTGGATTTGACAGCAAGTAAGGGTATAAGGAAGACCAAAGCAGTAACCGGCAAACAGGTTAAAACGGCGAACGCTTCTGTTTTTGCTCTTATGTACGCAATTAGAACTCTTGCAAAAGAGACTACTGCTACTGAGCAAACAGTTGCAATGGCTGCCTAAAAGGCACCCTAGCCACACGGCAAACAAGGATCATGTCGTAAAAATCCTAGAAGAGCAGCTTAGGCTGCTCTTTTTTTTATATATTTATTTTCGTATATTATAATATCCATATATGAAAAATTTAATTCTATTATTTTTAGCGTTAGTTACGTTAAATGTTTCAGCACAAGACAACAAACCGTCTTTTAAATCTAAAGTAAAAAAAACATTCAAATTCGCAACATTTTATGGGGCAGTTAATGGAGGAAATTCAATATCCGATGTAGATATATTTAGTGTTACAAATGGATTAGAAACATCAACAATAGAAACACCATTTGATTATTCTGTTACATTTGGTGTAAGAAAAATCGCCAGATTTGGATACGAAAACAGAGCAAACACATTTTATAATGGTACAGAAAATTCTTTTTCAGATGCAGCAACAATTGGTAAAATAAAAGGCTTTGAATTTTTATTTGAGGGTGATTATACAAGACAGCAAGGCACTAACTTCTTAAATCAAAATCACTTTTTAAGATATGTTGCGGATAAATGGGTAGTAAAGATAGAATATTTACAAGATGGTTTTGCTGATATAGAATATTTTGAAGCATCACAAAGGTATAGACAAAAGGTAGGAAAAAAACTATCATTTAATATTGGAGCAGCACAAAGACTATCAGAACCATATGGGTATAATCCATTAGATGAATGGATGTTATCTAATAATAATTTACACTATACACAATTAGCACTTCAAGAAGGGTACACAGTACAATTTGATGGATTAGGGGGGATAGAATATTTCGACCCTTCAAGTAACTCAGTAGCAACAAGCACAGAAGTTTGGGAGGCAGTTGTTGTACCAACAGTATTAGCAGACTATACAGAAAAGAAAAGAAATCAATTAGACCAAACCTTACAATATTCATTAGTTATGGGATTTGATTTTTATCATTACACAAAAACATTTTGGTTACACTCATGGGGTAATTTAATGCCATATCATTATGATGATGGTGGTGAATATTCATACCATAAATTTAATGATGGGCAGTGGTTAGATTACTCAGGAGGACTAATTTTCGGTTATAAATTTAGTAAGAGTCTAGGAATATTCCTAGAGGGTAAGTATAACAAATATTGGAATCGTAATTGGCATGACTTTTCAGTTGGTCTAAATTACGTAATTTATTAAAATTATGGCAAAAGAATTAAACGAAGACACGTCCTTTAAAGTTAGTATTAAATCATTAGTAGGAATAGGAATAGGTATGGCCACCTTAATAGGAATGTATTTTACATTACAAGCAGATATAGCAGAAGCTAGAACATTACCAGAACCCCCAGCTCCTGAAGTAACAAGAATGGAATTTGATATGAAAGATCAAATGATAAGACAAACAATTTTAACAACTCAAGAAGATGTAAAAGAAATAAAAGAAGATATTTTACGTATTGAGCAAAAAATTGATAAACTAAATTAAAACATATGAAAAAATTATTATTTACATTATTATTATTTTTATTTTCAACACTTAGTTATTCTCAAACAATAAATTGTAAAAATTACGATATTTGTGTAGTAGAATTTAACGCAGGTTGGAATGATGTTAATGGAGTAAATTGGTTAAATAATTTAACTGATTGTGGTATTAAACAAATAAAAATAGATAGTGAAGAAGGAAAAGCATTCCAAGCAAAGTTTAATATAGTAGTTGTACCTACTGTTATAGTATTTAATGGAGAAGAATTAAAAAGATACCAAGCTGATTTAAGTTTTAAAATATCAGCTACTAAAGACGAAGTACAAGGACTTATAGATGAAACATTAATGGATCAATTTTAAATTAAAATAAAAAAATATGAAAAAGTTATTATTATTATTAGCATTACTACCAACATTATTATTAGCCCAAAATAGTTGGGTAAATATCGAATTTGATTTCGACGGATATGCAGACGAAGTTACATGGAATTTATACAATTCAACAGGAGATACATTAGCATCAGGAGGTGATTACCTAAATGGTCAAGAATCAGCATTCTACCAAATAAATTTAGATTCAGGCGATTATACATTTGAATTATTAGACGCTTGGGGAGATGGGTTAGGATACCCACCAGATAATTTAGGTTGGTGTCATGTTTATAATGACTGTCAAGATACTCTATTTTATGCAGAAGGTAATTATGGTTTTGGCTTAATAGAATCATTAACATTAGCACCTTGTGCACCTCCAACTCCACCAGTTTTTGGATGTTTAGATACTTTAGCAATCAACTATGACTCATTAGCAACTGTGCATGATGAGTTTTTATGTGAATATCCCGACTGTGAAGGTTGGGGAGAACCTTTTGTAACACAAGAATGTGTAGGAGGTTCAGCACTTCTTTATTATAATTGGGAATCTTCTGAAAACCCTAATTGCAATGTAATTCAAATATCTTATGGTAGTGATAATGCAACTAATGCATATAATTTTGATGTAGATATAGATAATGGCCTATGGGGAGTATGGGCAGGTAATGGTACAATGCCACCAAATTGGAATGAAGAATTTTATTTTATAGCAACATTTGCTGATAGTACTCTATCAGATACTATATTATATACACCATACCCATGTACACAAGGTTGTACAGATCCTGATGCTCCTAATTACAATCCTTGGGCAAATATAGACGATGGTTCTTGTGGAGGTCAATCATGCGACGCAGGTTTTACTCCTTTAACAATAGAAGTAACATTAGATAACTGGCCAGGCGAAACAGGTTGGTCTTTTGTTAGTGGTGATGGTTCTATGGATATATCAGATGGAACATATAATTATCAAGACGTAGGACAAACTTTTACATATAATGTTTGTGCAATGGAAGCAGGCTTTGAATTTATTGTATCAGATACTTATGGTGATGGTTTAGGAGGTTCAGCTACTGGTGGAACATTAGATGGAGAAATATTAATTACTGGATGTAATGGTGATACAATTACTTCACTATCAGATGGTACTTGGTTAGATGCATCCCAAAATAACGTAGGAGTTGGTTTTGGTAGTGTAGCTTATTCTGGATGGAGAAACGTCCCAATCTGTAACACTACAACAGAAATACTAGGTTGTACAGATCTATTATATCAAGAATTTAACCCATTAGCAAATACAGATGATAGTACATGTACTACTTTACATATCCCCGGGTGTATAGATACATCAGCATTTAATTATGATTTAGATGCAACACAAATGGAAATAATCCCAAACTGTAATTACGAATTATGGATTGGGGATGCTGGCGCAGATGGTTGGGGTAATTCATTTTTAGGAGTTGTACAAGGAGGCAATCAATGGACTTTTACAATGGGACCGGGCCAATATGAACAAACTTTCCCAATTTGGTTAGATACAGATAAACCAGTTGATATATTTTATTTTGAAGTAGGTGGACAACAAACACCTCCAGAAGAAGTAGAATTTCAAACTTTACATAATTCTTTTAAACTAACAAATGCCGATGGTGTTATATTAATATACGAAGGATGGAATCCATTTGCTAATAATGGTCAAGGAGCCCTTCAACCCTTCGAAGCCCCACTATTTACAAAATATAGTGCACTCCCTTATTGTGGAAATTACTGTATACCTTCAATTTTTGGTTGTACAGATTCAACTGCCTTTAATTATAATGAAAATGCTAACACAGATGATAATTCTTGCATCCCAGTAATAGAAGGATGTACAAATGATCTAGCATTTAATTATGATTCATTAGCTAATACAGATGATGGTAGTTGTGTTTCAGTAATAGTAGGTTGTATGGATTCAACAGCATTTAATTACAATGAAGACGCAAACGTTGATGATTCATCTTCTTGCATCCCAGTTATAGAAGGTTGTATGGATGATACTCAATTTAATTATAATCAAGCAGCAAATACAGACAATGGTTCATGTGAACCTTTTGTATATGGTTGTACAGATCCTACTGCTACAAATTATGACCCAACAGCAAACACAGATAATTTTAGTTGTATACCATTTATTTATGGTTGTACAGATCCAACAGCCTTTAATTATAATGTATTAGCAAATACAGACGATGGAACATGTATTCCTGTTGTATTAGGGTGTACAGATCCATTAGCAATAAATACAGACACACTTGCTAATACTAATTTTGGTTGCATTTACCCAATACTTGGATGTACAGATCCAACAGCTTTTAATTATGATGTTAATGCAAACACAGATGATGGAACATGTGAAGCAGTAGTTATAGGATGTACAGACGATACAGCATTAAATTACGATTCAACATCAAATACAAATTCAGGATGTATTTATGCAATTTTAGGTTGTACAGACCCAACAGCATTTAATTATGATATAAACGCCAATACAGATGATGGTTCGTGTATAGATGTAGTTATTGGTTGTACAGACCCAACTGCATTAAATTACGATTCAATAGCAAATACAAATAATGGGTGTATATATCCAATATTAGGATGTACAGACCCAGATGCATTTAACTACAATGTAGATGCAAACACAGATGATGGAACATGTATTCCAGTTATATTAGGATGTACAGACCCAACTATGTTTAATTATAATTCAATAGCAAATACAGATAATGGTAATTGTATTCCATTTATTTATGGTTGTACAGACGATACAATGTGGAATTATAACCCCTTAGCAAACACTGATAATGGAACATGTGAAGCATTTGTATATGGATGTACAGACAATACAGCACTTAACTTTGATCCATTAGCAAACACTTTAGACAATTCATGTTGTTATATTGGTGGTTGTACAGATTCAACAGCAATTAATTATGATCCAGATGCTTGTTTTGATGATAATAGTTGTGTACCTTTAATATATGGTTGCACTACAGTAGGAGCAGATAATTATGATCCATCAGCGAATGTAGACGATGGAAGTTGTTTATGGGATGCTGGTTGTTATGGAGGGCCAGGAATACCTTATTGGTTAAATGATGGGTGTTACGCTTGGGTAATAGATGTAGATTCATATTGTTGTACAGATAATTGGGACACTTCATGTCAATCAATGTATGATTATTGTACCGAAGGGTGGCCTACATCATTAGATGATATTTCTACACTAGGAATAATTGTTTACCCTAATCCAACAGAAAATATAATTACAATAGAAACAAGACTTGACATTAAAGTAGAAATTTATGATATAATGGGTAAATTATTAATTCTTGATGAAAAAAATAAAAGAATAGATATGTCAAACTTCGCAGATGGTTTATATCATTTATCTATTTTACACAATAATAAAAGATATAGTAAACAAATAATAAAACAATAACCAGTTTTTAAAATAATTTTATATTTATATAGGAATAATATACGACAACTATGGCAAATAATAAATTTTACGGATATAATCCAAAAAAAGAAAAAACAATACCTAATGATGGTAATCGTTTAGATAGAGTAAATCCATATGAATTTAGAAAAGGTATGGATTATGAATTAACTACTTTAGGAGTTACACGATTGCAAGAATCAACTCCCGAAGAAAGAGAAAAAGTAACAGAAGTAGTACTGAAAAACCTAGAAGAACATGGAGGATATTATTCAGCATTAATCCAATTTAATGGAGGTATGAATCATGGTTCAAAAATAACAGAAACTTCATTTAAAAAATGGCTAGAAAATGAAAAAGGCCAACCTGGAACTAATATGGTAGAAGTTGGAACAGAATTAAAAAACGATAAAATGACAGCATTAAAAGAAGCCATTAAAAAAGAAATAGGTAGTATATTATTAGAAGGAAGAAAAAAGAAAGGAAAATCAGAAGATGATTTTGATAAAGAACCAACTAAAAAACAAGTAAAAGGTTTAGATAAACAAATAGCATCTTTAGATAGCGAAAGAGAAAAAATAGAAACAGAAAAGAAAAAACTTCAATCTGAAATAAAACCTTTAGTACAAGATTTTAATAATAAGAAAATAAATATAGATGTTTATAAAAAAAGAATTGGAGATAAACCTCAAAGAATTAAGGATATTATAGCTAGATTAGGAGAAATTGAAAAAGAAAAAGAAGCTGCACTTGAAGAAATAAAAACAGAAAGATACTCAGTAGCAGAAACAGTAATGACTAGAGAAGTACATAGAAAACTTCTTGAAATTATTAAAAATAAAGGAGTAAATTTACAAGAAGGGGCAGAAGGAGTAAGAATTTATTACGAAATAGCAAAAATTGCATACATGGAAGGCCTAACAGCTGGACTTACAGATTAATAAAACTAATAGTTATGAATAAGATTAAAAATTATTTTAAAAGGTTGTGGGATGCGCTTTGGAACTCAACAACAATAGATGAAAAAGCCGAAGCAGCATTAAAAGAAACAAAATCTAGACTCAAAGAAATGAAAAAAGAGCTAGTAGATGTTAAAAATGCGTTTAAAAATGTCGCAAATCAATCAAAAGACGTTTTTGATGCAGCAAAAGGAAAAAAAAGAAAAGGAAGAAAACCTAAAAATTACAAACGTAAAACCAAATAATAATAATTCAAAAATTAATAAAAAATGACTTTAAAAGAATTACAACAAATGATCAAAGAAGAGTTTGACGCTCTTCAAAACGAAACTGAAGGCGACGCTTTAGATGTAGCCGTTAGTGATGATGATATAGATGTAGACGCTGAAGCTGGTGAAGAAGAATCATCAGAAGATATACTTCGTAACATTTATGATATGTTAAAAGCAAAATTTGAAGCTGAAGATGAATTAGGAGATGAAGAAGGAGGTGATGAGATGCCAGCTGAAGATGATGTTGAAGAAACTATGTATGAAGGCGAAGATGACATTGAAGAGAACGCAACAACAGAAACTAAATTCCAAAAAACAGGATATGCTCCAGGAGGAAAAGGAAAAGGGGGTACTGGATATGATGGTAAAACAGGAGGAAAAGGATCCACTGGGTATGATGCTAGTTCGAAAGCTCTTCAAGAAAGATTTCAAAAATTAGCAAACATTATTAAGTAATAAAATACTTATGACTCTCGATGAGTTATTATTAGAATGGTCTTACAGGTCAGAAAGGGGATATCCATGTTTGGATAACCCTTCTGATGTCTCTGTTTTAAAACAAATACTAAAAGAACTTAATTTACCTGTTGATGAGATAATTGATCAATTAGAAGAAGAGGATATTGATATTAGTGTAGATGAAGTTCCTGAAGAAACTCCTGAAGAAACTCCTGAAGAAGCTCCTGAAGAAGCTCCTGAAGAAGCTCCTGAAGAAGCTCCTGAAGAAGCTCCTGAAGAAAAATCTAAAGAAGAAAAACCAAAACCCGAAACATCACCAACATTAAGTGAATATGATGAACTTATTGCATCGGTATTTAATGGGGAAATTCCTAAATCAAAAAACACATATAATTTTTCTAAATCTACTTTTGATGAACAAGTTAAAAAAGATGATTTAGAAGTTTGGAAAAAATTATGGACTATTAAACCTAAGAAAAAAACAGGAGACAAAACAGAAACATTAGGGGTAGGAAAAGGAGAATTATCATTATATTGGTTATATAACCACTCAAACTCAATTACATCAGGTAAATTAGCAGAAGGTAGAGGAGATGATGCTCCTGATTTATGGTTTGGTGGGGATGGTGTAGATGGTGTGGAAGTAAAAGCTTATGGAAAACCAAACGGGATGATAGATTTAGGTAGATTTGGTAAATTTAGAGATAATTTAAAAATATTAAATCTTATTTTTGGTATAAAAGGACTAGCATCTGTTTTTGATGGCAAAATAGAAGATCAAAAACAAATAAATGCATTATCATGGGATGGTAAAAATTTAAAGGAAGCTTTTGAATCTGTATCTGCTTTAAAAAAGGTAGATTTAGAAGAATTATCTAAAACTTTCCCTATATTTGGTACATTTTTTAAAAATATAACTTTTATAGATACTAGCTTAGAAGGATTTAAAGACGCAGAGGAAGGGTCTAAAAAAATGGCATTTAAATTTATAGGAGATAAATTAGCAAGAAAACCAGGATGGGGTGGTCATTTAGCAGACATGAGTGTAAATGGTTTTATAAGATTTTGGCATATAGATCAAAGTAGATTTGAAAGTTATGATGATATTTTAGGTAAAGCAGTAGTAGGTGCCTCTCAAGGTGCTATGAAACTACATTTTAATAAAATATTTGGTTAAAAATTTGGTTTTTTAAAAAAAGGTTATTACCCATAATATATGGAGGAAGAATATAACCCAAAAAATATAGATAAAGCCCTAAGATGGATGGAAAGTTCAGATGAACTTAGAGAAATAAATAGGGAATCATCACACATGTATAAGTGGTTTGATGAACATGCAGAAGATAACAACCTAAAATCCCAAACTTCCCTAACAGAAAATAAAAAAACAAATTATTTAGAAAAAATTAAAATACTATATATTTTAATATCAAAAAAAGGTAATAAAAAAGATCTTAATAAATTAGATAATATAAAATCACTTATAGAAACAACAGATTTTTTAAACTTAAACACAGAACTTAAAGAAAAAATAAAACAATATTTAATTTGGTGTAATAAAAAATATGAGAAATATTTGGATTCCCCAAAATAATTTATTAGACATAAATAAAATAATAATATGAAATATCAAAGACAACTTCAAATAGCTATGGAAAGATTAGATCAATCTTTAGCAAGATTAAGAAATTTAATTAAAAGAGGTGAAAACAAAGCAGCTATTCGTTTTATGGAAGAAGGAGAATTAAAAGACAGGTATGAAGAACTACA
>VMHT01179169.1_pt1 | contig 19621 bp, 30 predicted proteins | sample 4693611 | NCBI WGS metagenome assembly VMHT01 (sample SAMN12280063, study PRJNA550983) | marine metagenome | isolation source: seawater sampled from same location over 5 years 0.02-0.2 micron viral filtrate | place: USA: collected off the coast of southern California halfway between the port... ...
GAACACAAATTCCGGGCCGCGGTAAATCAACCTATACAAAATATTTTGAAGCGGACGTCGTGCCGCTCAACGATCCCAAGCTTGATACCAAGCAAGATAAAGTCAGAGGGGAACGCCTCAACGTTAACTCTGATGGCGTCAGAGGATCTGGTAAGCGCGTCTGGCGCACATTCCCTGTCGTGGACACCGGATACAAGTCTTACATTGATTTTATGATCATGGATGACACCATCACTAAAGAGGTGTTTGAAGATGTGTTCTACGCCGCGGGCTCAGGTATCGGCATTGGTCGCTTCCGCCCAGAAAAAGGCGGAACTAACGGTCGCTTCCGCGCCGTAAAGTTTGACTGGCAATAATCATCGCGTCGCGCCGTACTACGGCGCTTCGCTGCGCATGTCGGCGCTTCGCATCGCGTATCATCGCTATGTACCTCTTCGCAATTCAACTCAAGGATTTGTTATGTACAACGCTGCGCTCCGTCCCTCCGCTCCTCGCTACTCGCCACGCCTTTCCTCTTCGCAACTCAAGGATTTGTTATGTACAACGCAACGAACGCCGCAACTTGGCTCTGGGCACCTCAACGACTCGCAACGCGACTTCGCGTATTGCGACGCGCCTCAATTCAACGCAACGATTTGTTTGTCAATTTATTATCGCACCGCGGCGCTCCGAAGCGCACCGCTCTGCATTGTGTCGCTCCTCGGCTCCTCGCCGTGCGTCGCGCCGCAACATATCGCAACGCTACTCAACGATTTGTTTGTTACAACGCCTCTCCACGCGGCTCGGCTCTTCACTGGGCACCACGGCTCCCCGCCGCGCACCTCGCCTCAACTCAACTCAGCGATTTGTTTGTCAATTTATCTACGGCTCCTCGCAACGTTCCGCCTTGCAGCACGGCTCTTCGCCTCTCGACGCAACTCAACGATTTGTTTGTCGCTCCGCAGCGCTACGTTTTGCAACGCAGCCCTTCACGCTTCAACTCAACTCAACGATTTGTTTGTCAATTTATCATCGCATCGTGCCGCCACGTGCCGTGTCGCTCCTTGGCTCTTTGCAGCGCAAGGATTTGTTTATTACCTCGTTTCTCGACGACACGCTACGCCGCTCAACTCAAGTCCACTCGACGCAAGGATTTGTTTATCGCCGCTCCGCCCCGCGTATCGGCTCACCGTAGCACTCCTCTACGCTACTCAACGATTTGTTTGTCAATTTATTATCGCGCCTCGACACAACTCTCGGCAACGAACCGCGGCGCAACTCGGCTTGCCGCGACGCGCAGCAACTCAACGCAACGAACTGAAACTTAATTAGGAAAAACAAATGTTCAAACGTTCAAAAATAACTTTGGATATGTGCGACTTGTTCCGTAATGCAAACGGACACCTAAGCTACGACACAATCCAATCCCACTTTGGCAAAACTATAAATGAACTGCGCCCAACAATCCTCGCAGCCAGAAAATATCTCGAAAGAGACGAAAGCGTCGTCTTCGAAAACGTCAGAGGCGAAGGGTACAAACGCCTCGACGATAGCGAAAAAGTGGACAGCCTTAAAACGTTCACAAGACGCATCCGACGAACCGCCAATAATGGCCAACTCAGGTCACAAACCGTCGAAAAACGTGAGGAACTGTCCAACGATGACAGACTACGCCTCACGATCCGCGAAACGGCACTCTATGCCATCCAAACGCAACTCCAAGAAATCAACGATAAGGACAGGTGATGAGCCACAAATATAAAATCTGCGCCTTCTATGTTATTAAACAACTAGAAGATATCCAAAAGTCCAACAATTCCGACATTTTATTGCGAGACTTTCTCAACCAATGCATCTACAATGTAGGTATTGATAGCATCGCAACGTGGAACGAGGAAAAACCACCAGAACCAAATCTGGTCGTTAAACGAAAGAGAGGAAGGCCCAAAAAAGATGGGTGACGAAAACCTTTCATTGTTTCAGTCAGCGCACCTGCGTTGGCTGAAACGTCAAGTAGATAACCTGCAAGACCTGCGGTACACGAGACACGCGCCAAAAGATTTGGACGTACAACTATTCTCCGCTCGCGAAGAATTAGACAACTTCGTAAATGAACTCAGGCAAACCAATGTTCAAATCTAAACCAAAACCAGACGATATCGACTGGTCAACCGCAGCCGACGATCCACGGCTCGCGGACCTCGCTAAAAAGATAGTCCTATACTCAAGTATAGGACTTGGCGCATAAGTATAGGAGTGACGTAACGTCATTATCCGTTAGTGTGTATGGGATTTAACCCATATCCATGCTACCGTAGTGTATGGGCAAAGTGCGCCCGACGCTATTTGACAATTGAATACCTCAACCCGACTAGGGCCAAAACCCGATCATGTCAGACACAATCTTTTGATGAGGTAAATCAAAATGAAAATCAAACCTGTTACTCATATCAGTACAGATCGAAATCGCTATTGCGGCCCCGCCGTGATCAGCGCAGTCACGGGCATGAACAGCGGTGAAGCCGCAAGGCTCATCCGTTCCGTCAGCGGACAACGAGCCGTAAGAGGAGCCCACACCACCCACGTGCGACGGGCCCTCACACTCTGCGGAATACAAAGCATCTATCGAAGATGCACTCCAAAGATCACGCTCGCCGCTTGGCTGAGAGAAAGCAAAAGTTCGCGGACCACGGGCCGCGTGTTTCTGGTTGTCGCAGGCCATCACTTCCAACTGATCGAAGGTAGACGGTACGTCTGCGGACGCACACGTGACATCGTGAGCATCAAAGACAAACAGGTCAAACGCAGGGCACGTGTCGAAGAGGTCTACGAACTGGTGGCCGACGGCAAAATCACAATACCCGATCAAGCCCGCAAACCAAAACAACCCGCAAATCAATACCGCAGATACATCGACAAGATGAAGCGAAAGTATGGCTTCATAGTCGAATACGAGCGGTGGAACCAAACATATTGGGTGGAAATGCCTCGACACGCCGAAGACCTAGCGTGGGACACGGGCCACCATCTCAGAGATGAGCATGGTTGCTACAGTCAAAGCGAAGTAGCAGACCGTTTCGAATCAATGGCAGAGTTCATGGAAGAATACTGCATGGAGGACGCATAACAATTAAGCCCGCGGTTCGCGGGCTTTTTTATTGTCTTGACGCTACTCTCATAATATCCCATACTGGGCTTCTTTATGAGGAGACCAAAATGCCATATCTATACGAAAACCCCATCATTAATATCGGCGTCTATTACGACAAAGAGTGCATGGCCGACGATCCGTCGATACATCCCTTCGATAACGGTTTCGCAGAATACAACGCATCAACCATGCGTGATCACTTTTGTACCGCAGAAAAAACCGCCGCAATGTTTGGACGACTCCGAAATCTGAAAATGTGCGTCAAAGTAAAAGTGCCGTACAATGAAGCGAAGTTTAAAGAAAATCCGCATAACGTTGCTAAATTTGGAGGATACTACTTGGTTTGGCGGGATCTAATTAATTACAACGATATTACAGACCATCCCGAAGAACCTCCCCAGTGGCCCCAGAAGAAATGGCGGGTTGTAGTTGAGCAGCGCAACGTGTTCTACGAAGAAGCCGACACAAAACAAGAAGCACGGCGCATCGTTGCAGAAGATCGCATTTGGGGGCCAGAACACGGTATCGGCGGAGAAGATACCTACGATTTTGAAATTACTGTGGAGGAGGATGACCAATGAAAATCGAAATGACAAAAAAAGAAATATCCCTTATTCAAGAAATGATCGATGACGCAAAAGACAGAGCACGAGATCGTCTGAACGAATGCTACGATGATGAAGACTTCGCAACCTATTGCCAATATTTTGCCGACGCACACGACTTCGAAACAAAAATAGCAGAGTTAGTTAAAGATGATCAAAAAACATGAGGACAAAATTATCGGAGCGCTGATCACGGCCCTCGTGATCGGTTGGATAACAGGAGCAAGCTTTAATGTTTGGTAACTCTTTCTATATATATAGCCAGAAAAATAAAAAAAATAAATTTTGCGTTTAAGGGTGTTACCGGTGTTACGGTGTTACCTTTGTATCTATGTATATAATAAGAAAGGGTTTTTCGGTAACTTTTTTGGGTAACACCTTTGTTTTGAAGGTGTTACCTTATATACCTTCTTAGAATGTCTTATAAACTCTTACGCTAGATTTAGTAGTTCAGCCTTGTTATGACACAATTATAGCAAAATAAACGAGGCTAAAAATGGCAAAAACACCCCCAATTCCGAAGGGTTTGGTGTTACGGGCGAAGAAAAAACCCACCGGAAAGCGTTGGACTAAACAAAATCCGGATGAATTGAGAGGCCGCAAGAGATTGCATGAACAATCGCCTCTGACCCGTATGCAAGAGAAGTTCGTAAAAGAACTGGTTTCCAACGATGGAACCATTACAATGTCAGAAGCCGCAGAACGAGCGGGCTATACAAAAAAGTCTGCTCCTGTTCGTGCGTCTCAAATGACAAACCCCCACATAAGTCCACATGTTTGCGCCGCGATTAAAAAATATCGTGATGAGTTAGATGAGAAGTTTGGCATCACCTATCAAAGACACGTGCGAGACCTACAGCGCATTCGTGATCTAGCCATTGAAAACGGCGCGTACAGTGCCGCAGTACAGGCTGAATATAGGCGGGGACAGGCGCACGGCGATATCTACGTCAGTAAGTCGGAAATTCGGCACGGCAGCATTGATAGCATGAGCCGCGAAGACGTTCAAAAAGCTCTGGATGAATTGAAGCAAACATATGGCGCAATTGACATTACCCCAGACGAAGATGGAAGCGGGGCTGTATCAGCAATTGAAGGCAGCTACGAAGAGATCGAAGCGGAATCTGATTCTTACGCGGATTGAGAACTGGGCAAGCCAAGGAATACCTGACCTGCTTATATGTGATGAGCTAGGAAAGTTTCACTTTGTTGAGCTTAAATTTTGTAAGGCTAACGCTGTTAATCTTAGCCCGCATCAAGTTGCATGGCATGTCCGTCATAAGCATTCCTCCTGTTGGACCTTGATCAAAAAACAAAACAAGCCCGACAGTATCCCATACCTATTTCTGTATCATGCGGATCAAGCGATGGACCTAAAGGCGGACGGTTTAAAAACTGAACCGCAGTTGATGCACGAAAAGAAATTTCTATGGGAGGAAGTTTTCAGCTTGATATGTCCTATTTAATCGCATATTCTCCTATCACCAGAAAGTGAGGTAATATGAATTATAAAGACATAAACAGGTATATGTTCGAGGACATTCAGATGTGTATGGAAAAAATACACGCGTTTAACAAACTTATGACTGATCCGGATTTAGATAGTTTTTGGGATAAGGTGCCGCGTAGCGAGCCCGTTGGTCATCAGAAAATTGTTTGCGAGGCATTAGAGCAAGCGTTTAGCGCGTTAAATCGGGCGCAGCTAAACTGGCTTGCCGCTTCAAAATATAACAATGCCGCGGTTGACCCGTTGCCTAAACGTGAGGCGGTTTAAATGTTTTTGCTTAATTGGATTGGCCGCTTGTTATATGGTCCGGATTTTGACGAATTAAGCCGCCGCGCAAACAAGCCGCGCCGTCGCAGAAAATAATAAAAGTTTAACCCGCTTGCATGGCGGGTTTTCTTTTGTTATGGATATGGGATAAATCTTATATGAGGTAAGAATATGCTTAGAACTGTAGAGATATCACGGGCAAAAAAAACTAAAGGAATAGCCGTTACATATAGGGCGGGCCGCGGGGATAAATTCGGAACGTGCCCGCCGTCATGCGCTTTAAACGATAGCGGCAACGGCGCATCCGAAATAGATTGGCAATATTTTGACGCATTGCTTAACGCTGTACCGCGTAAAGGGGTTGCGTTTACATATACGCATTTTGATTGGGATTTATGGCGGGGCAAAAACGAAAAGGGAAAAACCGTTGTCAATTATTCCGCGGACAGTTTACCGGATGCGGCAATTGCGGCGGGCGCGGTTCCTACTGTAACCGTTGTTTCTGAGGCGCAATGGCAGGATAAAAAATCTTTTCGATTAGATAAAAACCGCGCCGTTGTGAGATGCCCCGCCGAATATCGCGACATATCTTGCGCCCAATGCGGAGACGGCGAGCCGTTTTGCGCCCGTTTAAATCGCAAGTTTATTATTGGTTTTACGGCGCATGGTCCGAATAAACGCAAGGCCGCGGATGAAACCGCGCAGGGGGGTTGCTATGCCGCGCAAGGCAATTGCCGCATATGGTGGGAAGATACCGCAGAAAGTGAACAAAGCGAAACCGACGGGGAAAAGTTAACGCGCTTTGTATCGGGCCTGCCGCCGCGTTCAATCGTTCGGCACCATGTTGCGGGGGATATCGGCAAATAAACTTTTAAAAAGTTTTACCTTGCATAATATGGGAAAATATAAGAGAATACGGGGCGGGCGCAATCCTGCCCCGTTTTTTATGAGGAAAAGCAAAATGCAAATTGAAAATCAAAAAGGTGACCTTTACGCTTTAATGGCAAAGGTTAAAGAACAGCACGACAAGCAAGGCGATTTTGTGACAAGCACAGCGGAGTTGCAAAAAGCAACCGACGCGGACGGCAACCCGCAAATCATTATTGAACAAAACGGCGGAGAACCGACGCGCATTCTTGACGTTAATGACCACGCGCACGGCCAAATAGCGGCGGCGGCGGAAATTGACGCAAGAACGGCGCGGCGGTTGCAGGCCAGTTACCCGCAGGAATATGACGCTTTGATCAATGCGCGTTGGCAAAAAGAACCGTTGAACCGTATGGTTCGGACATATTTAGAAGTCGAGGAGACGCGCGGGCAGGCCCGTGCTTTTGTTTCTGATAAGTTTAAAACTTTTGACAATTTAAACTTGCTGGAAGCAAGCTTGCCCCAATTGATGGAAAGTGACGCGCAATGGCAGGTTGTAAATGCTAACGTGACTGACAAACGCTTAAACTTGCGTTTAAAAAGCTTGGTACAATTAGGCCAGCCCGCCGTTGGGGATAAAATGGCCAATGGTATCGGCTTGTCAAATAGTGAAGTTGGCGCGGGCGCAGTTACCGTTTATCAAACTATTTGGACGTTAGCTTGTTTAAATGGTATGCAAACTGAAAACCGCAACCGTTCCAGCCACATAACAAGCGCGCGTGATAGTGACGATTATGGCCTGCTTTCCAATGAGGCGAAAAACGCGGACAATTTGGCGCTTGAATTAAAACTGCGCGATTTAACGGGCGCATATGCGAGCCGCGACACGTTCGACAAGGTTCTTGATCAAATGAACGCCGCGCACGGTGACATCATAGAGGGCGAATTTTCGGAAATACCGGAGCGCGTCGGATCAGTTTTAAAACTGACGAAAAAAGAAAATACTGACGTTTTAAATGGTTTAATGGCCACGATTGGGCAAAGCGGTTATGAGCAAGGCAAGCCACTGACACGCGCAACGCTGGTCAATGCGGTTACGGCGGTTGCTAATAAATGTGATGCGGACGACGTCGACATGTGGCAACAGCGCGGCGGCAAGCTTTTGAACTTATCAAACCGCGACTGGCAACGCATTGCCGCATAAAACGGTTGCCAAGTGGCAACGGTTGTCACTTGGCATTTAATATTTACATACGCGCATGTATGCGTTTATATGAGGGCGGGCATTCCCGCCCTTTTTTTTATGAGGTACTAAAATGAACAGAGAAAATACCGAACGTTACAGCGCAATCATGGACGCGCCAGAAAAAACCGTTGCGCAGCTGAAAGAAGACAACGAGCGTTTGACGCAGGCTCTTAACATGTTGCAGGAAGACAAAGCGAAATTGGGGGTTTATTTGTTTAATCTTATTTCGGAACCGCTCGACTCTTGGTTAGATGAAAAGGCCCCCGATTTTTTGGAAACGCATTTTGACATTGCAAACTACACGGACGATATCGCGGACGCATTGCCAGAACGTGAACTTGATTTTGATAGCTATCAAGATGAAATCCGCGACGTGGTGCAAGATATCGTTAAATATGCTGAAATTAAAATCACGGTGTAAATGATGACTGAACAGCAACGCGACGCAATAAAGCGCATTCATGCAATCCATGATATCAAAATGCCGCTACATTTATATCTTGAGACGGCGCAGCCCGAGATTGGTTGGCCCGATAGTCTAATCATTAAAGCCAATGATATGGTTATCGGGATTGAACCGGACGGTTACGCCCACACATAAACAGCGCCATAATTGCGCTCATTGGCTCGCCCGTTCATTCTGGCGGGCCTTTTTTATTTGTTTATAAAACTTGCGCCCGCCGCCCGCCCTCTATCGTTCTTAAACGTATGACCGTGGCGCGTGGCGCGTGGGTGGCGGCACCGGATCCGCCGATTGCGGCGTTGCTCGAACACCGGATCCGCCGATTGCGAGGCGCAGCTGCGCGACGGTTGCGCGTATTTACTGCACCGGCTGGCACGGTTCGCGGCTCTTTTTTCGTGGCAGGGGCCCCTGCCTATCGGGTCAAATTGCGCAGTTTTCGCGCCAGATTCCGCGGATTTTTGGCCGCGCACCGCGGTTGCTGGCACGGGCGCATGGGCCATGTTTTTGACAAATAATCATGTAGAAAATACATTTGGTTTGCGTTAAGTTACATAAAATCGCATAGGGGCCCCCGATGAATGCAACCGTAGGTTCAGTTGAAGATAAAGTGTTAAAGTTGCAGTTGCGTTTAGCGCAATTGGAGAAGAACGAGTTAGCGCAAAATAATTTCCTACATTTTGTACATGCTATGTGGCCAGAGTTTATATCTGGTAGGCACCATAGAATTATCGCTGAGAAGCTTCAGCGGGTCGCGAGCGGCGATCTAAAGCGCTTGATTATTAACATGGCCCCGCGGCACACGAAGAGTGAGTTTGCGTCGTTTTTGTTTCCTGCATGGATGATGGGTCAGAACCCGCGAATGAAGATTATTCAGGCGACGCACACGACTGAGTTGGCTGTTGGTTTTGGTCGGAAGACAAAGAATCTTTTGGACACGGATGAGTACAAGGAGATTTTTCCTGATGTGAAGTTGGCTGCGGATAGTAAGGCATCTGGACGGTGGGACACGAGCCGTGGCGGGATGTATTATGCTGTTGGTGTTGGTAGTAACTTGGCTGGTCGTGGTGGTGATTTGGTGATTATTGATGATCCGCATTCTGAGCAGACGGCTATGAGTAATAGTGGTTTTGATGATGCTTGGGATTGGTATACTGGGGGCCCTCGTCAGCGTTTACAGCCGGGTGGTAGTATAGTTTTGGTTCAGACGCGTTGGTCTGAGAAGGATATGACGGGTCAGTTATTGCGGGCGATGGCTAAGGATCCTTTGGCGGATCAGTGGGAGGTTGTTGAGTTACCTGCGATATTTGATGATGGTAAGCCTTGTTGGCCTGAGTATTGGAGTTTGGAGGATTTGACGGCGGTTAAGGCTTCTATTCCACCTAGTAAGTGGAATGCGCAGTATCAGCAGAAGCCTACTGGTGAGGAGAATGCGATTATACCGCGTGAGTGGTGGCGTATTTGGGAGGGTGAGAACATTCCACAATTGCAGTATGTGATACAGAGTTATGATACGGCGTTTACGAAGCGTGAGCGTTCTGATTTTAGTGCGATCACGACATGGGGGGTGTTTTATCCGGAGGAGGGTGGTCCTCCTAATTTGATATTGTTGGATGCGAAGAAGGGTCGGTATGATTTTCCTGAATTAAAGGCTTTGGCTTTTGAGGAGTATGAGTATTGGGATCCTGATACTGTGATTATTGAGGCGAAGGCGAGTGGATTGCCATTGACGCATGAGATGCGTCAGACGGGTATACCTGTTGTGAATTTCACGCCTAGTAAGGGGAATGACAAGGTAAGTCGTGTTTATGCTGTGACTCCGTTGTTTGAGGCTGGTATGGTTTGGGCCCCTGACAAGAGTTGGGCGGAGGAGTTGATTGAGGAGGTTGCGGCGTTTCCGGAGGGGGAGTATGACGATTTGGTAGATAGCATGACGCAGGCGTTAATGCGGTATCGTCAGGGGAACTTTATTCAGTTACCAACAGATGATTGGCAAGATGTAGAAAAGTCTGCTATGGTTAGGGCGTATTACTAGGAGAGTCGGATGGCGCGGGCACCTATTGGCGGTTTGATGGACACGAATGTTCCGTCTCAGTTGGACGAGGCGGATTTAAGTGCTGAGTTAGAGTTAGAGATACCGGATTCCCAAGAAACTTCTTTGATGCTTGATAGCGGGGAGGAGATTGAGATTGTTGAGGAGGATGACGGTAGTGTTCTTGTAGACTTTGATCCTTCTGAGGACATGGCAGATGTTGGGTTTGATGAGAACTTGGCGGAGGTTATGGATGACCGTGAGTTGGGTGCGATTGCATCTGAGTTGATGGGGGAGTTTGACGCGAACAAGGCCAGTCGTCAGGAGTGGGAGGATGCGTATACTGAGGGTTTGGAGCTTTTGGGCTTTAACTATCAGGAGCGGACGGAGCCGTTTCGTGGAGCCTCTGGCGTGACTCATCCGTTATTGGCGGAGGCTGCGACGCAGTTTCAGGCGCAGGCGTTTAACGAGTTATTGCCGTCTTCTGGACCTGTTCGGACTGCAATTATGGGTGATGAGACTCGTGAGAAGCAGGATCAGGCGTCACGTGTTCGTGGGTTTATGAATTATTACATTACGAATGTGATGGATGATTACACTCCTGACATGGATCAGATGTTGTTTTATTTACCGTTAGCGGGGAGTACGTTTAAGAAGGTTTATTACGATGAGGTAATGGGCCGTGCGGTAAGTAAGTTTGTTCCTGCGGAGCAGTTGGTTGTTCCGTATGAGACTTCTGATTTGGATACGTGTTCGAATATCGCGCATGTTATTCGGATGAATTTGAATGATTTACGCAAGCAACAGATAGCTGGGGTGTATCGGGATATACCGATTATACCGCAACAGACTGATGCGGGTGAGGTACAGGGTGAGTTAGATCGTATTACGGGATTTGAGCCCGGAAGTATTGATTATGACTGTACTTTGGTTGAGTTTCACGCAGATTTAGACCTTGAGGGGTTTGAGGATGTGGATGAAGACGGGGAGCCTACGGGCATTAAGATTCCCTATATTGTGACGATTTCGCAGGATAATGGGCAGGTTTTGTCTATTCGGCGTAATTATCGCGAGGACGATGAGTTAAAGCGTAAGATACAATATTTTGTACATTACAAGTTTTTACCGGGTTTTGGTTTTTATGGGTTGGGGTTGATCCATACGATTGGCGGTTTGTCACGAACTGCCACGGCGGCGCTGCGACAGTTGATCGACGCTGGTACGTTGTCCAATCTCCCAGCGGGTTTCAAGGCCCGCGGACTACGGATCAGGGACGACGATGATCCGTTGCAGCCGGGTGAGTTCAGAGATGTGGACGCGCCGGGAGGGGCTATTCGTGACAGCCTGATGCCGCTGCCATTTAAGGGTCCGGACCAGACGTTGTTTCAGTTGTTGGGTTTTGTGGTTCAGGCGGGTCAGAGGTTTGCGACTATCACTGACATGAAGGTTGGTGATGGTAATCAGCAAGCTGCGGTTGGTACGACGTTGGCTATGTTGGAGCAGGGTTCGCGGGTAATGAGTGCTGTACATAAGCGGCTTCATTATGCGATGCGGATTGAGTTTAAGTTGCTTTCGCGAGTGATGAGCGAGTTCTTGCCGCAGGAGTATCCGTATACGGTTGAGGGCGGTAATCAGGCGGTTATGGCGTCTGATTTCGATGATCGTGTGGACATTGTTCCTGTTAGTAATCCGAATACGTTTAGTCAGGCGCAGCGGATAGCTTTGGCTCAGACTAAGATGCAGTTGGCTGGGGCGGCACCTGAGTTGCATAATATGCACGAGGTGTATCGTGATATGTATGAGGCGATTGGTGTTACGGATGTTGATCGTTTAATGAAGAAGGTTCCGGACGAGGAGCCGCGGCCCTTGGACCCTGCTTCTGAGAATATCAATGCGATGGATATGGTTGAGTTGAATGCGTTTCAGGGTCAGAACCATCAGGCGCATATTATGGCTCACTTGGTGTTTGCGTCTAGTCCGATGGTTGGCGGGATGCCTCCTGTTGCGATGTCTATGCAGAAGCATGTTATGGAGCATGTGAAGTTGCAGGCTGAAGAGCAGGCGATGATGCAGTTACAGCAAGCTGGACCGATGCCCGCGGACCAACAGGAGATGCAGTTGCAGGCTTTAATTGCGCAAGGTGTTGCGCAAGGTATGCAGCAAGTTAAGCAGATGAGCGCACAAGTCTCTGGTCAGGGACCGGATCCTTTGATAAAGTTGAAGGAGCAGGAGTTGCAGATCAAGGCTCAAGCGGAGCAGGCGGATGCGCAATTGGATCAGGCGAAATTGCAGCTTGATGCGCAGAACCAGCAGATGCGGGCGCAACAGTTTGATAAGCGGCTCGCGAGCCAAGAGGCTATGACCGCGGCGCGTATTGACAGTGCGATGCAGCGTGAAATTATGAAGCAAAGGGGTCAGTAATGGCAAGTGTAAAGATTGTGACGAATACACCGGGCGCGGCACCTAAACCGCAGAAATATGCTGATATTAAGGATCAAGGGAGGATTCCTTATTGTCAGATGGAAGATATTGCCACGCCAAACACCGCTAAAGCTAAAGTAACAACAGGGAAGAAGCGAGGCATGGGGGCCGCGTTACGCGGTTCACGTTTCACTAATGCCTAATGCTGTGCGCTCTCACCGCGGTTTTGGTGGGGATGCACGGTGGATACCTTCATAAGGCGTGTGTATACCGCTGTCCTAGAGACGTTTCGTATTTTTATTATCGCTATCCGCGGATAGTACGGGTTCCGTATGACTTTCGTTGTCCGCCTTACGCTAAGGTGGGTGAGAAGGTATGATTGATCCATTTACGGCGCTTGCGGCGGTAAAGTCCGCTGTCTCCGCGGGCAAGGAACTGGTCAATGTCACCAAGCAAATTGGTGAGTTTTTCGACGGCGTGGATGAATTACGCGCTGCGCACGAGAAAAAGAAAAACAGCCTGTTCTCGGGGTCAGATGAAAACGCGATGGAGACTTTTGTGAATTTACAGAGGGCCAGAGACGCGGAGGAGGAGCTTCGTCAGATCGTCATTGCAACCAGAGGGTTCAGTGCGTGGGGCGAGTTGCAAGCTATACGTGTACAAGCAAGAAAAGATCGCAAAGCAAAGATAGAAGCAGAGAGGAAGCGCAAAGCAAAGCTTATTGAGCGCATTATTGTGTATGGCGGATCTATAATTATTGTTTCGATTATGATTGGAATTACTGTTGTTATTATCTTGGCGAAGCAGGGGCGGTTATGAGTGACGGTTTAAGCGGGGTAGGGTCAGCACCTTTTAATGTTGGAAGCCACATACACGAGCAAACTAGAGCCCGTGAGGTCATTGAAACACATTTGGCGGAGCAACGTGTAGAGAAAGAACATAGGGCCAATCACAGGCACTTAGAGGGGCTTGTACAGCAAAGATTGGACTTACAGCAAAGTTATGATAGGTTTGGCCACAAGACTAATGCGGATAGGCCGCAGGGGACTAAGTTAAACATAGAGGTTTGACATGGAAAAAGTACTGGCTTGGAAGATTATGCCGCGTCTTATGATGTTGGTTATGACGATAATGTATATACGCGTTTTGGAGTGGGGAATGAGCCTTGAAGATTTGTCAACGCAGCAATCTGCAATGATTTCGATCTGCTCTGGGGCCCTTACAGGAGCCTTTGCTGTTTGGCTGGGTTCTGAGAAATGAGTATCTTTACCGCTGCATTAGGGCCAATAGCCAATCTTGCGGGGAGTTGGTTGCAGGGCAAAGCCGATAAGAACGCTGCCGCTGCGGAGCTAAAGCTTACAGAGGCTAAGGCTAAGGCGCAGATACTATTGTCAAAAGAAACTAGCGTTGCCGATTGGGAGCGCATCATGGCAGAGGGTGCCAAGTCTAGCTGGAAAGACGAGTGGTTTGTAATTGTCTTGTCGATCCCATTGATCTTAGCGTTTATCCCCGGTGCAGAGGGCTGGGTTGATCGTGGGTTTGAACAACTTTCAAAAGCTCCCGACTGGTATTTTTACAGCCTTGGAATTGCAATTTCAGCCAGTTTCGGTGTGCGCGGGGCGCAAGCCTTTTTTAAGAGGAAATGATATGAGTTTTAAACTTAGCAGACGCAGCCTTGATAGGCTTGAGGGAATTGATGATGGCCTACAGGCAGTCGTCAAGATGGCAATAACCCTGACCAAGACAGACTTTGGTGTAGTGCAGGGGATGAGAACCGTTGAGCAACAAAAAGAACTGGTTGCCAAAGGCGCGAGCCAGACCATGCGGTCTAAGCACCTTGAGGGTAAGGCTTTTGATATCATGGCGTACATAAATGGTAGGGCGAGTTGGGAACTCTCTGTCTATGATGACCTAGCAGATGCTATTAAAGAGGCCGCGATACAACTAGGGGTTCCTATTTGCTGGGGTGCAGCGTGGGGCACACCAGATATGCCGTACCCGATGGATATCCGTAAATGGGAAGGCACGATGGAAGAGGCTATGAACGCTTATATTGACCTTCGAAGGTCACAAGGGCGCAGGCCGTTCATAGATGGCCCACATTTTGAAAGAATAGATTAAACCTTTTCTTGCATATCTCTCCGATTATTCCTATAAATGGGTAGATTTTGTGGGAGTTTTTAGGAATTGGACGAGATTTACATTGCGGAAGCGGTTTTTCGCATTATAAAAGAACGTAGACAAGGCGTTGTTGACCTCATGCAGTACGGCAACGTTAAGTCGATGGAGCAATATCGTGAGCTTATGGGCAATATGGAAGCCTTGAATCACGTGGAACAGGAACTCAAGGGCCTGCTAGATAAACAGGAGCGTAGCGTTGACTAAGGTTGACCTCTCTGGCGTACAAGACGCCGTAAAAAATCTTTCGGACGCGTATGACGCTCCCAAAGTACTTAATCCTGAAGCCATTGATGGATCTCTTTTAGATCGAATGCCCACGCCTACTGGTTGGCGCATTCTTATCTTGCCGTATCGCGGCAAAGGGAAAACTGAATCCGGAGTCTACTTGCCTGATCAGGTGGTAGAACAGAACCAAGTGTCTACACAGGTAGGTTACGTCCTTAAAACAGGCCCGCTTGTGTACAAAGATACCGAAAAGTTTCCTGACGGACCTTGGTGCGCGGAAAAAGATTGGGTTATGTTTGCCCGATATTCTGGTTCTCGTTTTAATATTGACGGGGGCGAGGTTAGAATTTTGAATGACGATGAAATTCTTGCACGTATTAGTAATCCCGAAGACATCCTTCACTACTAGAGGTAGAAATGGCAGAAGAAAAACAAATTGAATTGGAACTGGACGGCGTTGAAGAGACGGAAATTGAGGTAGATCCGCCCTCTCAAGAAGATAGTGCGCCCTCTATAGAGGTTTCTGAACAGGATGAGTTTCAGAAAGCCGAAAACAATACGCAAAAACGTATTGATCGTTTGACTAAAAAGATGCGTGAAGCGCAGCGGCGCGAGGAGGAGGCTCTTCGTTACGCAAAGAGCGTTCAAGAAGAAGCGGAACAGCTTAAAACGCGGTTTGACAGCTTGGATACAAGCTATGTTAACGAGTATGAGAGCCGCGTCACCACGCAAATGGATCAAGCGGAGCAGGCTTTAGCTCGTGCTATGGAAATCGGTGATACCAGCGCCGCGGTAGAGGCTAACAAGCGTATTGCATCACTAGCGATTGAAAATGATCGTTTGTCTCAGGCAAAAATGCAGCAAGAAGCCCGTGCGCAACAGGTTCCGAAACCGCAACCGCAACCGCAAGAAGTTCCCCAGCAACCGCAACAAATGCGTCGCCCTGACGCACGTGCGGAGCAATGGGCCCAGCAAAATGACTGGTTTGGCCAAGATGAAGCCATGACTTTTGCGGCTTTTGGCATACACAAACGTTTGGTTGAGGCAGAAGGGTTTGACCCAACGACCGAAGACTACTATACTGAACTTGATCGGCGTATTGGAGATAAATTCAACATGCCTGCAAAAACCGCTAGTAAACGGCCCGCTCAGACCGTTGCTGGGGTATCAAGATCATCTGGGCGCAGCAGTGGGAAAAAGGTTAGACTCTCCCCTAGCCAAGTCGCAATAGCGAAGAAATTGGGAGTGCCGCTTGAAGCATACGCGAAGCACGTGAAGGAGTAAGTGATGACAGATACAGTAAAACGGACTTCTCGCGCAAATGAAACGAGAGAGAAAACGGCGCAGCGTAAGCCGTGGGCTCCTCCCTCTATGTTAGATGCACCGCCTGCACCGGATGGTTTTCGGCATCGTTGGATTCGCGCAGAAACGCGTGGTTTTGATGATACTAAAAACATTAGCGCAAAAATGCGCGAAGGTTGGGAATTGGTTCGCAAGGACGAATATCCTGATTTTGAGGCCCCGGTACTTGATACAGGTAAATATGAAGGTGTTTTTGGCGTAGGTGGCTTAGTTTTGGCTCGTATACCTGATGAAACCGCAGAAGAGCGCAATGCGTACTACCAAAGACGTAATGCGGATCAAGTAGAAGCTGTGGATTCTGAGTTGATGGCTCAAAACCAACATTCAACCATGACGATTTCTAAACCAGATCGTCAATCCCGTGTAACCTTCGGTGGCCCTCGCAGATAGTTAGGGCTGCTCTGATAAGAGGAAAAACAAATGGCAAATCAAGACACTGCCTTTGGTCTTCGTCCTATCGGGCTTAATGGCGCAGGATCTAATACCACTGGTGTAACTCAGTATGAGATTGCATCAAACAATACGAATGCTATTTACCAGTATTCGCCAGTTATCCCACTGGCGGCTGGAGTAGTCGATATTGTTGGCAATGCCAACGGTGGTACAGTTCCTGCTCTTGGAGTCCTAATGGGCGTAGAGTACGTTGATAGTTCATCAAAGAAACCAGTTTTCAAGAACTATTGGCCCGGTTCAAACAGCGCAAGCGTTGATACGAACCACCCTGTAAAAGCCTTTGTGGCAGATAACCCAAATCAATTGTTTATGGTTGCGGCAGATGGCAGTTCAACTGACCGCGCAACTGCGCTATCGAACATTTTTGCAAACTGTTCTTTGGCAACAGCAACTTCGGGTTCAACCACAAATGGTCGTTCTACTGCGGAGCTTGATATCTCCACGGTGGCGAACACAGCCACATTGTTCATGCGCGTTGTCGGCCTTACGGGCGACGAAGCCAACTTGGATTATGATGCGGCTGGTGTGAACTATGTTGTTCGCTTTAACTTCCACCACAATGCGCCTGTTGCTGCTTCGGCTTCGCAAACGACGTCATTGTCAACTGGCATTTAAGGAGGGCTGAAATATGGCTATCTCTCGCGCACAATTAGCGAAAGAGTTGGAACCCGGCCTTAACGCCTTGTTCGGACTTGAGTATGATCGTTATGAAAACGAACATGCCGAAATCTTTGAAGAAGAATCTTCGGATCGTGCATTCGAAGAGGAAGTAATGCTGGGTGGTTTTTCCACAGCACCTATTAAAGCTGAAGGCGCTGCCATCAACTTTGATGATGCACAGGAAACATACACTGCGCGTTACACACATGAGACAATTGCTCTTGCGTTCTCAATTACGGAAGAAGCGATTGAAGACAATCTGTATGATCGTCTGGCATCTCGTTACACAAAAGCTCTGGCTCGCTCTATGGCGCAGACAAAGCAAATCAAAGCGGCTTCTATCTTGAACAATGCGTTCAACACAGGTGCCAATGCGATTGGTGACGGTGCGGCTCTGTGTTCTGCGGCACACCCATCATTGTCTGGAAATCAGAACAACGTTCTTGCAACAGCGGCGGATTTAAATGAAACGTCCCTAGAGCAAATGTTGATTGATATTGCAGGTTTCACTGATGAGCGTGGTTTGAAAATTGCTGTACGCGGCATGAAACTGATTATTCCAAAAGAACTTCAGTTTATTGCGGAACGTGTGCTTAATTCAAATCTACGTCCCGGCACTGCCGACAATGACACTAATGCGATGCGCAGCATGGGTATGTTGCCAGAAGGTGCTTCTGTAAACCACTTCCTTACAGACACTGACGCATTCTTCATCAAAACTGATGCTCCAAACGGTTTCAAATACTTCAACCGTTCAGCCATCAAGACTGCGATGGAAGGTGACTTTGATACAGGAAACATGCGTTTCAAGGCCCGTGAGCGTTACAGCTTCGGTGTTTCTGACTGGCGTTGTGTTTTTGGTACACCCGGCGCGTAAAGTGTGTTATAAGGGGGGAGGATACTTCATTATTCTCCTCACTCTCGACTTAGGGGCAACTTCGGTTGCCCCTTTCTTTTTTTAAAAATTACTGTATGCTTTAGTTATCCCTGACAAACACACGGTGTGTTTGACTAACCCAGACAGGAGATTAACATGGGTATTACGACTTTTTCTGGTCCAATCAAGGCCGGGACCATCCGAAACACCACAGGCACTACACTTGGAAGCGACGTTGCAAACGTTGGTCAAGTAGTCATGTCTCAAACTTTTGCTGCCGATTTATCAAACGGTGCTATTGCTGCGGCCACAACTAATGTTGTTATTCCTGCAAATTCTCAAATCATTGATTGTGTGATTGATGTTATTACTGCGGCAAGCGGAGCTACCAACCTAAGTGTTGGAGATACCGTAGGTGGCGCAACATCTATTCTTAACACTTTTGCTATCGGAACTTCTGCGGGCCGTAAATACCCTACTACGCAAGCGGGAGCCGCATTGGCGTGGGAAGATACCGGAACGGCAGATATTCGTTTGACCGTTACTGCTTCCGCGGCAACTAATGCGGGTGAAGTTCGGGTTACAATTCTGTACGCTCAGAATAATAACCTTGGTTAAAGGAGGCTTGAATGGCCAATTCAGACGTAAGGGCTAAACGGCTTACGGGGGCTGGAGCGGCCTCTACGGGTCGTGCGCGGCTCCGTCAGGTTCAAGTCTTGACCGCCGCGGGTGCGGGAAGATTAACCATGACCGACGGAAATGGAGGTGCAACCGTGGTTGATTTAGACTTTTCACAATCTCAAACTCATTCGGTAAATATTCCGGACGAGGGGGTTTTGTTTACGTCGGATATCCATGTAAGCGTTGCGACCAATGTTACGGCATTAACTATATTCTATAGTTAGGGCGGATCATGGCTTCTAAGACAAAAACGAAGTCAAAGCGCGATGACAAGATGCCCAAGCGCAATAAAAAGAATTTCCGTCCCACAAAAAAAGGGGCGGGAATGACCGAAGAGGGCGTCAAAGAGTATCGTCGCAAGAATCCGGGGTCTAAGCTTAAAACAGCGGTAACTGGCAAGGTAAAAAAAGGCAGCAAGGACGCCAAGCGTCGTAAGTCTTTTTGCGCCCGTTCTGCGGGACAAATGAAAAAGTTTCCTAAAGCGGCAAAAGACCCTAATTCAAGGCTAAGACAGGCCAGAAAGCGTTGGAAATGTTAGAACGTCCGTTACTGGTTATTGTTTTGTCTACAAGTTTAGGTCTTATTGGGGCGGTATCCTACGCGTGGGCGAGTTGGACAACGGAAACTCTTATATCTGTGGACAAGCG